>Ga0209021_1000061_pt1 | contig 143613 bp, 122 predicted proteins | sample PinacodermFT_FD_187299 | JGI IMG/M metagenome (GOLD analysis project Ga0209021, IMG submission 187299) | Host-associated microbial community of the marine sponge Aplysina aerophoba from Gulf of Piran - sponge pinacoderm, lysed by freeze-thaw... | ecosystem: Host-associated > Porifera > Sponge... | reverse complement strand
ACGCAAGTGCCTGGGCTACCTTACCCCAGCAGAAATCTTATCCAAACCAGTGTTGCACTTGAAATGTGAATCCACCTTCCCGCCGTCGCGGGAACGACGGGCTTGCCCCAAAGCTGATATGCCATTGCCCTTCTGAACTGCCATAGCACGTTGGCGTGATGCGGGGGTTCCGTTCAGAATTGGGGTATGGGACTTTAGGGGCAAGACTACTTGGTGTAGGAAGGACGGTTTGCCCCTACTGCGGTTCCGTTCGGAATTGCTATTGACTTCATAGGCCAGGGGCCCCACATTATTACCGGCCGCCATGGGAATGGCGAAAACTTGTCTGCCAGGATTATCGTTTCAACCGGAGGTTCAACGTTTGCTGGCGCTCCGCCACCGACTGTTCCTTGGGTTCTTCGTCCTGTTCGCCGCCCTTCTTTTCGCGGCTTGCGCTGGTGAACCCGCGTCCAACACCTCCGATGCCATTGACGTGGATCCTGCGGGAAGAGTGTCCGCAGCGATTGCCATCTCGTGCCAGAAGACGGACCAATCCGGAGACTCGGAAGCCAACCTCCCGGAAGGCGCTTCGCCCGCCCTGCTGAGGGACGCCCAGAGTTATGCCGATGACTTTGGCGTTGAACTGGGCGAGGCAGTGGTGCGGCTGTCAGGCCAGGAGATGATTGGCAGACTCGGCTCCGAAATACAAACGCTCGAGCCCGATACCTATGCCGGGCATTGGATTCAGCACGAGCCTCAATACCGGATGGTAGTTGCCTTCACCAGGGATGGAGGGACCACTGTTTGCCCGTACATTGAAGGCCACCCCTTGTTCGACATCGTGGAGGTAAGGGCCGCGGCGGCAACTATGGTCGAACTGGACCGTTCCCAGATGGAGGCCATGACCATTGCAAACAAAGTGGGCATTCGGGCGGAGTCCGGTATCAACGTATACCAGAATCTCGTGGAGCTGTATGTCCTGGACAGTGGGCAACTGGACTCGGCTTTGGAAAAGACCGGATTGTCCCTCCCCGGTCATGTCGAGGTAATCGAAGTAAGCTCGCACAGTGTACCGGCGATTCAAGCAGACGGCGGTCAGTGACTCGTGGTGTCCCATCCCCCAATGCCGAACGGAACCGATGCCGGAATGAGCTTGTAGCGGTATTCCCTATGTGTTATTCTATTCGCCTAGTGTCGGGGCGTAGCGCAGCCCGGTAGCGCACCTGCATGGGGTGCAGGGGGTCGCCGGTTCAAATCCGGCCGCCCCGACCAGCTAATTTAACCTCCAATGCCTTCCATTAAAGTCCGCGAGGCCATCCGTATTATTGAACAAGATGGCTGGTATCACGTCAGAACTCGTGGCAGCCACCGCCAATTCAATCACCTTGAGAAGCCGGGTCTTGTTACCATCCCTGGAAAGTTGGGCGATGATTTAGGACCGGGGCTGTGGGCTCAAATACGCCGTCAAGCCCAGTTGCAAGGCCAGTAGAATGAAATACGTGATTATCCTTGAACCAGGGGATACCAATTGGGGAGCTTTCTCCCCGGATGTGCCGGGTTGCGTATCAACGGGATCTACGCCACAGGAAACCATCTCAAATTTTCTTGATGCGCTGGAATTCCACCTGGACAGTTTGCAGGAACAAGGTGAATCCCTTCCGCCGGAGCATGTTTTCGACGAAGACGACTATGCCGATGACTCGGAATATGTGCGTTATCGCTTTGCGTCAGTGCCAGCGTCCACAGATTCGCCACCGGTTGCCCCCACTGCGTAAGTAGTACGCGAAGAAAAAACGGCCTGCCGAACTGGCAGGCCGTTTCCTATTCCATGGGTATCGCATTCGGTTTCAGGACTGCAGGACAATCCTGCCCAGGGGTGGGCTTTCCCTCAATTTTGCCAGGGCCTGTTCCACGTCCTGCAGCGGGTAAGTCTCGGAAACCACCGGTTTCAGCTGGCCCTGCTCCACCAGCTTTACCACCTCCACCACGTCCTGGAGATTTGAGGCGCGGGTGCCCAGAATGCTCCACTGGCCGTAGATGAGATCAGCGGTGTCCACCGCCAAGGGAATGCCGTAGTTATACCCCAGGATGACCAGGCGTCCGCCCAGCTTGAGGCTGGCGACGCTGTCGGGCAGGACAGCCGCCACCGCCTCGCCGCCCACACCCTCTACGACGACATCGGCCCCCAGACCATTGGTTAACTCCTTCACCCTTTCGGGCAGGTTTTCAACCCGGCTGTTGACGATGACGTCGGGATTGAACTGCTCGGCTCCCAGCAGCTTGTCGGGCACCACATCGGCGGCGATTACGCGGGCGCCCATGATTTTGGCCATCTGCATGGCGTGGATGCCCAGGCCGCCAATGCCCACAATTACCACGGTTTCGCCTGGCTGGATTTTTGCCCGCTGGGTCAGGGCGTGGTACACGCTGGCAATGGCGTCGGGGATGATGGCCGCCTCTTCCCAGGGCACCTCGAGCGAGATTTTGACGGCGTTACGGCCGGATACACGCATGTACTCGCTGAAGCCGCCGTTGATTTCAAAGCCGGTGCGGGGAGCGGTAACGCAATAGTTCTCCATGCCCTTGCGGCAGTAATCGCAGAAACCGCAGCCTTCGGTGGGATACACCGTGACGCGGTCACCCCTCTGCAGGCCCGGCACTTCGGCGCCGACTTCCACTACCTCTCCGGCCGCCTCGTGACCGGGGATATGGGGCAACGGCACGGTGGGCACCAGTCCGCCGGATATTTTCAGGTCGGTGGCGCAAAGGCCGTTGGCCACCACCCTGATGATCACGTCGCGGGGACCCATTTGGGGGTCGGGCACGTCACTCAAAGTCAGCGGAGCGTTGAACTGCTCCAGAACCATCGCTTTCATTGCTGGCAATCCTCAAATGCGGGTGTGGCTGGCTCACCGGCAAGGGCCCCGTCTGGCTCTTTTGCTCGCGGCCCAGTGGGAGGCGGGACATTGACCGGTGGCCGGGTGTGCCATTCTATACCGCCGGCGTTGAACTTGTCGAAGGACCTGGGCCCTGCGGTAGCGTTCCTATTCAGGTGGTTTCATTTGGGCGACAAGGGCAGACACACAGGTCTGCCCCTACCGTTCCAGTTGCCCATGCGACCTGAAACGAAACCCTGCGGGGCCCTGGCTCCTGGTTCTGTTCCTCCCTCGGTCTTGAATGGGTCAGGGCAATACGGGGCACTGGACTTGCGGCGGTTTCAATGACATATAGATCAGTTTAATTACAATGGCCCTTTAGTTGGCATCAGTTAATGGGCAGGGTTATAATAGAAGAAGGAGGTGGATCAGAACGTGCCCTAATATGTCGAATCACCTGCATGAACCAGCCTTTGAGGGGCGGAAACAGGTGTGGGCGCAAGTCTCAAGTTATTCCGTAGCACTCAGCAGGACCACATGTTAGAAGCGCAGCTACCAATGCAGGGTCTTTCGATTGTCGGTGGCAACTCCTCCAGTCCGTTCGTGATGAGCTTGGAGAGCCATTCCGGGCGGCCCTTCGACGGGCTCAGGGCGAACGGAGGAAGAGACTCTACCACAATGATCGAGATACCCTGGCTAACAATGAAGTAGAAGTTGACAACATTATAGAACATCTGTACGATTAGGACGCTTGTTCTAGTTAGTGAACAGAGGGGGTGTTGTTATGGCTCAAGCTGAGGTTCAGGAGATCACCTGTAAATCCCTGCTAAACCGCATTGATGTTCCGGGGTATCCGTTTCGCTGGACCCTGAACCCCTATCGCGGCTGCCGTCACGCCTGCCGCTACTGTTATGCCAGGCCCACTCACGAGTTTTGGGGGATGAACTCGGGCGAGGAGTTCGACCAGCGCGTTTTCGCCAAGGTGAACGCCGCCCAGGTGTTGCGCGACGAACTGCGCCGTCCCAAATGGAGGGGCGAGCCTGTCGCCATCGGCACGGCATCAGATCCCTACGAACCCGCCGAGGCCCAATACAAGCTGACCCGCCAGATTATCCAGGTCCTGGCCGATCTGCGTAATCCCGCTTCCATTACCACCAAGGGCGTGCTGGTACGCCGGGACGTGGACGTACTGCGAGAGTTGTATCACGCCGCCGATGTGCAGGTGATCTTCAGCGTGGGAAGCGTGGACGACCAGGTTTGGAAGCGCACCGAGCCGGGGACTCCCAGCCCTAAAGCGAGGCTGGAAGCAATGCAGTTCCTGGTAGAAAGCGGCATTCCCGCCGGCGTGATGATGGCTCCCCTGCTGCCCGGCATTTCCGACAGCGCCGAGGCCATTAACGAAACGGTCCAGGCAGCAGCCAGGCATCACGCCCAGTTCCTGTCGGGCAACCTGCTATTCCTGAAGCCCGGTTCCAGGGAGTGGTTCATGCCCATGTTGCGGGAATCGTACCCGCACCTGACCGCAGGTTACGAGCGTCTGTACCGGAACACGTACGCGGCCAAGGAATACACCGAGTCAGTCCTGGCGCTGGTGGACGAGGCGCGAAGAGTCCACCGCCTGCCCTCGGTTACGCCGCCCCGGGAACTGAACGCGCCCCGGCAGTCCCAGCAACTGGCGCTGATTGCCTGAGCGAGTTGGGATTGCCCTGGTGGACGGTGAGACGCGGGGGCGCACGGCCGTGCGCCCCTACTCATGCAAGGGGGGATGGTCCTTCGACAGGCTCAGGACGAACGGGGGTGGGCCATAACTCCGACAGTGGCAACCGCTAGTACTTGCTGGTTTTCTCCTTGCGCATTTTGCCGGTGACAAGGAACACGACCCGTTCTGCTATGTTGGTGGCGCGGTCGGCGATGCGTTCCAGGTCGTGGGCGGCCCAAAGCAGGTAGGTGGCTCGCTGGATGCTGCGGGGGTCCTGGATCATGAAGAGCAGCAATTCCCGGTAAACCTGGTCATACAGGTCGTCCACCTCGTCGTCATCGTCCATCACCTTTTCCGCCTTGACCAGGTCCCGCTCGATCAGGCAGTCCACACTGTCGCGCAGCATTTCCGTGGCCTTGTTGGCCATCCGCGGAATGTCGATGAGGGGTTTCAGGGGCGGTTCGTCGCCCATTAGAAGGCTGATCTTGGCGATGCCCTCGGCGTAGTCGCCCATGCGTTCCAGTTCCACCGCGATATGAAGCATGGCGACGATGGCCCGAAGGTCACCGGCCATGGGCTGGCGGGTGGCGAAGAGGTCCACGCACAGTTCTTCGACCTCGTAGCGCTTCTGGTCGATATAGTCGTCACCGTCTATGACCGCCTGGGACTCGGCCAGATCGCGATTCTTCAGGGCTTCCACCGAACGGTAAATGGCCTTGTCCACCACGTTGGCCAACAAGACTATCTCTTCTTGCAGGTGGGTAAGCTGACGATCAAAGTCCACTCTTTGCATCGGTCCACCTCCGTTAACAACATTCCGCTCCTGCATGGGACGGCCGCCGGGAAGGGATTACTTCCGGCTACCTAAACGGCCCTCCACATCTGGCCCCGCTGGCGTACCGGTTCCAGCAGGCTTTCGTCGAAGGGCAGAGGCTGGTAATCCTGCGGTTCCGGCATGGAGTAACCAATCAGGTCAAATACAAGGGGATTAGTGTAATAGAAGTTGTAGCACTGGCGAACGAATTCGCGGAAAAAGGCGGGCTGCTCGGCCTCAATCTCCCGCAAGGTTTCATCCTGGGCCTGGGGGGACAGGGCAGTGAAGCCGTCACTACCCCGGCGGGACGAGGCAATTTCCAACTGGGCCAGCCCCTCGCCAAAGGAGCGGCGCAGGACGATGTTACCGGTCGCCACCTGCTCCACGAACTGGGCCCCACCCAGATCGCCGGCGCCGGGGAACTGGTCCTGGGCGGGGATAAGCCGGTTAAAGGCTGCGGTAATCAGGTCCCTCTGTTCCTGGGTGAAGATACTGGCGCCTGTGGTCATGAGCGTTTCCTCCGGATGCAGGGGCGCTTGCCCCGACCCCACTCCCTGGAGAAGCGGGGAGAGATTTTTCCTGATGGTTTCAGACCTTCCCGGTCAACCTACCGTGGAATAACCGGCAGCACGATATGGGAAGGATATTCCGCACTGTGGCGCACGGTCTGCTGCGCCGACTCCAGCCTGTCGTCCTCGCCAAGGGGCGCGCCGGTGTTGGGGTTTCGGTCGAAACGGGGAAAGTTACTGCTGGACACTTCCACCCGCAGGCGGTGGCCCTCCTGCCAAACGTGGCTGGTGGCCCAAAGGTCAATGGTGTACCCGTACACCTTGCCCGGGGTGATGAAGGCCGGATTTCGGGCGGAAGTGCGGTAGCGGGCCCGAACAATGCCGTCCTGGATGTTGTGGGCGTAGCCGTCGGGGCGCACATCCACCAGCTTGGCCGTGAAGTCGGTGTCCACCGCGGTGCTGGCAGCGAACAGCTTGACTTCGATGGGGCCGGTCAGTTCCAGTTTCTTTTCCAGCGGCTCCGAGGTAAAAACCAGCACGTCAGGTCGGTCTTCCACCGGACGCTGGTCCTGGACCCCGTGGGGAATCATGAGGGTATTGCCGCGCAGGGTAGGAGCGGGGTCATTGGGATCATAGATGTAACTGTCAGCGGGCTCATTCCCCGGGGGCACGGTGGACAAAGAGCCGTCGCCGGCCCGGGTGTTGGCCGACCCGCCGGAATGGAGGTAATAGCGGGTGTAGTGGGTGCGGGCCAGGGGCCATTCGTTCTCGTAGCGCCACTTGTTGTCGCCCATAACAAAAATAGAGACGGGCGGCTCGTCCATTATTCCGTTGGCGTCGTCCTTGAGCCAGTAGTCGAACCAGCGGCGCAGGTGGTCGTGAAGTTCAATGGCCGCTTCCGGACCGAAATCTATGTCGCCGGTGTCGCCGGAGGTGGGGCGGGTGTAGGGGCGAATATGGGCCCAGGGACCCACCAGCAGTCTCTGGTTACGGCGGGCCAGGTCGCTGCCGCCCCGGTCGGAAATAGCCCGGTATGCGTTGAGGGCGCCTTCCAGGAAGATGTCGTACCAGGAACTGACGTGGAACATGGGAATCTTGATCCCGTCCAGGTTATGGAGCAGGTTCAGTTGCCACCAGTAGGGGCCGTCCAGTTCCTGTTCAAAATACTCGCGGAAATAGGGGGCGGTCTCTTTCAGCCGCTCAATCCAGTCCTTCAGGGGCAGGTGCCGGAACCACTCGTCGCTCAGGGGGCGGCCAAAGTTGCCGGGTTCCAGGACATATTCGTCCATCTGGGCCAGCAGATCGTCACGACCCAGCCTCTGGAGGGTGTTGCGCCCCTTGTGGATGGCGTAGGGCACCATCCAGCCCCATTCCATGGCGCCGCCGGTGTGGTAAACCCAGCTCTGGTGAAAGTCGGAGGAGGCGGATACGGGGGCCATGGCCTGCAGGTGAGGCGGCAGGGGATTGTTGGTGGCCAGGGTGTACTGGGTAGCCCCAAGGTAGGACTGACCCGTAGTGCCCACCCTGCCGTTGCTCCAGGACTGGCGGGCAGCCCACTCCACCGTATCGTAGCCGTCCTGAACCTCCTGGAACAGGGGGTTGTAGTAGTCGCCTTCGGACTCGAAACGGGCGCGGCAGTCCTGGCTCAAGACCACATAGCCGTGGGTGGGAAAGAACCAGACCGAATGGTCGGGAGCCGCCACGTAGTCGTCCTTGCCATAGGGGCCGCGATTGACCAGAACCGGAAAGCGCCCCGGGGCATCGGGACGGAATACGTCGGTAGCCAAACAGGTGCCGTCCCGCATGGGGACCATGACGTTTCGTTCGCGAATTACCTTGTATTGTCCTTCCTGTGCCATGCGCACAGGATACGCCGGCCAGCCAAGCAGCGTCAAATATAAACACGCCCGCGAGTTTTGAATTTCGGTTAAAGTTTGCCTAAGTCGAATGGGGCGGACGCAGTAAGCTGGGACGCAGCCGAACGGCCAGCGCCATGTGATAAGATTTGTAGGCAAGAAAAACCAAACCAGTTCGGGAGACACAAACACAGGGAATCCCATGCTAGCCAAAGACCTCATGACCGCCCCGGTTATTACGATTCAGGAAGACGCCTCGGTAGCCGAAGCCGCCAGATTGATGCTGGACAAGGACGTCAGCGCCCTGCCGGTGCTGGACGGTTCAGAAAGGCTGAAAGGCATACTGACCCATTCGGACTTCGGCCTTAGCCCGAAATTCCGGCCCCTGGTGGACAACGTTTACACCCTGCTGGGTTCAACCACCACGCCGGAGCACCTGGAAGAGACGGCGCACCAGGTAGGCACCAGGCGAGTGCGGGAAGTCATGCGGCGCAACATCATCACCGTGTCAGAGGACGCCAGCATCGAGCAGATTGCCCGGCTGATGATGCGTTCCCAGATACACCGACTGCCCGTGGTAGCCGACGGCAAACTGGTGGGGATTCTCACCCGCCACGACTTTCTGAAATTGATCGCGCAGGCGGATTAAGCTTGCACGCCTATGGGCGTCCCGCCGGGATCCCGGCCAGCTCAACTCTCCCCAGGGCGTGTCGTCATGTTCAATGCCATTGCTACTAAGGCAGGAATCTCGACCTCAGCCCATCGAGGTTCCAGCCTTCGCGGGAAGGACGAAAAGGAACGCTCAGAGAGTTCTACCTTCAAGTTGACGACCAATTTGACGACAGCCCCTGGTCATCCTTGAATTTCAGCCGCGGCAAATGATAGACAGTGTGGTTAGCGACCGGATACTCGGGCGCTTCCCGAGCCAGAAGCACAGTGGTCGAGAACGATAATTCTCATGCTTCCCCTGGTGAATTTGCGCATTGCCGTCCGTGATGGGCTGGCCTATATTTCCGAGGAACCCGACGTGGTCGAGGCGGAGGTATTCGCCTCGGCCAACACCAACCTCACCCTCCGGCTCAACTTCACTTCCCACATTCCCTGCAACGGGGTGGAGGAGCCCAAGTCCATTGACTCCCACGGTCTCTCGGTACGGGCGGTCTTCCAGACGCGAAGAGGCGCCCGGGCTGGCATTGGCAGCGAGGCCAGTGACCTCTCACCGGGCGGCGTGGCCCGCGCGCTGGAAAAGGCGCGGATGGCGGCGGTGCGGGATCCGGATTTCGACTGCCTGCCGCGGCCTTCCCTCCAGAGTCCGACCCTGTTTGAGTACCACGACCCCACCCTGGTGCGCATCAGGAACTCGAAGCTGCTGGCCCATGGCTGGGATGTGCTGAGGCAGGGGCTGGACGCGTTCCAGTCTTCGGAAAGCCTGCTGGCGGCGCTGGAGCGTTTTCGGGCCGCGCAACCCGAGGGCGACGCCCAGGCCCAGTTGGCGGACCTGGGGCTGATTCTCGGTGGCGATGTGGTGATGCTGCTGGAACGGATGGCCGTCGCCTCTACTTCAATGCCTGAACCCCAAACCGACGAGTCAACCATGATTATGTCCTTTGCCACAGCCATGGTTGAGGAAATGAACGCCAAGGGCAGCGGATGGTCCGTCTGCACCCACCTGTCCAATTTCAATCCCGGGGCTGCCGCTGCCGCTGCCCGGCGGGCCATCGGCTCCATGGACGGTCAGCGGACCGCTTCAGGAAGCTACAAGGTGGTGCTGGGGCCGCAACCGGTGGCAGAACTGCTTGAGTGGATTCTGCTGCCAGGACTCTACCTGGAATCTTTCCACGCCGATGCATCCCTCTTCATGAGAAAGTTCGGGCAGCAGATAGTATCGGAAAATTTGTCCCTGTATGACGATGGCTCGGCGCCCAGGCTGGCAGGGTCCAAGAGCATAACCGACGAGGGGTTGCCCACGGGCCGAACCGACCTGATCGAGAACGGCCGCCTGGTGGGGTTGCTAGCGGACTACTACAACTACCGCCGGACGATGAACGCCCCACGCAACTGGGACAAGCTGGGCGTGGTACCAGCGACGGTTGAACGAGGCATTTTGCCGCGCAACGGCTTCCGAGCAGGGAACGGCGGCGGCCGCGACTTTGCCGCCGGCGTTTCAACGGTGCCCACCAACCTGGTGATTGAAGGTGGGGAAGAGGTTAACCGGGAGGAGTTGCTGCGGCGAGTGGGGGACGGCATCTACATCGGGCGAATCTGGTACACCTATCCGGTCAACGGATTCACCAGCGGCGATTTCAGTGGCACGGTGGTGGGAGACTCCTACCTGATCAGGGACGGCCGCCTGGCCGAACCCATCAGGCCAAACACCCTTAGAATGAACGACAACATCCTCAGGGTGTTCAACAGCATCCTGGGCATCGGGTCAGCAAGAACGGGCACCGTAAGGTGGTCGTCGGACCAGGTAACGTGGGCGCCGGAAATAGCCGTCAATGGGTTTCAGCTGGAAGAGATAGCGGGTTACATGGACGAGGTGTACTAGAGGCTGTATTTGGCACTAATTCTACTCTTGCTTCGCTCCACTCCAACGTAGCTTCTTTTTAAGGCCATTCAAGGGACTTTTCCAGGGCAGCACGTTCTCGTGCTGCAACCTGCCTACGACTATGCCTGGAGCTATGCCTTGCCGCTCGGCAAAAGTGGTGACGTTACTGTTGCTGTAATTCGGTGTGCCTAGAAACTCCTCCCAGTCACTTCTAGGAATTAAGAAATCCGATGCCCACTGATCTGCTTCTTGGTCACAGATTGTGATCTTATCCTTCTGCCCATGCAAGAAAATGTCCTTCTTGCTATGTAACAAAATGTGTGCCGCTTCATGAAAGAAGCTAAACCATAGTTGGTCGTCTGACAAATGGCGAGCACTTAGCTGAATCAAAGGCCTCCGAGGCGTAAGCCAGCGAGCTATGCCACTCAGGGCAGTGCCGGGCATAGGCTTAACGATCACCAGCACGACCCCAGACTCTTGGCACAGAGACGTAGCTTCAGATACAGTTATCCTTGTTTGCGCAGCAGTCATCCCTCTTATGGTTTTCAAGGCATACCTGAACGAGCTTTCGTTGTAGTCTGAACACTCGACCTCTTTGGCGGAAATTTCTCCCAACCGTAGCCATGTCGCCAAAGCAGCCTCGTTGCTGGAGAAAGCGGTTGAATGACGGTAAGCTACAGAAATTGAGCTTTGCTTCTGTTGCCATGCCTCTACCGAAGCTACTCCAAAGAAAGCCAATAAGATAGATACTTTCTCCTCCCATGACTCAGACGACCTGATGTAACCACGTCTCACTAACTCAGCAATGGGAAACTGTTTGGCCCATTCGGCTCGCTCTGCATTTCGCTGCCTCTCCATTTCCCGTACTCTGTGCAATTGGAAGGCAGACTCGATACCGAGCCATACCGTGGCATCAAGACCAGAAACCTTCTCAAATTGAAGAGCAGTGGCTGGCTCTATCGGCGCTTCACCTGCGATTATTTGGCTGATTAGTTTAGGAGATCTACCGCAGCGGCGCGCAAACTCAGCTTGGGACATATCCCAAATTTCCAGACGTTCCGCCAGAAGCCAACCTGGCGGCACGGCGTAGTCCGGCCGATATTGGTTGGCAATCGTAGACATCTTGGAACCTCCTGCGCAAATATAATCTACTGTCTTGGATGGTAGTCTATGATCTCGAGAATTGTAATGGATGTTATCCTATCAATGTCCATTCCTCCGTCCTCTCGAAAAGGTAAGGGATCGTGGTTTGGCTCAAAAACTAACCTATAGGGTTGCTTCAGATCCACTGAATATTGACCGCTCCGGTTATGTGTAAGTTCGTGCCTTCGCTCAGGGGGTTGATGGGGTACATAATCTAACGAGGGTGCGCTCCTTAACACAGCTAGGCGAAGCTGAATAATCTTCGCCATGGAAGGGCCATATTCTCTTGTGAGTTCTCGATTAGAATTAAATACTTTAGTCAATTTACGAGTCTTGAAATTGATCTCCACACAACCCGGCCCTTACCAAGAAATGTTACCAATTTAGTAACATTATATATTTTTCTTGAAACAAGTCAAGCAGTTCATATGTCGAAGTATGTACAATTCCAATCTCGCATAAATCGCTTAATTCCTACCGGCCCTGGAACCAGGGTATGCGCTTCTGGGTGAAGGCCTTGACCCCTTCCTGAAAGTCGCTGGTGAAGACTATGTTGCTGATGGCGTCGGTCTCGGCAGCAAGCTGCTCTTCCAGGCCCGCACCCCACGAGTTCTCGAACATGCTTTTGACCCGCCCATAGGCCACCGTAGGACCCTGGGCCAGACGGGTAGCCGTTTCGAGGGAATGGCGCTCGAAGCCCTCGGCAGGGCATACCTGGTTGACCAGCCCAAGTTCCCTGGCGTACTCGGCGCCGATGGGCTGGCTGGCCATATAGATTTCCATTGCCTTGCTGGCGCCCACCAGGCGGGGAAGCATATAGGTGGATCCTCCGTCAGCCGTGCAGCCGATACCGGCATAGGCCATGATGAACCGGGCGTCGGCAGAGGCGACCCTCATGTCGCAGCAGAGGGCCAGGCTGAATCCGGCGCCGGCGGCCACTCCGTTAACGGCGGCAATGACGGGCTTCTGCAGGTTGCGGATGCCCATAATCACGTTGCGATGCAGTGAATCTGCCAGTTCCTGCACGTGGGCAGAAAGGGCTTCCGGCCCTCCCGACTCCAGGCTGTCCACAAAGTCCTTGACGTCCGCTCCGGCGCAGAAGGCCCCGCCGGTTCCTGTCAGCATCACCGCACGGATTTCCGGCCGGGCGCAATCTACAATTATCTGTCCCAAATCGGCCACCATCTCCGGGGTCAGGGCATTGCGCGCCTCGGGACGGTTGAGGGTAATTACGCCCAGGGTGTCCTTGCGGGTGAAGTCGATAAAGTCCGTGGGCATCAGAGACCTCCAAATACCACAGGCTGATCAATGGCAGAGGATTAATGACGTTGTAAAGGTTAAGCGCAGGGATACCGCATGCGGGCAGGCAACCTGTTGAAGACTTAATCATCCCCGCCGGGCTGGGGGGACAGGCCGCCCCGGGGTTCGGGTCCGCGACCCATGCCGGGCACCCGCTGGAAGATGGCTACGATGCCTCCAGCGACGATTATCCACACTACCGACAACGCCGCAATCTGGAAGCCCTGCTGGTAGTAAGGACGGGCCTCGGCGGCGGTCAGATACTCGGCAGCCACCGGCAGGCTTAGCCCCAGGATGGTAGCGCCAATGGTACTGCCCACGGTATGGCCCATCTGGCGGGTCGTTTCCAGCATTCCGGAAGCAAAACTGCGATTGTCGGGCAGGGTGTTCATCACCACCGCGTTGTAAGGGGATATGAACAGGGCCGTGCCTATGGAAGCCGGCAGCAACAGCAAGGGGACGCCCCAGATGGGGACCTGGTTGGCAAACAGGCCCAGCAATCCCACTCCAGCCGCAATCAGGAACAGGGACATGGGACCCATCCAGCGGGGGTTGTAGCGGTCGTAGATGTAGCCCGCGATGGCCGGAACCCACAGGCCAAAGGTCTGGTGGGGCAGCAGGACCAGGGTTACCACCAGGGGACTGTACCCCAGGCCGTCCTCCACCACGATTGGCACCAGGGTGAAGATGACCAGCATGGACATATGGCAGGTGGTGTTGCTGAACAGGGCCATGGAAAAGTACTTGCGCTTGAAGTACTGGAAGTCAAGGAAGGGTTCAATGCTGCGCAACTGCAGCACTATGAACAGTCCGGCCAGGGCCAGGCTGAGAACGTGCATGGGGATGTGGTAGCCCAGCGCATCGGGGGTCGTAAAGGACTCAACGCCGTCGTGCAAATGGGAACCGGACAGGATAAACGTAGCCAGCACGGCCACCAGCACCGCGGCGGCCAGGTAGTCAATCTTTACCCTGGCCCGCTCGCCACCGGTCTGGGCCCACTGGAAGCTCTGGTATTTCAATACCGGGAAAGCGAACCAGATGGCGAACAGGCCCACCACCAGGGCCGACAGGTAAACCAGTCGCCAGCTTATGAACTCCAGGAACAGGCCGAAGAGCAACAACCCGATGAGGGTGCCGAATCGGGAGGCGGTGACGGGTACGGCGAAGGCCCTTCCCCGCTCGTTGGGTTCGTAAACCATGGCAATGATGGCATTGGAGTTGGAAATAATCAGGGCGCCGCCAAAGCCGCCAAGCCCGCACCAGAGAATGAGTTGCCACAAGGTCTGGGACGTGGTGGCCAACAAGTTGGCGACCGTAAGAACGCAGATTCCCAGGAAGAAAATCCGCACGTGCCCGAACTTTTCACCCAGCCGGGAGGTCAGGAAGACGGTGCTGCCCAGCATGAGGAGGCGGATGATGACCGTCCAGGTGGCGTCATCCACGTCCACGCTGAAGTAGTGGGCGACGGAGGGTGTGGCCAGGGTAACAGGGAGGAAGGTCAGCTGGACCAGCAGTTGGGAAGCGGCCAGCGCCAACAGTGTCACAACCCTTTGGCGAGATCCTCCCAGTTCACGGAAGGCGCTGACGATGTTCAGACGATCAAGAATTAAGGAAAGGATTCCCACGGATTCTCCAGGGGGGTTCGGATGGCGACTTTCCCAGTCTAGGTAGCAGGGTGAACAATGTCAAACCGGGAGAAGGGAGGCAATGGGTTTCGATCAAGTGGGCAATGTCCAATTGGACAATGTCACGCTCCTTCCGTTCATCCCGGGCCTGTCGAGTGATGTTGAAGGAAAATCACGTCTCTTCGTGCTGTCCCCTTGCTGACCAGGTCGTACCTGCCATGCCCTACGAACCAGGCCCTACGAAATATGGCATAATGGGGCGAATCGAGGACTTACATTTATAATAAGGAATGAGCCATGTTCGACAAGATTCAGCACATTGGTTATTACTGCGCCGACCTGGAGGCCACCATTGACTGGTACAACAAGGGCTTTGGCGCGTTGAGCGCCGGAGGCGGCGACGTGGCTGCCAGCGTCCAGGTGCCCGGGGGCGGCATCAACGCCTTCCTGCGTTTTGGACAGGTAGAGGTGGAACTGATTCAGCCGGCAGATACTGCCAACCTGCCCAAGGACGGCCTGGTAATGCACCACGTAGGCTACGTGGTGCCCGACATCCACCAGGCCATCGAGGAGTGCAAGGCGCGGGGGTTCCGGTTCGCCGCCGACGCTCCCCGCACTAACCAGTTGGGCCAGCAGTTGCTCTACTTCCATCCCGAGACCACCAACAACGTCCTGATGCACTTGACCCAGCTTCCGGCGCCGGAGAACGCGGTACCGACCGGCGTGGGCGGCGGCGTGCAGGTGGCCAAGATTGTGCACGCCGGTTACCTGGTACCCGACCTGGACGAGGCCATCGCCTGGTACGTGGACAAGTTCGATGGCGAGCACATTGGCGGCGGACCCTCGCGCACGGGCAGCCGCAACGCTTTCGTCAACTTCGGGCAGGTACAGGTGGAGTTAATCGAGCCTCACGACCCGGCACAGCTGGGCGGCAACCACGCCATGGACCACGTGGGCTACGTGATGGACGATATCCAGTCGGGAATCGACGACTGCTGCGGCCGGGGTTTCCAGTTTGTGGCCGACACTCCCAACACCAACTCGGTAGGGCAGCAGGTGCTCTACTTCGACACAGCCACCAGCATGGGCAGCCGAATGCACCTGACCCAACTGCCGGACTGAGTCAATTAAGAGTCAGGAATTAAGAGTTGGCGTTTGTTGATTTGCCACAACGCAACAACATTATCCTGGTGGGGTTTATGGCTTCGGGGAAGAGCCAGGTTGGGCGCATTTTGTCGGAGCGCACCGGGATGCCGCTGGTGGATGCGGATACCGTGGTTGTTGAGCGGGCCGGAAAGTCCATCGAGCAGATTTTTGCCGATGCAGGGGAGGAGGCTTTTCGGTCCCTGGAGCGCGAGGTAATCGCCGAGTTGTGCGGCGGTGTGGGCCAGATTATCTCGGCTGGCGGCGGCGCCTTCGTTGCCCAGGACAACCGGCAGGCCCTGCTGACCGGCGGCACGGTATTCTGCCTCCAGGCCAGGCCCGAGACCATTTACCACCGGCTCAAAGCCGACAACGATTCAGGCCAGGCGGTGCGCCCCCTGCTGGCCGGATCGGACCCGCTGGGGCGGATACGCGAGTTGCTGGCCCAGCGCGCCGAGGCCTACGGGCAGGCTCACCATCGTATTGATACTGACGAGTTGACGCCGGAGGAGGTGGCGGGGCGGGTATTGAGTTCAATAACGATTGGAGAATTTTGGGAATGATTGCGCACAAGTGGCAACCTATTCAGCCTATTGACGCTGCTAGTGAGCAGTACGATTTCAGTGAAATAGTTTCGCTCCAATTGCAATGGAAGAATATCCGTGACCAACACGATGGGGCAACTTCGCAATCTCACCTAGCTTTCCTAGAGCGATTGGGCAGAAGTTGGGCTATTGAGACTGGAATCATTGAGGGTCTATACACCTTAGACCGTGGGGTTACGGAAACACTAATTGAAAGAGGAATAGCTGCAGATTTCATTGAGCGGGGCGACACAAACAGAGACCCTCAAGATTTGGTTATAGTTCTCAGGGACCAAAAAGAGGCCATTGATTTTGTATATCAATACATTCGCGATGGACACCCCCTCACTATTTCATTCATTCGACAGTTGCACCAAACTCTCACTGACCACCAAGATACCTATTCCGCGATTGATCAGTTTGGGAATCGGTTTGGGGCTACGCTGGATAAAGGAGGATTCAAAAAACTTCCTAACAATCCCACTCGGCAGGATGGTAGCCTTCACGAATACTGTCCTCCGGAACAAGTCGACAGTGAAATTCAGAATCTCTTATATTTCTACAACGAAATGCAAAAGGATCCGGTTTCCTATCACCCTCTCTTGACAGGTGCTTGGCTACATCATGCTTTCACCCAAATCCATCCGTTTGAAGACGGTAACGGTAGAGTCGTAAGGGCATTATTAACCTGGCACTTGGTTAAAGAAGGTTACCTGCCAATCGTCATTTCTAGAGATGATAGGGAAAAGTACATAGAAACCTTGGAACTCGCTGATGGCGGTGCGCTTAACCCCTTTATTGACCTGATTGTTCAGTTGGAAAAGCGGACAATCTTGCAGGCGTTGGGAGAACCGGGAAAGGTCACTCAGTCTGGCGTTGTTGACCAAGTGCTTGACCACATAATTGAACAGCTCGAACGACGGAACCAGAACCGTGCCAGTCAGCTTCGGTCGGTCAACAATATCGCTCAGCAACTCCAGGAAAAGGTAAGCACACATTTGTCGACTAGGGCAGAAGATATTGGTTCACGCCTGATGCAGGCGGGTATGTCAGTGCAGCCTTTCTTGATAACCGGAGGGCCCGGAAATCGAGAACACTGGTATTGGGGCGAAGTGACTGACATCGCTAAGAATGCCAGGCATTGGGCTAACCCGAACGAATCCCGCTATTTTGTACGATTGGCGCTGGACAATGATTTGAGAGATAGCGACGCGGTGCGACATCCTAGGCTAGTGTTCGTAGTTTCCCTGCATCACGTTGGGCGCGAACTCTCCGGGATAATGGCAGCGACTTCCTTTGCTCGAATCGAGCATTACCCTGATAGCGACTCCGGGGAATTAAGACTACCTGAAGGTGCTTATTTCAAAGATTGCACTGTGAATCCATTCACCTTCACTTGGGAGTCTAATACAGAGTTAGTTGTCCCTGGGCTTATAAGATGGGTCGAGGAGCGCCTTGGAGTAGCGTTAAGCTACTGGCGAGAATTCTTTAGCTAATATGACGGCCTAACTAAAGCAGAAAGGAAGCAACATCATGACCAACACCTTAAGCAATCACCCCGACCTGGCCGCCACCGTTTACCACTCGGGGGGCAGCTACCCCGTCGTAGCTGGCTGGGGCATTATTGACCGGCTGGGAGACTGGCTGGAAGAACTGAACATCGGCAGCCCCGTTTACATCATCACCGACGAAAATCTGATGAACCGCTACGGCCGCCGGGCCCAGCGGGCGCTGCAGAAGAAGGGCATAGCCGCCCACTGCTTCATCATCCCGCCCGGGGAACCCAGCAAGACCAACAGCCTGGCCCAGGCCATTTACGAATGGCTGGTGGGTCTGCGGGCCGAGCGGGGGCACGCCATCCTGGCCGTGGGCGGCGGCGTGGTCGGCGACCTGGCCGGGTACGTGGCGGCCACCTTCCTGCGGGGCGTCCCCTTCGTGCAGGTGCCCACCAGCATGGCGGCCATGGTGGACGCCTCCATCGGCGGCAAGGTGGCGGTGAACCTGCCCCAGGGCAAGAACCTGGTGGGGGCCTTCTACCAGCCTAAAGCCGTCCTGGCCGACGTGGAGGCTTTGTCCACCCTGGGCAAGCGGGAACTTTCCGAGGGCTGGGCCGAGGCCATCAAGCACGGCTTTATCATGGACGCCAACCTGGTGGACGTGTTCGAGGAGCACGCCGAGGCCCTGATGGAGGTGGAACCGGAGATTTCCACCGAAGTGATCCGGCGCAGCATGGCCATCAAGGCCGAGGTGGTGAGCCAGGACGAGCGCGAGACGCTGGACATCCGCATCCTGCTGAACTACGGCCACACCATCGGCCACGCGCTGGAGGCGTCCACCGAGTACGGCCGGTTCATGCACGGCGAGGGTGTGTCCATCGGCATGATGGGCGCCGCCAAAATGGCTTGCGAGCTTGGCTTCCACGGCCAGGACCTGGTTGACCGCCAGTACGAACTGCTGCAGCGGTTCAACCTGCCCACCACCGCCCGCGGGGTCGATGCGGAAGACATCCGCCGGGCCATGTCCCTGGACAAGAAGGTAGCCGGCGGCACGAACCGGTGGGTAATGCTGGACGGGGTAGGCCAGGCATCGGTGCGGCGCAACGTCCCGGTGGAACTTGTGGACCGGACGGTGCGAGAGATTGTGGGGTAGGGGAGGAGCTGTCACTTTGCCCTTCGCCGGGACTATAGTAGCTTTGGAGTGGTTGTTCTTCATGCAAGGCGATAATAATGATTTCGATTTAAAGGGGCGCTTATTAGACAAGAGTTTCGACGCTTATGTTCTCGCATTAGAGACCATCAACCGAATCACCATTAGATACAGGTTGGAAGCGTTCTGTTACCTTATCTGCAATGCTTGGGAGTTGCTTCTAAAGGCCAAGATCCTGGACGATAGTAAAGAAGACAAGGCTATTTTCTATTCCCAACAAGAGGGCCCCGTACGAAGATCCTTATCGCTCAGACAAAGCTTGAGTAGAGTCTTCCCTAACGAAAAGGAGCCTGTACGCCGCAACATCGAACGAATCGAAGAATTACGCGATGAAGCGGTTCATCTGGTCATTGCTCACATTCCAGCCGAAATAATGGCACTCTTTCAGGCAGGAGTAGTGAATTATCATAAGAACCTTCGCGAGTGGTTCAACAGATCGCTTTCAGATCAAATGCCCGTTGGAATGATGAGCATAGTCTATGACCTCAGTCCAGAAAATACTGCGCTGACCAACAACCGACTTGGTGGGGACCTGGGCCCGCAAGCCTTTGAATTCCTAAGCAGGTTTTGTGCCGACATTAGGAAAGAATTCGATGAACTAAGTCGACCCAGCGAGTTCTCCATTACCATAGAATATCGTCTTCTTGTAGATAAGAAATCTGAAAATGCGGACATGAAATTGTCTTCTGGGCCTTCTGATCACGGTCCAACCCAAGTTGTTGAAGTTCCCAAGGATCCCAGTCTCTCTCATCCGTATCGCCAAAAGGACTTGATAGAGTATGTAAAGAGCCAAGTCCCCGATATTAAATTTAATGCATTCGACGTAAAGTGTTTAAATGAAGTTTATGGGATCAAGAATAGGCCAGAGTATTATTACCAAGGCCGAATACCAAACTCGCCGACGCAATACAGCCCAGCTATTGCCGAGTGGATTATCGAACACTGTAAGAAAGACAGTCAGTTTCTGAAGGAGACTAGAGAAAGACAAAAGCAGGTTCGGGAAGCACAAAACAAACAGGAACGATAACCACAATATCAGTGACTCGTCATTGGTTTTTAGTCTGTAATCAGCAAATGCAAGCAACCCAAAATGAAATGTAACCATTTACTTGAAGGAGTGCGTCAAATCCTGATTTACCCCGGCGAAGCAGGGTTCCAGGTGTTGAATATCCCAGCCTGCCCGGATGCATCAGCCAGGGGATAACCCAAAGACGAGGCGCCAAACAATATCAAGGAAGCCATTGGAGAATACGTTGCGTCCCTGATTGAATACGGGATGCCCGATTCCTGAATCGAAATAAGCGAGGAGGCACCCACCATGAGAACACCCACAACCACCCGTGACATGGTACCCGAGAACCTGCGCGACGCTTTTGACCACGAGACTGCCAATACCGGCGGGACCATTACCAGCGGCCCTGGCACTGCCATGATTAACAGCCCCGAGATGCGGAAGCGGGCCAACAGCCTGGTCAACTACCTGCGCGACGAGTCCACGCTGGACAAGCGCATCCAGGAACTGGCGATGATCGTTACTGCCAAGGCCAACCACTGCCAGTACATCTGGAACGCCCACGCCGCCGGGGCCCGTAGGCAGGGCATTCCCGACGCCTTTGTGGACGCTTTGCGGGACGGCCAGCCCCTTCCCGAACTGGCTGCCGATGAGCAGGCGGTGGTAAACCTGGGGCAGGAGTTTTTCAGCACCCGCAAGGTCAGCGACGCCACATTCCAGGCGGCCATAGACCAGTTCGGGGCCCAGGGGTTGACCGAGCTTTGCACCCTGTTCGGCTACTATGCGCTGCTGGCCTTTAACGCCAACACCTTCATGATTGACCTGCCGGAGGAACAGACGGAGCCGGTGCTGCCCATCTAGGCCGGTTCCCCGAACGGGACACGAAAGGGCACAAATGGACCTGATTCCCGGTCAGAGACAGGTGGTTGACTGCCATTTGAGGAAAGGGCAAAAAGGGGCCCGGAAATATTGACAGGGTTGGCCCTTTGGAGTATCTTTTTTCTACCTTATAATCGATGCCAAACAACGGCCTTTTGCGGGGAGTTTCAGCTAGGCAGTTGCCCGGCATCGTGTGGGCTCGGTTAGCAAGCGGGCCACGGAAATCGCGTTATACAAGACGAATACAAAGGAGGATTGTATGGCTGACCAGCAAGATGTTGCCTTGATGGCTCACCTGTTGCGGCGCGCCGGTTTTGGAGCCAGCCGCGACGAGATTGAGGCCAGAGCTGCCCAGGGTTATGACAGCGTAGTGGACGAGTTGCTCAACCCCAACTCGGTGCAGGGCGTTGAAGACGACCTGCTTCTGCGCTATATGCCGGCGTACCACGAAGCCGCCGCTATCGAGACCAACATCCAGGCGTGGGTCTGGCGCATGATCAACACCCCCCGCCAGTTGCAGGAAAAAATGGTCCTCTTCTGGCACATGATTTTCTGCGCCGGTCACTCCAAGATCGACAGCGGCCAGGAAATGGGTCGGATGATCCAGATGTTCCGCGACCACGGAATGGGCAACTTCCGCCACCTGCTGTGGTTGCTTTCCACCAGCCCAGCCATGGTTTACTACCTGGACAACAGCGAAAGCCACAAGACTAACCTCAACGAGAACTACGGTCGGGAACTGCTGGAACTGTTCTCTCTGGGCGTTGGCATGGACGAGCAGTTTAACTACTCCGAGGACGACGTAAAGGCCTGCGCGCGCGCCTTCACCGGCTGGAACATCGCTCCTTCCTACCCGCCATTCCCGTATGGCCGCAGCCCGTGGGAGTTCCGGTACGACCCGGCCGACCACGATGACAGCGACAAGACCTTCCTGGGCGAATCCGGGAACCTGACCGGCGACGACGTGCTGGATATCATATGCAAGCAGCCCGCCACCGCCCGTTTCCTGGCCCGCCACCTTTACAACTTCTTCGTGGCCGACGACGTGCAGGTTCCCGCCTGGCGACTGACCCCGCCCCGGGACCCGGCCGCCATCGATGCCATGGAGCAAGCCTACTTCGACTCCGGCTACGAAATCAATGCCATGCTGGAAGTCCTGTTCAAGTCCGACTTCTTCAAGGCTGAGGACGTCCGCTACGCCAAGGTGAAGAACCCTGCCGAGATGGTAGTAGGCACCATGCGCCTGGTAGGCGAACACCGGGACATTCAGCCCGGCCTGTTCGAGTTCTCCCAGGAGCCCAAGTACATGGGTATGGACCTGATGAATCCCCCCACCGTAGAGGGCTGGCACACCGGCCGCGAGTGGATTGACAGCGGCACGCTGGTTGAGCGCATCAACTTTGCCGCTGACCTGATGGGGAACACCGAGCTTCCGGGCGTGCAGTCCCTGGTGGACCGCCTGCGGGCCCAGGGCGACACCCTGACCCCCGACCAGTTCGTGGCCGGCTGCCTGGACCTGACCGGTCCGCTGCTGGTCACCGGCGACACCCTGCAGCAGCTCAGGTCGCACGCTTCCAAGGAAGGCGACCTCAGCACTTCGGACCAGGCCGAGTTCTCCCGCCGCACCGGCGAAATGTTCCAGATGATTGCCGCTACGGCAGAGTTCCAGTTCGAGTAATTTAGTAGAAGGAGAAAAGGATATGGTTTCTACGAAGAAAGACCCGGTACTGGCCGTACTGTCCCTTTCCGGCGGCAACGATGGCCTGAATACCGTGATTCCTTATTCCAACCCCCTGTATCGGGACTATCGCCCCACCCTGGGCATTCCCGAAGGGCAGATTATTCCCATCAACGACGACCTGGGGTTCCACCCCACCATGGGTCCGTTGAAGAAGTTCTGGGACGAGGGCAAGCTGGCCATTTTCCTGGGCGTCGGCTACGACAACCCCAGCTATTCCCACTTCCGTTCCATGGACATCTGGCACACCTGCGAGCCCGACAAGATCGGTACCGAGGGCTGGCTGGGTCGTGTCCTCAAGGAAATTGACCCCAACGCCGAGAACGTACTGTGCGGCGTTAACTTTGGCCGCGGTCTTCCCCGCGCCCTGGTTATGGATGGCGTGCCCGTCGCCTCCGTCGGCAACCTGGAGACCTATGGTCTGCTGACCGGCATCGACGGCGAAGATCAGCGCAACGATGCTCTGGACGTGTTCGGCCGCATGTACTCCCCGGCCATGGGCACCGGCGCCGTTATGGATTACATCCACAGCACCGGCACCAACGCTCTCAAGGGCGCCGACATCCTGGCCACCGCCCCCGACAAGTACACCAGCAGCGTCGAGTACTCCAACACGGTAGTCGGCCAGTACATGAAGAACATCGCCCAGACCCATCTGGCCGGGTTCGGCAGCCGGGTGCTTTACACCACGTCCCCGTACAACAGCTTCGACACCCACGCCAACCAGGCCTCCCTGCATTCCGGCCTGTGGACTGACGTGTCCAACAACGTGGACACTTTCTACCAGGACCTGCGGGAACACAACGCCAGCGACGAAGTCATGCTGCTTATGTTCACCGAGTTTGGCCGCCGCATCGGCGACAATGGCTCCGGCACCGACCACGGCGCCGGCGGCATCGCCTTTGTTGTGGGCGAACACGTCAAGGGCGGCATCTACGGCGAGTACCCGTCCCTGGAACCCAGCAAGCAGGAAGAGGGCGGAAACCTCAAGTACAGCACGGACTTCCGCTCCATCTACACGACCATCGTGGAAGACTTCTACAAGATGGACCCCCAGCCCATCGTTGGCGGTTCCTTCGAAAAGGTCAACTTCCTTTAGGCCAAAAGACCTGCAGGGGCGGGTTTCAATTCCGCCCCTGCCCAAAGGGCATGACCGGACCAGCAGTGAAAATCGCCCGGCGGCTCCGGCTAACCTCCTTGTGAGCGAGGGCCGGCGCTTTCCGGACACCACAAAGCAGAAAGACGAGGTAAGAGCATGAGCACCCATTTCTTTGGTCTTACCAGCCGGACTTATGAGTACAGCCACTCGGTGGGCCGTAACGAGTTCGCTGGCACGGGGTTCCGAAACCCTACAGACATGGCAGTGGATGCCGAAGGCACAGTGTACGTGGTCAACCGCTCCTATGAGAACCGTCCCGATGGTGTTCGCGTAACCGCCTGCACCCTGGATGAAGAGTACATCAGCGAATTCGGCACCTATGGCGAAGAAGACGGCAACTTTATCTGGCCCGCTGGCATCGCCATCGACAGCCAGGAACGCCTGTTCATCACCGACGAGTGGCTGAACCGGGTGACCATCATGTCCAAGGACGGCGAGTTCCTGGGCAAGTGGGGCACCGGCGGTTCCGGCGACGGCGAAATGGACCGGCCGGCCGGCATTGCCATCAGCGATGACGGCAACGTCTTCATCGTGGACAGCCGCAACTCCCGCGTTCAGAAATTCACCCTGGACGGCCAGTACCTGGGCCAGTTCGGTTCCTTTGGCAGCGGTCCGGGCGAACTGAACATGCCCTGGGGCATTGACCTGGACAAGGAAGGCAACGTTTATGTCGCCGACTGGCGCAACGACCGCATCCAGGTCTTCAACTCCGACGGCGTGTGGCAGGCCAGCTATGGCCGGTCCGGCAGCGGTGTGGGCGAGTTCAACCGCCCCAACAGCGTGGCCGTGGACGAAGACGGGGACATCTATGTCGCCGACTGGCTGAACGACCGGGTACAGGTTCTGGCGCCCGACGGACGTTTCGTCTCCCAGATGGTGGGCGATCACGTCATGTCCCAGTGGGGCAAGGACAAGCTGCTCTCCAACCCGGACATGATCCGGCAGCGGGCCCTGGCCTTCGCCAACGACCCCACCTACGAGCGCAACTTTGCCCACCCCTGCGCCGTCCGCGTGGACAGCCAGGGTCGCCTGTGCGTCCTGGACCACACCCGCGGCCGCATCCAGGTTTACAGCAAGGTCAAGGAGCCGGCGCTGGTCTAGCACCAACCCGAATCCGAAGCCTGGAAACAAGGTAAATCAGAGGGGCTCACCGGTTGGTGAGCCCCTTAGCTTGTCTGGCGAATCGCACATGGCATTCCGGCCTGCGGAGTGACCACATGCCCGCGAATAGATGCTCACGAACGAAGGGCGGGTTTCCAACCCGCCCCTGCTCTTACTATCCAGACCATTCAGCGATCGGCTGAAATACCCTAATCCTCAGGCGGCCCCTCGGGCATGCCATCATCAATCCAGCGGGCTATTTCCTCGCACTCGGGGCGGGACAGGAAGGGGCCGCGCAGGGGCATTTTGCCAAAGGTGCCCACGTTCCGATACAACGAGCGTACCAGGTGGGTCTCCCAGCCCGGAACCCCTGGCTCTATGGCCCTGAAGCCGTTCAGGACCGCCACGGACAGTTCCTGCGGTGTTTCCCAGTAGTATTCATGGATGCCGGGGTAGGGTTCCCGACCCCACCGCTCCTTCCAGCGTTCCATGACGTTCTCAAGCAGGTACTTTACGCGCGGCCAATAGACCGGTTCCGGGGTTTCTTCGGGTTGCGTCATTGGTTGTGCTCCTGGCTTTGCTTACCTGGATATACTGGCTGAGCAGGATATTTTCATCAGGACCATCCTGTATATCCTGTCCATCCATGATTGAATTCAACTAGACGGGATGCTCCTGCACCGACTCCCGGCGCAGCAGTTCCAGGGCGTGAGGCAGCACGGGCATTACCACTTCCAGGGTCTCGGCCACGCCCTTGGGACTGCCCGGAAGGGTCAGGATAAGTGTCTTGCCCCGGATTCCGGCCACCGACCGGCTGAGCATGGCCATGGGGGTGAACTTCAGAGTTTCGGCCCGCATGGTCTCCGCCAGGCCGGGCACCTCCCGCTCGATGATGGACAGGCAGGCTTCGGGGGTAACGTCCCGTGGACCCAGGCCCGTGCCGCCCGTGCTAACAATCAGGTTGACGTCGGGAGCGTCGGCCCATTCGGCCATGCGCTGGGCAATCATTTCCTTGTCATCGGAAACAATCTCGTAGCGGACAAGCTCGTAGTCGGGAGCAACCAGCAGTTCCTTGATACGGTCGCCGCTGGCGTCATCCCGCTGACCGTGATACCCCGATGTGCTGACTGTAAGAACCGCAAGTCCAAACATAGTGCCTCCAAGGGGGAATAATACCATAGAGGGGCAAAGCTGGGGAGTTCACCCGCGAATGGGCAAAGATGGGGGAGGGTTGGGACAAATGGGTGGAGAAGACGATCTCCTGTGAAGGAGGGGGACCTGTTGCCGAACAGGGCGGCCACCAGGGCCGCCCATACAAAATCGGTACGATGTGTGGGGCTAGCTCATGCCCGCAAGGACGGCCTCGGCCGTAGAACCTATGTCGGCGGGAGTTGGAACGATGTGGGCCCCGGCCTCGCGCATGGCGGCAATCTTGGCCTCCGCGCGGGCGCTGTCGCCGGTGATGATGGCTCCGGCATGGCCCATACGCTTGCCCGGGGGAGCGGTGGCGCCCACGATCAGGGTGCAGACCGGCTTGGTCACCGATTCCTTGATGTAGGCGGCAGCTTCCTGTTCCATGGAGCCGCCAATCTCGCCGATAAAGACGATGAGATCGGTGTCGGGATCTTCGTTGTAGAGGCGCAGAATTTCGGCAAAACTGGTGCCGATAATGGGGTCTCCGCCAATTCCCACGCAGCTGGACTGGCCAATACCCAGATTGGTCAACTGCTGCACGGCCTCGTAGGTGAGGGTGCCGCTGCGGGATACCACGCCCACGCGCCCGGGCATGTGAATGTTGCCCGGCATGATGCCCACCTTGCAGTGGGCGCCGGGGTTGATCATTCCGGGGCAGTTGGGGCCGATGAGACGAACTTCCGGCCTGCGCTCCAGGTAGCGGGCCACTTTGGCCATGTCCTGTACCGGCACACCCTCGGTGATGCAGGCGATCAGGGGCATGCCGGCATCGGCGGCCTCAACAACGGCATCGGGCGCGAAGGGAGGCGGCACAAAAATCAGTGACACGTTGGCCCCGGTTTCGGCCACGGCCTCTTCCACCGAGTCGAAGACGGGAACGGTTTCTTCAAACATCTGGCCGCCCCGCCCGGGGGTTACACCGGCCACCACGTTGGTGCCGTAGGCCATGCCCGCACGGGCGTGGAAGCTGCCCTCCCGCCCGGTTATGCCCTGGACGAGGATGCGCGAATTTTCATCTAAGAGGATGCCCATTTGTGGTTGCTCCAGTTCCTTGTTAGTCCACGAACATTCACGAATGACCCGATTGGCTCAATCGGTGTTTAGTGAGATTCGTGCCTGTTCGTGGATCAGTTGCTTTTCTTAAACCGCCTGCCGGATGGCGGCGGCGGCTTCGGTTAGGGTGTCGGCGAAGGTTACGTTGAGGGATGAGGCACCGAGGATTTCCTTGCCCTCGTCCACGTTGGTGCCCAGCATGCGAACGATGAGCGGCAATTCCGAGTTCAACCGCTCAAAGGCCAGTACGATGCCCCGGGCGGCAATATCGCAGCGGAGGATTCCGCCGAAGACGTTTACCAGCACCCGGTCCACCTTGGGGTCGGACAATATAATGCTGACGGCGCTGGCCACCTTCTCGTCATCGGCTCCGCCGCCCACGTCCAGGAAATTGGCCGGAGCGGCCCCGGCGGCGTTGGTAACATCCAGGGTAGCCATGGCCAGGCCGGCGCCATTGACCAGGCAGCCCACGCTGCCATCGAGGTTGACGTAGGCAATCTCCATGTCCGAGGCGCGGGCCTCCAGGGCATCTTCCTGGGAGCGATCGCGCAGGTCGCGCAGGTCGCTGTGCCGGAAGAGGGAATCGTCCTCCACGTCCAGCTTGGCGTCCAAAGCCACGACCCGGTCATCGCCAGTGATTATCAGGGGGTTGATTTCCACCAGGGAGCAGTCGTTTTCGGTGAAGATGCGGTAGAGAGCAGCCAGTACCTGGGCAGCGGGACGGGCCTGTCCCCCCTCCAGCCCCAGGCGGGAAACCACCCGACGGGTCTGGTAGGGCATCAGCCCCAGGACCGGTTCAATGGGTTCCGTATGAATATCTTCGGGACTGGTGGCGGCAACCTCTTCAATGTCCATTCCGCCCGAGGCGCTGACGATCATCACCGGGCCGCGGAAGCCCCGGTCGATGGTAAATGCCACGTACAATTCCTTTTTGATGTCGGCCAGTTCTTCAATCAGCACCGAGTTTATGGGGACACCCTGGGCATCCGTCTGGCGAGTGACCAGGTTCCGGCCGATGTAGTCCCGGGCCGTTTCCTCAGCCTCCTCGGGGGAGCGCGCCACCTTGATGCCTCCGGCCTGGCCCCGTCCGCCGGCGTGCACCTGGGCTTTGACTACAGCCTGACCGCCCAGTTCGCGGGTTGCGTCTCGGGCCTCCTCGGGTGTGCTGGCCAGGATCGCCCGGGGAACCTCAATGCCGTACCGGGCGAAAATCTCCTTGGCTTGATACTCGTGCAGTTTCATCTATGCTCCGTGACAGGGATTGGGCAACGGCATTATGTCGTTGCCCAATCGTGCTCTATGCCAATAAACGGCGTCAGGTCCCTGCGGACCGGTGTCCGATGGCTGGCGCTATTGGGATGACGGCGTACCCAGGAACTTGAACAGGTCCTCATCCGCCGACAGGATAATCTTGTCCTGGTCGCTGAGGAACACCCTGTAGGCCTGCAGGCTGCGCTGGAAGGCGAAGAAGTCCGGATCCTCGTTCAGGGCTTCGGCCAGAATGCCAATGGCCTGAGCTTCACCGTCACCACGAATTTCATTGCTTTCCTGCTCCGCCGTAGCGAGGATAACCTCGCGGTTGCGGTTGGCCACGGCGCGAATCTTCAGGTCCTCCTCCTCACCTTCAGCGCGGAACCTGGTGGCGATACGGTTACGTTCGGCCCGCATACGGGTGTAGATGCTGGGCGTAACCGATGCGGGGAAGTCGGCCCGCTTGATCCTGACATCGATTATCTCGATTCCGAAGTTCTGGTCCTGGGTAAGACTGCGCACCCCTGAAAGCACCTCTACCAGAATCTGGTTCCTGGTATCGCGGCCCTCAAAGAGGGGCAGGCCCTCCGTGTCCTCCACCGGGTTCCCCTGCTCATCGATGATCGGCTCAGAACCGATAATCTCAAACCGGTCGCGCAAGGCTACCCGGTCACGCAGGGTGGAAGTGACGATGTCACCCAGGCGGCTGCTGGCATTTAATTCCGTTTGCAGGGTCTTGCGGAACTGAACGGGATCAACAATCCGGTAACGGGCGTAAGAGTCGATGATCAGGTTCTGCTTTTCCTTGTCCGGCATGGACGCAGCAGGGGCGTCAATGCGGAGCACCCGCTTGTCAAAGGTAACAACCGTGTCCACAAAGGGGGCCTTGATGTACAGGCCCGGAGAATGGTGGGTGTTAATTACCTCATTGAAGCGGAGGATTATGACCTGCTCGGTCTCATCCACAATGTAGAGGGCCTGGCGCAGGACAATCAGCCCGATTACTACCAGTACCGCCAGGATGATTAATGGTCGCATATTTACACTCTTAACTTCTGGTTAGGCCGTAAAGCCACCGACGCTGAGGGACAACAAAGCCGGAGCGGTCATCTAGGGCTGCGGCCCTATGGGAACCGGTCTGACACCCTCGTTTTCGCCAAGGAGAAGTACAGTTTCAGCCTCGGGCGAAACAATGATCTTGCTTACACCGGGCAGCACCTCTTCCATGGCCTCCAAATAGAGACGCTGGCGGGTAACTTCCCGGGACTTGCGGTACTCGGTCAGGACCGCCGTGAACTGCTCAGCTTCACCACGGGCCCTGGCGATACGGGCCTGCCGGAAGGCCTCTGCGCCCTCCGTGATTCGTTCGGCGTCACCCTCGGCCCTGGGGATGATATCTGCTTCAAAGGCCCTGGCCTGGTTGATGCGGGTATCGCGTTCCTGGCGGGCCCGAAGCACGTCGTCGAAGGCGTCGCGAACTTCTTCGGGAGCCTTAACGTCCTGCAACTGCACCGTCTCGATATTGAGGCCGGTGTTGTAGATGTCGAGGATTTCCTGCAGCCTTATCTTGGTCTGCTCCTCCACTTCTTCACGGTTACGGACCAGAATATCGTCAATGGAACGCTGGCCCACCACCAGCCGGAGGGCGGCTTCGGCGGCGTCCTTCAGGGTGCGTCCGTCGGGCCGGCCCAGGGGAATGGCGCGACTCTCCTCCCCCGGGTCATCAACCCGGAAAAGGAAGTTGTTCAGGCTCTTGATGTTGTACTGGACCACCATCTGAACGTCCACGATGTTCAGGTCGCCGCTGATCATCAGCGCCTCGGTGGCGAAGGGACTGCCCGCGCCTTCGGCATTGCTGCGGAAACCCAGCTCCATACGCCGGGTTTCAGTGACCAGGATTACATCCCGCTTGCCGACGGGGTTGGGCCACCACCAGTGCAGACCTTCCTGGGTTACGGGGGCTCCCTGCGCCGCTCCGAAGAGCCGCAGGGCTGCATTTTCACCGGGACCGATGGTATAGACGCCGGTCCCCAACCAAACAATCATCGCCAATACGATGATACCTACTATGAAGAGGGCTATTCCTCCACCGCCGAAGCGGCCGGAGAACCGGCCCATTCCTTCTCGGAAGCGAGCAGAGACCTGCTCAAAATCCATTTCAGGCTGGCGTTGTCCGCCACCAGGTGGGTACATAAGCTGTTTCCTTCTGAAAATTTTTCGGCGGCCGATGGACCGCCTACCAGGAGGATGCTCAACCCCTGCAAAAGGGCTTCGAAATCACAACTATAGATTCTACCACTAATTTGCAAGGCCGTGACGTTTTTGCCGATTTTCGACCCTAACCTATGGAGCCGACCAGACCGTGCAGGGGGTAACAGTGGCCTGCCCACCGCTGCCGGGCATATAATTCCTTCCCGCAGGGACCCAGAACCTGCCCCGACCGTAAACTGCGTCACCAGGAGGCACGAAACCAATGGCGGATAACGGAATGACCATCACTCCCAGCTCGGACATGACCCGCATCCAGGTTACCTGCCCCCACCAGAGCGGCCTGCTCTACGTGGTGCCGGCGGAAAGGAGCTGGGTGTGCGACGCCGCTCAGGCGCCGGCCCACGCGCTGGCCGGCTTCTTTCGGGAACTGGTGAACCTGCAGGACGACCGGGTGGCGTCCCTCATGCAGGACTGGGGCCTCTACTACCGCCAGTTGCCCCTGGAGCCTGATGAGGAAGCAGGGGAGGCTTAGGAACCAACGGCAGCCGGTGACCAGTCGCACAGCCGTAGTAGTCTTACAGCTTTGTTATGAAGGGTTGGGGTCTGTCGCGCCTTCATTCTGGCGAAAGCCGGAATCCAGAGCACCTCTGGCACCATGCAGTTGACCCTTCGCAACCTGTCTGAATGCCGGCTCATGGCCGGAATGACGATGCGGATTTAGCAGTCATCATTTCAAACCTGTTGGTCTAATAGTTGGGGCCAGCCCCGGAGTCGGCGGGGGCCAGATTTCTGCCGTTCGATCACTTGCTAACCAGTCATTCCGGGGAGCGTGGCGACGAAGCTTCACGGCATGGGGGGCAGCGGCCGCTGCCAACTGAAAACGATCCAGCTGGCAATGCCCGGGGTTCCTCCCCTGGATCGGAATGGCCATTGGGCCTAAATGGCCGGGCGTTCCACAGGCATCCGCAAACAGGTAAATACAACAGGGCCGGGGTTGAACCCCGGCCCTGTTGTATTTACCTGTTTGCGGGAACTGAGGTCCCGTTTGTGAGCCTTCAGTTGTCGCCGCTGCCGGTGGACATGGTACCCACGTCCGGGGCGTTCTGGCTGGACAGGGACGGCGCCGGCTGGGGGGATGTATTGGGCGTGGCTGGCTTGGGCGCGTAAGGGGGCGTTTCAGGCGGCACAGCCGGCGTACCCGTATCGCCCTCTCCGCTCATATCTTCATTGTTGAAGAGGCGGTTCAGAGCATCGCCGGATATTGCCTCATGCTCGATAAGGTATTCGGCGATGCGGACCAGGTCAGGCTTGTGCTCGATCAGGATGTTGCAGGCCTGAACGTAGGCGCTGTTGACCATTTCCTTAACTTCCTGGTCAATTTCCTCGGCCACCTTGTCACCATAGTCGCGCTCTTCGCTGATTTCCCGCCCCAGGAAGACCAGTTCCTCTCGCTTGCCGAAGGTGCGGGGGCCCAGGGCGCTGCTCATGCCGTAGCGCTTGATCATGCCGAGAGCTATCTTGGTAGCCCGTTCCAGGTCGTTGCTGGCGCCGGTGGTCACTTCGTCAAAGATCTGTTCCTCGGCGACGCGGCCTCCCATGGTAACGGCCATCATGTCTAGGAACTGGTTCTTGGTCCACAGGTACCGGTCCTCCTCCGGCAGGAGGGTGGTGTGGCCACCCATGTTGCCCCGGGAGATGATGGAAATCTTGTGGACCCGGTCGGCGTGGGGCAACACCCAGGCCACCAGGGCGTGGCCCGCCTCGTGGTAGGCCGTCATTTCCTTCTCGCGGGTATTGATAACCCGGCTCTTGCGCTCCGGGCCGGCGATTACGCGCTCAACCGCTTCCTCAAAGTCGGGCATGTGGATGCTTTTCTGGTTCTTGCGGGCAGCCAGCAGGGCCGCCTCGTTGATCAGGTTGGACAGGTCAGCCCCGCTGAAGCCGGGCGTCTCCTTGGCCAGGGTCTCCAGATTAATTTCGGCGGCCAGGGGCTTGCCGGCGGAGTGGACTTTCAGGATGGCCTGGCGTCCCACCACATCGGGCAGGTCCAGTACCACCCGGCGGTCAAACCGGCCGGGGCGGAGCAGCGCGGGGTCCAGGATGTCCGGGCGGTTGGTGGCGGCCAGCACGATGATATTGGTGTTGCTCTCGAAGCCGTCCATTTCCACCAGGATCTGGTTCAGGGTCTGCTCCCGTTCGTCGTGGCCACCGCCCAGACCGGCGCCCCGATGGCGGCCCACGGCGTCAATCTCGTCCACGAAAACAATACAGGGGGCGTTGCGCTTGGCCTGTTCGAACAGGTCGCGCACCCTGGCCGCGCCGACGCCTACGAACATTTCCACAAATTCGCTGCCGCTGATATGGAAGAAAGGCACTCCCGCCTCACCGGCCACGGCCCGGGCCAGCAGCGTCTTGCCGGTGCCGGGCTGGCCCACCAGCAATACGCCCTTGGGGATGCGGGCGCCCAGGGACAGGAAGCGCTCCGGGTATTTCAGGAACTCCACCACCTCAACCAGTTCCGTCTTGGCCTCGTCCACGCCGGCCACGTCGGAGAAGGTCACTGTTGGGCGGTTGAAGGGCATCATCCGGGCGCGGCTGCGTCCGAAACTCATAGTCTGGTTATTGCTGCCCTGGGCCTGGCGCATCATGAACAGGATGAGGCCGCCAAAGAAGATCAGGGGCAGGAAGTTCAGCAGCAGCCCCAGGAAACTGCCGAGGCCGCCGGAACCCTTGAAGGTAACCTGCAGGCTGCCGGGGCCGGTATCTACGTCGTTGGCCGACAGCACCTGCATGATATCGGTTTGCTCGCTAATGCGGCTGGTGTACTGGGTTCCGCCGACGCCGCCGGTGACAATGGGAATGACGGTCAGCTTGTCACCTTCCACGATGATTTCACTGATCTCGTGATTCTGGGCCTTGGCAATTACTTCGGTGAGAGGCAGATCGTTTCGGGTGCCGAAGGCCGGAATCAGGGTGTAGAAGATGACGATTACACCGATGATTATTAACAGGTAAACCAGGCTATTCCGGAGCCACCGGTTATTTCCCATTCTCAATTTAATCCCCTTCTGCGGCCAGCATTTGGGCCAGAACCGTCCACCCTATCCTTCCTCTACATATATTAAATGAGGAGTTGGGAAATTGCAAAAGATTCAGCTAGCGGGGCAGCGACATTTGTCGCGGCTCTTCGTTTCTGGAAAAGAACCGGTCCGGGCCGCTCCGGCAGGGCGCGTTCACGAGCGATGGTGGCAGTGCACACCGGATTCCGCGGCTCCGGTTCAGGGGAGTCCCAGCCGCAGCAACCGGTCATCTCCCTCCCGGGGGTTGCCCCGGCCATCGCGGTTGCTGGTGGTGAAGTAGAGGTAGCCGTCCGGACCCATAACCACGGCGCGAAGACGCCCGTACCGGCCCTGGAAGAGAATCTGCCGCGAGTCCACGGTCCGGTAATCAGGCGGTTCCAGGGCCACCCGCTGCAGGTGAGAACTCTTCAACGCGGCGAAAACCAGGTCCCCCTGCCAGGAGGATGGCATGCCGCCACCGGAAACAAAGGCGGCGCCGGCAATTGCCACGGTGGGCGTGAGCGCCAGCACGGAGTCCACGTAGGCCGGGTCGCCGGCGGCGCCGGTAACGTCGGGCCAGCCGTAGTTGCTGCCGGGGTGCAGCAGGTTCACCTCGTCATCGCGGCTGGGTCCATGCTCGGTGATAAAAAGTCCCCCCGTCAGGGGATGCCAGTCCAGGCCCTGGGGATTGCGGTGGCCCCACGTATAGACCAGCGACCCGGGAAAGGGGTTGTCCGGCGGCACGCCACCGTCGGCCGTCATCCGGAGTACCTTTCCCGCCAGGGAATCCAGGTCCTGGGACAGGGCAGGGTCGGTGGCGTCGCCGGTGGTGGCGTACAGGTAGCCGTCGGGGCCAAAGCGGATGCGACAGCCATCGTGGCGGGTGTCCCCGGGGATGCCGTCCAGGATTACCTGGTGGTCGGCAGCGCGTTCTCCCTGGTCGGTCAGCCGGGCAATGCGGTTGTAGGTGTCCCGCCCCGAGCGGTAGGTGTAGCAGACGTAGAGGTAGCCGTTGTCGGCAAACCCGGGATGCAGGGCAATTCCCATCAGCCCCGCCTCGGAGCGGTGAAAGACCTCAATGGTCTCGTAAGGGGCATCCTGCAGGACACCGTCCTTCACAACCCTGATGCGCCCGGGGCGCTCGGTTATGAGGATTCGGCCATCGGGCGTGAACGCCAGGTCCCAGGGAATCTCCAGCCCCTCCACTACGGTTTCCACTTCCAGTCCCCCGGGCGGGGCCACGACTTCGGCGGCCACTGTCCCGCCGGTCCCGCCACCGGTCCCGTCGCCTGATGAGCCGGAAGCGAAGGGCTGGCATGCCACCGGCGCCAGGGCCAGGCCGGCCAGAATCGCCAGCAGGAGATATGTGGGAAATCGGCGCATAGGGTCCAGGTACTGCTCCTGTCCACGGTTTCCGGGGTGGAGAATTCGTTAACCCTGCTTCGGCCCCGCCTATGGGGCAATGCCCTATACTTACAGCATACGAAACCCTCCTCCAATAAGCAAAAGGAGCGATCCCCATGACCACTGACCAGAAGCCCCGGGTCTATCTCATCGGCACCGGCGGGTCCATCTCATTTATCGGGGACTTCCGCACCGACTACACCAACTACAGCTACCGCAACCGGCACCTGACCATCGAGCAGATGCTGGACAGTATTCCCGAGGCCGGGGAGTTTGCCGAGGTGCTGCCGGAGCAACTGGTCAACGTGGGCAGCGCCAACATCCTGCCCAGCCACTGGCTGCAACTAGCCCGCCGCATAAACGACATATTTGCCCTGGACCAGGGGGCCGCCGGCGTGGCCATCACCCACGGCACGGCCACGCTGGAGGAGACGGCCTACTTTCTGAATTTAACGGTGAAGGACCGCCGGCCGGTGGTGGTCACCGGGGCCATGCGGCCGCCCACGGGCATGGGCACCGATGCCGACATCAACCTGCTGGACTGCATACGGGTGGCCGCGACGCCCCAGTCGGCGGGCAGGGGAGTGCTGACCGTCCTGAACAACGAAATCCAGGCGGCCAGGGACGTGACCAAGAGCAACAGCTACCGCCTGGAGACTTTTCGGTCCGGCGAACTGGGCTGCCTGGGCTACGCCGACTCGGACGAGGAGGTGGTCTTCTACCGCAGCCCGGCCCGCGCCCACACCGCGGACAGCGAGTTCGACATTACCGACGTGGCGGAACTGCCCCGGGTGGACATTGCCTACGCCTACGCCGGGGCCGACGGGCTGGTGGTCAACGCCCTGGCCGAGGCGGGGGTGGCCGGAATCGTGGCGGCCGGCCTGGGGGGCGGTAGTTCGTCGCCGGAGTTCATGTCGGCGCTGAAAGGGGCGCGGGACAGGGGCATACCGGTAGTCATCGCCACCCAGACGGGCAACGGGCGGGTGATGCGCACCCGCCGCTTCGTGGAGGACGGCTACATCGCCGCCGACAACCTGGCCCCCAAGAAGGCCCGGATATTGTTGATGCTGGCACTGACGAAGACGGAGGACCCGGGGGAAATACAACGGATGATGCTGGAGTATTGATATTGACATGGATGGACAGGATATACAGGATGAGTGATGACTTCTTGAAAGAGGGGTTTTGCCACGAATGGGAACGAATCAGCACTCATTAACCAGCACTGATCTTAAAAGAAAATAGTGTGGGCCCCGAAAATTCGGGGCCCTCTCTTTCGTGGTTCTTGGTGTCCTTGGTCGATGATTTAACCGGCGCTAGCCGGGTATCTCGTCGTAGTGGTCGAACTCGGCGATTACGTTGCCCTCGCGCATCTGGGAGATTTCCTCCTCGGAGTAGCCCAGCAGGTCGGCCAGGACCTCTTCGTTGTGCTCGCCCACCTGGGGAGTGGTGCCGACCACCGCCGGGGTGCGGCTGAAGTGCCAGAAGTCGCCGGACACCGCAATCGTCCCGGCCAGGAAGTCGGGTACTTCCTGCAGGGCTCCCCGTTCCCACGGGTGCGGGTCCTGGGCCGCCTGGGCGATGGTGTTGACCGGCGCCGCCACCACATCGTGACGGGTGAAGTGCTCGATGACTTCGGCCATGGTCATGTCGGACATCAGGGCCTGCATGGCTTCGTTGATCAGCGACCCGTTGCGGCCCCGCTCGTGGCGGGTGGTGAAGCGGGGGTCTTCCAGCCATTCCGGCTTGCCCAGGGCGTTGCAGACCCGGTGCCAGTGGTGCTGGTCGCCGGCGGAAATCAGGACCCAGCCGTCCTTGCAGGGATAGGTGCCGCTGGGGGGCGCCGCCGACTCGCCGCGCCTGGGCTCAACGCCTGCGCCGTGGTAGGCGGTTATGGGAATCTCGGTATAGCTGTAGCCCGTGTCGGCCAGGCACACGTCGATGCACTGGCCCTCGCCCGAGCGCTCCCGCTCGTGAAGGGCGGCCAGGGTGCCGATGGCGGCGTGCAGGGCGGTGGTGCGGTCAATGATGGGTACCCCGGCCCGGATGGGAGGCATTCCATCCTCACCGGTGACCATGGCTATGCCGGACATTGTCTGACCGATGGGGTCGTAGCCAATCTTCTCCCGGTACGGCCCGAACTGGCCGTAGGCGGAGACGTTGACCATGATAATGCGGGGATTCAATTCCTTGAGCACGTCGTAGCCGAAACCCATGGTTTCGATGGTGCCGGGGCGGAAATTCTGCAGGATGACGTCGGAAACCTTCACCAGCCGGCGCAGGGCCTCCTTGCCCTCTTCCTTCCGCAGGTCCATGCTGAGGCTCTTCTTGCCGCTGTTGTACTGAACCCAGTAGGCGCTCTGCTTGCGCACCCACGGGCCGTGGTAGCGAGTCTCCTCGCCGCCCAGACGCTCTACCTTGATTACCTCGGCGCCCATGCGGGCCAGCACCTGGGCGCAACGGGGGCCGGCCTGGTGGCGGCCCAGGTCAATTACTCGAACACCACTCAAGGGACCATTGCCTTCTGCCATCTGAAAACACCCCTATTCTAGTCTGCTGGTTTCGGGCTAATTTACCACCGCAGGCGGGAAAGGGCAAGATGAAGGGCCGCCCGTCAGTACGTCCTGCCCCTTGAGGCGACCTGGTCGACGTCAATGTCCAGCAACCCCCTGATTCTGCCTGTGCCTCCCCCTTCTTCGCACCAGCGTCTCGCCGGTCGGCACATCAAGGCGCAGGTCTTTTCAGGGTCGGTGGGAGTGAGGACCCCGAGCACGGGCCGGAAACCGCCCGTGGAGTTCGGAAGACCTTGGCGAACATGAAGGCCTGGGGATCAGGCCCTTTTGCCCTCGGAAATGGGCCCGGTGTGAATTTTTATTCATAAGTTATTGGCCTTAAATGCGGGCGACTCTATAATTGTTCTTTATCAGATACCTGCCATAGCCTGTCGCTTTCATGCGTTGAACCTTCGCAAGGAGTTGTTGTGTGATGCAAGCTTCTACCATTTTGGCGCCGCCCCAGTTGCCTCCTGGGCCCCGAAGTCTGCCGCTGCTGGGCGCACTGCCTTTCCTGGTCAAGGCGCCGGACCACCAGAGCCTGGGTCGGCTGGCCAGGCGATACGGCGACGTATTCCTCTTCCACATCGGCAATGTGCCCACGGTGGTCATAAGCCACCCGGAATTGATGGTTGAAGCATTCCAGCAGGCCAATACATGGCAACTGGATTCTCCGCACACTGGACCGGACTCGAACCAGGGTCAAGACCTCCCGGGCACTGCTGGTCGCAACAAAAGGTTGCTGTTACGCCGCTTCACCGAGCAGAAACTGTCTGGGCCGGGCGTTCGGCAGATGCTGGTGCACAACCACGCGGAACCCATGGTGGAAGAACTGCTGGAACGATGGCAACATCTGTCGGAATGGGGAAAGTTCATCAACCCCACACGGGAGCTGGATAATATTGATTACAACCTGAGCTTCCGCGCCGTTTTCGGCAACAGTCGCCATGATTCGCTGGATTTTCTGAGCCTGAAGAGCCAATTGCGGGAGCACACCGCCTGGACCAACGCCACCAACAACTCCCTGCACCCTTCCAACCTCCTTTCCTCGCTCAAGTGTCACACGAAGAGGCCGAGACAGGAGTCGAAACTGCCGCAACTGGACCGGGACAGGATAGTGGCCGGCCTGATTGACGGGGTACGCCTGAGGCCCGAGTTCGACCCAGCCCAACCCACCTGCCTGGCGGAAATCATGCTGGCCGCCCAGGCAGAGGGAACCCTGGACTGGTCCGAAGTGCGCAGCCTCTGTTGCCACGTCCTGACCGGTGCGCCCTCAGGGCTGGGCCGGCTGCTGGGCTGGCTGTTGGTGCTGCTGGCCAACCGGCCTGTAATTCAAGCGGGGATCCACGAAGAGATGGAGCGGGTGCTGGGCTGGGGTGAGGCGCCGACGTCCGATGATCGCGGAGACTTGCCCTACACCTTAGCCTGCATCACCGAGTGCATGCGCTACCTGACCGTTACGCCCCTCTCCTCGCCGCTCCGGGCGATCCGGTCCACGGAGATAGGCGGTTACCACGTGCCGGCCGGATCCCAGGCGCTGGTCAATATTTATGCTATCCATCACGACGAGCGGTTCTGGGCATTACCCCAGGTGTTCCGCCCCAAACGGTTTCTGCCCGAACGGTCCCGTTCAGAACGACTCGGGTCCGGACCCGACAACTCCCAAACGGCGCCGGTCATGCCCTTTGGAATTACTCTTGGGGTCAACCAGGAGGCCGCTATAGTACGCGAACTTGCGGAGTCCGCCATCTGGCTTTTCGCGACCCGCCTGTTGAACCGGTTTCAGTTCAAACCCAGGGAAGAACCCCCCCTGACCATGAACGAGGTACTGGGCATGGAGAATTCGTCAAGGACTTACCTGCTAAGGATGATCCCCCAGCGATAGAACGAGCCCACCCCGGGACGCCTGGAATAGCTGTTGTCCTGGTTAAGCGGAGTATTGAGTCGCGCCCACCCTGACCCTGCAATAGAGTGGCCCCGAGTTGGGAGGAAATTCAATAAGCCCGAAATACGGGGCGCCACGAAGAACACCGCAATCTTCCTACCACGGCTTCCGTGGTAATGGACAGGCGCGTCCATTGGTGCTAAACCAGTACCAGTTATGCCTACGCTGCTGGAAAGAAAAGAGGAATACCAGCCCCTACCGGAAAAGGCCCTGGCCCGCCTGTGGCAGAAACGGGCGGCCCGCCAGCGGGAGTTCCGCACCTCCGCCGGCCGCCGGGTTCGGGTGCTGTACCCGGGCCGTCCCGGCACCGCCGCCGGACCCGACTTCCGTGACGCCCTGCTGGAGGTGGAAGGCCTGGGCCTGGTGCAGGGCGACGTGGAACTGCACCTGCGCCAGCAGGACTGGTACGCCCACGGTCACGCCGACGACCCCAATTACAACGGGGTGGTGCTCCACGCCGCCCTGGAAACCGTACCCCAGGTCACCAACCTGCAAAACGGCCACCGGGCCCCGGTGATTTCTCTCGCCTCTTTGCTGGAAGAGGAAGAGCCTGCTGCGGAAACAGACAGCGCGGCCGGCCCAGGAACCGCCGCGAGCGCGGGCCTGTGGCCCCTGCTGGAAAGGAAGGGCTGGGGACGGCCTGAAGACGCGCAGGGGATGGGCGTTCTGCTGGACGCCGCCGGCGACGCCCGTTTTCGGGCAAAGGCCGCCATCTTTGCCGCCCTGATGCGGGAACAGTCCCCGGCCCAGACCCTGTACGAGGCCCTGATGGAGGCGCTGGGCTACCGGGCCAACCGCCAGCCCTTCCTCAAGCTGGCCCAGAGGGCGCCGTGGCAGAGCCTGGCCGCCGAAGCGCTGGCGCTACCGCCCGAAGAGCGAGCGTCGGCGATTGAGGAACGGCTGCTGGAAGTGTCCGGCCTGGCGCCGGCGGAAGAAAGGCGGAGACGCCGCCCGCCCGGTTACGGGCCTGCCCTCAATGCTGACGAGTGGCACACCTTCCGGGTGCGGCCGGCCAACCATCCTCGCCACCGCATTGGCGGCGCGTCCCGTCTCCTGGCCCGCTGCCTAGCAGGTCCAGCTACAGGGGCAGAAGACCCGCTGGCAACCGCCCTGGCCGTAAAGGTGGACGGCGGCAAACCCGCGGCGCTGACCGCCGCCCTGGCAGTCAAGGGAGACAGCGCTGGGCAGGCCTTTGTCGGTGATGCCCGGGCCCGGGACATGGCCGTCAACGTGGTCTTGCCCTTCTGCCATGCCCGGTGCGGTAATACTGAAGAGTCCCCGGCCCAGGCCCTCTACGAGAAATTCCCCAGGCTGCAGCCCAACGAAATAACCCGGGAAATGGCGGAGCAACTGCTGGCTCCGGAATGGGGCGCCGTGGTCACAACCGCCCGCCGCCAGCAGGGCCTGATCCACCTCCATCGGCAGCTGGCCGGTTGATTCAAACGTTGATTCAAACATGGATTAACAGGATGGACAGGATGGACAGGATGAGTTGGGGCAAGAAAAATCCTGTTTATCCTGTCCATCCATGTTTAATTCCTACACCTCTACAATCAGCACCCACATGGGGCCCTCGCCGACGTCGTAGGTGTCGATGCGTTCCAGCGCGCCGGTGGCGTCGTCAATGCGGAAGGCCGCCAGTTTTCCCGACTCCAGCCCCGCCGAATAGAGGTAGCTGCCCGTGGGGTCGATGCCAAAGGCCCGGGGCACCGCCTCCGATGGAGTCTGGCCCAGCGCCGTCAAACGACCATCGTCGCCCACCGCGAAACCGGCAATGCTGTTGTGGCCCCGGTTGGGGGCATAGACGTACTTGCCGTTGGGGGTTATCTGGATCTGGGAGCAGCTGTTGCGCTCGCTGAAACCCTCGGGCAGGGTGGAGAGGGTCTGGAAGGGGCTGAGGCCGCCCGTGGCCGGGTCCAGGTTGTAGCCCGTCACGCTGCAGCCCTGCTCGTTGGACACGTAAATGATGTCCCGGCTGGGGTGAAAGCAAAAGTGGCGGGGCCCATCCGGGTTTTCCGGACTGACCCGGGGCGGATCGTTGGGCGTGATGCGGCCCGTCTCCCCGTCGAACCGGAACTGGAAAATGGCGTTGGGGCCGGGGCCGGCGGCGATGTGAGGCACGTAGCCGTAGCGGTTGGTGGGGTCGGTCTGGAAGCAGTGAGCGCCGGTGCCCGTGGCCACCCACTCCACCGGCGGTCCGGATACCGCCCCGTCGCCGCCAATGGCGTGGACGGCGGCATGGCCGGCATTGTAGTAGGCCGACAACAGGTAGCGGCCAGCCCGGTCGGTGGACATGAAGCAGGGGTCCGACTCCAGCCCCGCCGTACCCACCAGCCCCAGGTCGCCGGTGGCCGCATCCAGCCGGAAGCTGGAAACCTCCAGGTCGTCCCGCCGGCCCACGTAAACGTAGCCCCGGTCCGGGCTGGCCGCCATGGGCGCCGGCCTTCCCGGGGCCGCCGTCTCTCCCAGCAGTTCCAGGCTGCCGTCGGAGGGGTCCAGGGAAAACCGCAGGATCTTGCCTTCGCCGGAAATGGAAACATAGGTGTAGAAGGACATCACTGAACCTCGTATTTCAGGGTTATGTTCTCGCTGGTCGCCGAGTGGCCGTGATTCTATCACAAAGATTTCGGCGCTCTGAATAGTGCGCAATTTACCTCCCGGGTGATGCGAGAGAGTGCTGCCGGAGCGCCGAAATCGCTGTGGTACCATTGCCTCAATTCATACCAGATATCAGATACAGGTGAATGACCATGCCCACCACGGCCCCCTACGGTTCCTGGAAGTCCCCCATAACCTCCGAGTCCATCGTCGCCGAGGCGGTGGGTTTCGGCGGCGTCGCCCTGGACGGCGGCGACATCTACTGGCTGGAGTCCCGCCCCTCGGAGGGCGGCCGCCGGGTCATTGTCCGGCGCGCCCCCAACGGCGACACGGAGGACATGACGCCCCGGCCGTTCAACGTGCGCACCCGGGTCCATGAGTACGGCGAGGGAGACTTTGCCGTGTCCGACGGGGTCATCTATTTCACCAACTTTGAAGACCAGCGGCTTTACCGCCAGCCGGTGGGTGGAGAGCCGCAACCGGTTACCGCCGAACCCAGTCTCGCCGGTGGCCTGCGCTACGCCGACTTCGTGGTGGACACCGCCCGCAACCGCCTGGTATGCGTCCACGAAGACCACACGGCCGGCGGACACGAACCGGTCAATACCCTGGCGGCGGTGTCCCTGGCCGACGGCGCCATCACTACCCTGGTTTCCGGCAGCGATTTCTATGCCGCTCCCCGCCTCAGTCCCGACGGTTCTCAACTGGCCTGGCTTTCGTGGGACCACCCCAACATGCCCTGGGACGGTACGGAACTGTGGGTCGCGCCGGTATCCGGGGACGGCCACCTGGGAGTTCCCGCGCTGGTGGCCGGCGGGCCGGCGGAGTCCATCCTGCAGCCCGAATGGGCTCCCGACGGCCGGCTCTATTTCGCTTCCGACCGGACCAACTGGTGGAACCTGTACCGGCGCAACGGAGACGGCCAGGTCGAACCGGTAACCGCGCCCCTGGACCGGGAGTTTGGCAAGCCCCACTGGGTTTTCGGCATGGGCACCTACGGATTTGTCTCCGCCCACCGGATTATCTGCGGCATAAACAACCGGGGCAGCTGGAGCATCTGCTCGCTCGATACCGGGACGGGGCAGCTGGAAGACCTGGACCTGCCCCAGGCGGAGCTGGGCCGCACCGACCTGAAGGTGGATTCCGGGCAGGCAGTCTTTGCCGCCGGTTCACCGTCCCAGCCCGTGTCCATCCAGCGCCTGGACCTGGCCGACAACTCGGTGGCCAGCCTGCGCCGGGCCTCGGCGACCAGGGTGGACGCCGGATACCTGTCCACCCCCCGGGCCATCGAGTTCCCCACGGAAAACGGCCTCACCGCCCACGCCTTTTACTACCCGCCCCGCAACCAGGACTACGCGGCCCCCGAGGGGGAGAAGCCGCCCCTGCTGGTCAAGAGCCACGGAGGGCCAACGGCGGCCACCTCGGTATCCCTGAGTCTCTCCATCCAGTACTGGACCAGCCGGGGCATTGGCGTGCTGGACGTCAATTACGGGGGCAGCACCGGCTACGGAAGGGAGTACCGCGACCGGCTAAAGGGACAGTGGGGCATCGTGGACGTGGACGACTGCATCAACGGCGCCCGTCACCTGGTGGAGCGGGGCGATGTGGACGGCAGCCGGCTGGCCATCGACGGGGGCAGCGCCGGCGGCTACACCACCCTGGCGGCCCTGGCCTTCCGCGACGTTTTCCAGGCCGGCGCCAGCCACTACGGGGTCAGCGACCTGGCGGCCCTGGCCCAGGATACCCACAAGTTCGAGTCCCGCTACCTGGACAGCCTCATCGGCCCGTACCCGGAACGGCAGGACCTGTACGAAGCGCGGTCGCCCATTTACCACACCGGCGGCCTGTCCTGTCCCCTGATCCTGTTCCAGGGACTGGAAGACCGAATAGTTCCGCCCAGCCAGGCAGAGCTGATGTTCGAGGCGGTGCGGGCCAAGGGTCTGCCCTGCGCCTACATACCCTTCGAAGGTGAGCAGCACGGCTTCCGGCGCGCCGGAAACATCCGCCGCGCCCTGGACGGGGAGCTTTATTTCTATTCCCGAGTCTTCGGCTTTGAGCTGGCCGACGACGTAGAACCGGTGGACATCGAGAATCTCCAGCTGTAAGTCCGCGTAAGGCCGCGAAGGTTCACTGATATTCGCCGGTTAGAATATTCGTACCCATTCGTGTATATTCGGTTCGTGTATATTCCTGGACAAATCTACGCTATAGGGGGAGGCCCTGTTCATGGACTTCTATCAGCACGTTTTCGCCGGCAATCCACTGGACCGGGGCGAGGTTGAACGCCGCGACGAGGACTGGATTGCCTCCAGGGCCACCGACCCGGACAGCCGCTTCCTGCCCATGCGGGGGCCTCACGTCCTGGTGAGCGCGGCGGTCACGGGAAACGGCGAGCCGGCCCTGGGCTGGCTGGGCTGGCAGGACCTGGCTCCCCACGTCACCGACCCGGTGCCCCTGCTGCTGGGGATGCAGGAGGGCACGACCTACTTTGCCATCGACCTGGGCAAGGACGAACCTGCCGCAGTGGCCGTGGAAGCCATGGGCGGCTACCGTTTCGAGGAAGCCCGGGCCGCTGCCGAAACCGTGCTCAGCCCGGCCGAGGCCGGCATCATGGCCCAGGGACGGGCCCAGGTGAACTGGCACAGCCGCCACGGCTTCTGCTCCGTCTGCGGCCAGGCCACCCTGGTGAAGCGGGGCGGGCAGAAGCGGGAGTGTCCCGCCTGCAGGGCCGAGCACTTCCCCAGGACCGATCCGGTGATCATCATGCTGGTTTCCGATGGCGACCGCTGCCTGCTGGGCCAGTCCCGGGGGCGGCTGCAGGCCATGAACCGCTACTCGGCCCTGGCCGGTTTCATGGACCAGGGAGAGGCCATCGAGGAGGCCGTGGCCCGGGAGGTTATGGAGGAGGCCGGCATCCGGGTGAAGCAGGTCCGGTATCACTCCTCCCAGCCCTGGCCCTTCCCCTCCTCCCTGATGATTGGCTGCCACGCCGAGGCCGACAGCACCAGCATCAACATGGACAACGAGGAAATGACCGACGTGCAGTGGTTCGATCGCTCGGAAGTGCTGCTGGCCCTGGAGGAAAAGAGCGAAAAGCTGCGACTCCCCGGCCCCATTGCCATCGCCCACCACCTGATCAGGGCCTGGGCCTACCGCGAGGTTTAGAGGGGATTCAAACGAGGGATTCAAACATGGATGGACAGGATAGACAGGATTTGGCCGGGTCGCCTGCGCAAATTCTTCCCGCCTTCAACCAACCCCATCCTGTTCATCCTGTCCATCCATGTAAATTAGGACTGAAGAGCGAAGTATGACGACAACAGACTACTCGGCGCTGGACCGGCCCGAGATCTCCATGAACTCCTTCTATCCCCGGCGCAACTGGACGCCCACGCCCTCCGGCGCCCAGGACTTTGCGGTGCCCGTCGCCGATGATATCAGCCTCTCCTGCCGCTTCTTTCCCGTCGGCCGGGGCCAGCCCACCATCCTCTTCTTCTACGGCAACGGTGAAACGGCCGCAGACTACGATAACATCGCCCCGGTTTATAACCAGGTAGGAATCAACTTCTTCGTGGCCGACTATCGGGGCTACGGCAACAGCGGCGGCCTCCCCACCTTCAGCTCCATGCTGGCCGACGCCCACCAGGTGCGGGAGGAGGTTGGCCGAATCCTGGAGGCCGGGCAGTTCACGGGCGACCTCTACGTGATGGGCCGCTCTATGGGCCGTCACGCCGCCTTTGAACTGGCGACCAGCAGCCCCGAAGGCGCGCTGAAGGGCGTAATCATCGAAAGCGGACGCCCCATCCTCGGCAATTTCTGCCACGGGGTGGACCCGGCCACGGCGAAAGCGCTGGAAGCCGGCTATCGGGCAAAGGTGGCCTCCATCAGTATGCCGGCCCTGGTAATCCACGGAGAAGTGGATACCCTGGCGCCGGTGGAGCAGGCCCGGGAAATGTACGACAGCTTCGCTTCCCAGCAGAAGAACATCCTCACCATCCCCGGGGCCGGCCACAACGACCTGCTCTACCGGGGCATCAACGAATACTTCACGGCGGTAAGGGACTTTGTGGGGGCTTAGGGGGGAGATGAATGGTGGGCACTCCGAAAGACCTGATAGATCAGGTGTCGGCATCTCATTCCCAAATGTGACTTGAGAAGGATTGTTCTCCATATGGAAGTAACGAACCAGCAGCTAATCCAAGGTTCAGCTGATCTTGCAGAGTATTTTGACAGAATTTTGGTGCCAGAAGATAAGCCCTTATTTGAGGAAGCAGTAAAAGCGTCCAAGGTAGGTGCTTTGCGTTCGGCTTATATTGTAATTGGGCTGGCCTGTGCAGAGTCACTGAAGCGAAGATTTAAAGAAGCTGCGGTCCGGGACAATGTGGCAGGAAAAATCGTTGGCCAGTTTGAGGACATGGAGCAAAGTCACAAGGCGGTGGACAAGTTTCTCTTAGAAGAGGCCAAAGAATATGGTTTTCTGTCCGGGTCGCAACTGACTGTCCTATCACATATTTATGATATGAGATGCGTTTATGGACATCCCTACGAGGAAGCTCCCTCAGAAGAAAAGGTGATAGAAGCAGCATCAGAAGTCGTCGAATTAGTACTGTCAAAGCCAGTAAAGTTGCGACATGGATTCGCGCGAGATTTACTTAAGAACTTGTTGGAGAATAGAAGCTATCTCGATGACCTTGAAATCGCCGTTTCCTCTTTTGCCAAGAGAATTCTACCGAGACTGGATGAACAACTCTACCCGTGGTTCATGGATCAATACTGGAACGAATTGGAGAAGTTTGCCGATGACCCTAGTATGTCAGTCTTCTTCCGCCGGGGTTTGTGGTTTTGTCATGCCATGTTGGAAGAGGTCAGCGTAGCTCTGCTCAGCTCCGAAGAGTGGCACAATAAGGTCAACAATTACCCCAAGACATTGCCCCGCGTTTGTAGCAGTAGTGCGATATTTCCTGGCATTGGAGAGTTAGCTCAAGATTCGATGGTTAGTATGCTGTTGGAAGAATCCGCAATCCAACCAAGCCTGCTTACTCTTGTAGAGAAGCTGAATTCAGACGGTGTTTTGTCGGCTCGCCAACATACGCGATTTCTCGATCATATTTCCAACGCACCTATCAATACGATTCTGAAATCTGAACTCTCGACAGGGACTTGTTTCGAGAATTTGATCGATGCACTTAAAGCGCATAACTGGTATGTACAAAATCCAGCGATGAGGATGATAGAGTCGAACGGTCCTGAGAACGCTTCTGAGTTAACTGAAGAGCAACAAATTGACTTAGGGCGCAACATCCTTCAAGCTGCAGAAGGTACAGCAAACTTAGCAATTGACTTCTTGGAGGGACTTGCCAAGGGTCCAGTTCAGTGGTCTCGCAGCGTGGTTCAAGGAGTAGTTCTTGAGTCATTTACCAACGAGGGTGATGTACTACGTTTCAAAGAGCACAACCTAAAAAGCGTGCTAGCTATCCTCGACCGCATTGAAGATGATGGGCGGCGCGAGTTAGTTGAGCAGCTTACCGAGTCAATTCGACGTAGCACACCTAGGAGTCGGTTGAATAGAGACGATATTGAGCGTGTCATTGATTTGCTCAACAATTTCGAATGGGCAATTCTCTTAGCCAATGCACTTGACGAAAAAGTTCCTGCTGATGCAAGAGACGGAAATTAACTGGCCCTAGGAAAAAATGGTGGGCGGTAGTGGACTCGAACCACTGACCTCTTGCGTGTCGAGCAAGTGCTCTAACCAACTGAGCTAACCGCCCCAGGGGAAAACCAGTTTATCAACGCCCTAACCCACCGTCAACCTGACCGTTCCCTCGTTTAAGCTTCCCAGTCAGGCCTTTTGCCCTCCCCGGTGCAGAGTGGGAACGCGCCCTCCCGTCCTTCAGCTCAAGCGCGTTAACATTTTGTTAACATTGGGGAAATTAACTTTTAACGTCTCCGTAATTCCAGGTTAATACCTGTCCCTTATTCTCAAAGACAGCAAAAGAGTTCAGGAACGCCCCGGGAGGCGCTATGTACCGGTTTGAAATCCCTTCCCCAGCAAAGGTTATCCGCGAGGAAGATGCCCTGGTTATTCTGTGGGAAGATGGCGAGCAGGATGTCTTTACCCACGACTGGCTGCGGGAGAATTCGCCGGAGAGCCGGCTTTTCTCTGCCACAGGTAGGCCGGAGACCTGTTCAAGCGCCCAGGAGCACGCCAGCCCCTGGTCGGTTTACATCGAGTACGACGAAACCCTGGTAATTTCATGGGCCGGCCTTCGCGACGTCAGCCGGTTCGACCTGGACGAACTGCGGGACGCGGCCGCCGCCTTTGAGGTCCCCGAACTGGCGATGGCGGCGGACTAGCGCGATACGCTACAAAACCCGACCCGCATTTCGTATAATGTACCGCGAAGACTACCCCGGCGGCGCTCCAACCGCCGGTTTCCGTTGAACATCAGAAAGCCCGTGGCCTCGGAACCCACGGCAGAAGGTAAAGTGGCGGAACGTTCGGTGCTCGTCATCGAAGACGAGGAAAACCTCCTCGAAGCCCTGCGCTACAACCTGGAGCGGGAGGGCTACAAGGTCCATACCGCCACCGACGGCGGCGAAGGCCTCGAACTGGCCCGCAAGGTCGCCCCCTCCCTGGTACTCCTGGATATCATGCTCCCCACCCTGGACGGCTTCGAAATCTGCCGCATCCTCCGGCGCGAGTCTGAAGTCCCTATTCTCATCCTTACCGCCAAGGGCGAAGAGGTGGACCGGGTGGTGGGCCTGGAATTGGGCGCCGACGACTACATTACCAAGCCCTTCAGTATTCGCGAACTGGTGGCCCGCGTCCGCAACACCCTGCGCCGCGCCCGCTACCTGCAGGACAACCACGGGTATGGCGAGGAACTGAGCTACCGCGTCGGCAACCTGGAAATGGACCTGAACAGCCACGAAGCCCGGCTGGACGGCGAGCCCCTCTACCTGAAGCCCAAGGAATTCGACCTGCTGGCCATGCTGATCGCCAACAAGGGCCGGGCCCTCACCCGCGACCAGATCCTGGAGAAGGTCTGGGGTTACGACTACATCGGCCAGACCAGGACCGTGGACGTTTACATCAGCTGGCTGCGGGAAAAGCTCCAGGCGGACCCCACCACAGCCCAGAGCATCGTAACCATCCGGGGTTTGGGTTACCGGATGGACGGATGACTTCCCTCCGCTCCTATGCCTGGCGGATTTCGTTCTGTTACGCGGTCATTGCCATTGCCTCCCTGGCCGCCTTGATCCTCCTCTTGAGAGATTCTCCCCCCGTCCAGAGCGCTGAAGACCTGGAGGTCCGGAAGGAACAGGAAGCCCTTCTCGCCGCTTCCCTGGCAGCGCCCCACCTCGCCGACCCGACCCGCCCCCCGGACCTGGAAGCCCTGCATGACCTTGGCCAGACTCTCAGCCGGTGGCTGGGCAGCGAAGTCACCATCATTGCCCTCAACGGTGAGGGGGTGGCCAACAGCAACAGGCAACACTTCCTGGACGGCGCAAACGACTCGCTTTACGACTTCAGTTCCGACAACGACCTTCGCCGGGCCCGCCTGGGCAATGTGGCAACCGCGCGCAGATTGACCTTCCACGCCGACTACTCCGAGTTTCTCTACACGGCGGCGCCGGTTACGAGCGGCGGCGATATAGTCGGAGTGCTGAGGCTGAGGACACCAATCCTTGAGCCCGGCTCGGGAATTGGGGCTGCCTCCGTATGGTTCACGATCTGGGGGCTTACGGCCGGGATTCTGGCGCTGGCAGCCATATGGCTGGTGGTCCGCCGCTCGCGCCACTCCTACGGTTCCCTTAACGCCGTCGCCGAAGCTTCGGAAAGGCTCGCCCAGGGAGACCTGGATTCCCGCATCCCGGCAGACTCGCCCGGAGAATCCCGCCAGTTAACCGAGGCCTTCAACCGGATGGCCGACACTGTGAAGTCTGTGATTGATGGCCTTTCCTCAGAACGCGACACCCTCTCTGCGGTGCTGGACACCATGGCCGACGGCGTGGTCGTAACCGACCCTGCCGGACGGGTCACCCTCCTGAACCCGGCCGCCCGCGAGCTGCTGGGAATCCGGGCCCAGGGAGTGGAAAACCAGCGCCTGGTGGAACTGGTACGGGACAACGAACTGCACCTGGTAATCGCGGCCTGCCAGGAGGAAAAATCCCGTCAGAATGCTGAAGTCTCCCTCATATCGCCGCTACGCTACCTCAGCGCCATCGCCACTCCCCTGGACACCAACGGCGCCGTATTGCTTACCCTGCACGACCTGACCCGTATGCGGCAGGTGGAGACCAGCCAGAAGGAGTTCGTCAGCAACGTCTCCCACGAACTGCGCAATCCCATGGCCTCCATCAAGGCCATGGTGGAGACCCTGGAGTCGGGTGCGGTCGGCGACCAGCGGGTTGCCATGGACTTCCTTGCCCGAATGCGGGGCGACGTGGACCGCATCAACGCCTTGGTGAACGACCTGCTGGAGCTTTCCCGCATGGAGAGCGGCCAGTTCACCATCGAAGCAGAACCCCTTTCCCTGGCGCCGCTGGTCCACGCCGTCAGCAAGCAGTTCAGCGAGGTGGCAGACTCCCGCCAGGTAAGCATTGTGGCCGACCTGGACGAGAGCCTCCCCCTGGTAATGGCCGACGGGGAGAAACTGGCCCAGGTTTTTGTAAACCTGGTGGAGAACTCCCTTAAATTCACCCCGGCCAACGGCAACATCAGCATCGGGGCCCGGGCCGAAGACGGGCATGTACAGGTGGAACTCAGGGACACGGGCATTGGCGTGGCGCCCCAGCACCTGCCCCATCTCTTCGAGCGCTTCTACAAAGTGGACCGCTCCCGGCGCGACAGCGGCACCGGCCTGGGCCTGGCCATAGTCAAGCAACTGGTGGAGGCCCACGGCGGCCGGATAAACGTAGAAAGCCGCGAAGGCGAGGGCTGCGCCTTCACCTTCACCGTACCCCGGGCCGAATAAGCCCCTGACCCCTCTCCCCGTAACCCAGGCAAGGCCCAGGGCCCGTGCCCGTCGGCGTCAACACCTCGTTCCCGTTCGTGGTGAGCTTGTCGAACCACCATCGGACATTCCCTACCAGGCGTGGACCTCTTAGCTCCCAGGACCCGCGCCCGTCAGGTCAACACCTCGTCCCCGTTCGTGGTGAGTTTGTCGAAGCTCCATCGGACATTCCATCGCCAGGCCCGGTACTAACGGAAAAGTCGGTGACTTGCGGATAATCCGCCAGGGTCTGAACAAGTCCCTGCTCCCTTGATGGTAGAAGGGCGGGAATGGGGCGAAAGACCTCAATTTAAAGCTGTTTCCCAGCCCGATTGTATTACAGCCATCATTTCCGCAGGCTTACGCCCCATTGTTCACATCTTCCCTTTAGGCCTCCCATACCTCGCCCTGCCTGGCATTTTCACGCCCCCAGGCCGACGCTACAATGGAACTACAGTAAGGGAACTACAGAGGGCTGTCTGTTCCACATGGGCGGCAGGGTGAGGTGAGGCATTGAATTGGGTGACAGCTATCGGCGGCAGCCTGTCGGAAATCTTTCGCCAGCGCGTCCGGTCAATACCCTTCCTCCTGGCCGCCGGCTTCCTGGCGCTGGCCATCTCCACCGCCTGCGATTCAGTCCCTGACGTGCCGGACGTTCCCGAAATACCCCTGCCCGCCAGGGCGACGAACACCCCCCTGCCGCCGTTAGCGGAAACACCGACGGAAACACCGACAGAGACCCCGACGGCTACCCCGGCGGAAACACCGACAGAGACCCCGACGGCCACCCCGGCGGAAACACCGACGGCCACCCCGGCGGAAACACCGACGGCCACCCCGGCTGCCGAAGCGCCCGGTCCAGTGAACGGCCCAACACCCGGCGCCGACCAGGCAGAAGCTGTCCTCGTCCCCCGCCTGGCCATTGCCGAAATTCCGGCGGACCTGCCCGCCTACTCCCGGGACGACTGGAAGCACTGGACCGACGCCGACCGTGACTGCCAGAACACCAGGGCTGAAGTGCTGATACTGGAATCATCTGCGGCCCCCTCCTTTGCCACCGACAAACAGTGTCGAGTCACCGGAGGGCAGTGGGACGGACCCTACACCGGCGCAACCTTCACCGACGCCAGCGACCTGGACATTGATCACCTGGTGCCGCTGAAGAATGCTCACCTGTCCGGCGGCTGGCAGTGGGATGCTGACCGCAAGGAGGACTACGCCAACAGCATGGCGGCCGACAACCACCTGGTGGCCGTAGAGAAATACGCCAACCGGGCCAAGGGCGCCAGGGGTCCCGAGGAGTGGCAGCCTCCCGACGCAACCTACCACTGCCAGTACGCCCGCGACTGGACCTCCGTAAAGGCCGCCTGGGGTCTCTCTGCCACCCCGGCCGAGTGGGAGACGCTGGAAGCCATGCTGGCCACCTGTCCCTACGCGGTAACCGTCGGAGAAGACGGCGGGGCATTGGTCGTCTTGGCCACCCCCGTCCCGGAACTCGTTGATTCCACGCCGGACGCCACCGGCGATACGCCCACTTCGGGCGTGGTGGTCATTTCAGAAATCATGGCCGACCCTTCCGCCGTCCGTGACCGGGCCGGCGAATGGTTTGAAATCCACAACCCCGACGAAAGTCTCGACATTAACCTGCGGGGCTGGACCATCCGCGAAGGCGGGGGTGACCAGCATCGGATAACCACGGACCTGGTAGTTCCGGCCGGAGGCTACATCGTCCTGTCCAGAAACAGCGACCAGGCCACCAACGGGGACATACCGGCGGCCTACCAGTATTCCGACATTGACCTGACCAACGACGAAGACTCCATTGAACTGGCCGACGGAAGCGGGCAGGTGGTTGACCGCGTTGAATACGATTCAGCCCTGGTGTTCCCTGGCGCTTCAACTATCCTGGCCCCGGACCAACTGGACGCCAGCGCCAACGACGACCCCGCCAACTGGTGCCGCGCCACATCTACCATGCCCAACGGAGACTACGGCACCCCCGGCGCGCCCAACGACTCCTGCTAGCCGGAGGGACCCGCCTCAATTCTCCAATTGCCCAACCTTTGCCTTTTTGCTACACTACCGGCATCTGCCCAGTCTCCTTATAGGGGACGGGCCCAACATTCGATAGCGAGGAGTGGCTATGATTTACGAAGTCCGTACTTATGATATGAAGCCGGGTAGCGTAGCCGAATTCGAGGAAAATTTCGGCAAGGCTCTGCCGGGTCGCCTGGAGGTTTCGCCCCTGGCCGCCTTCTTCCACACGGAAATCGGCCCCCTGAACCAGGTCATTCACATCTGGCCCTACGACGATGAAGACCAGCGGGAAGAATGCCGCGCCACCAGCGTTGAAGGCTGGCCTCCCCCCAACGGCGGCAACATCCTGAACATGGACTCCCAGATCTGGAGTCCCGCCGACTTTATGACTCCCATGGGCGACCGCGAACTGGGCAGCATCTACGAGATGCGGATCTACACCTACCAGGAGGGCTCCAAGGACGAGGTCCTGAGCCGCTGGGCCAACTCCATCACCCACCGCGAACAGTACTCCCCCCTGGCCGCCGGCATGTACAGCGACCTGGAGGACGGCACCTTCCAGTGGATGCACGTCTGGCCCTATGAAGACCTGGCCGCCCGCAACCGCACCCGCGCCGAGGCCGGCGAGAACCCCAACTGGCCGCCTCCCACCCGCGAGTTCCTTCTCAAGCAGGAAAACAAGATCGTCATTCCCGCCTCCTTCTCCCCCATGCATTAAGGGGAACGGACAGCCAGACCGGTTGCCCTTCTTTTGGACAGGCATTGGTAGGGGCGTCCCTCGGGGACGCCCCTACCAATATATCCGGACCATCCCGATCCCATGCCCGGCTCCGCCTCATCCTCGACGAAGTGAGATTCAGCCATGCAGCCTGACACGCCGGAAGTTGAAGCAGTCAAACTTGCCAACCAGCGGTTCTACGACGCCTTCGGCGCTCTGGACGTTGTCGCCCTGGACGACATCTGCCTGGACTCGGAACAGGCCCTGTGCATTCACCCTGGCTGGCAGCCCCTGGTGGGCTGGGAGACCATCCGGGAAAGCTGGCGGCGCATCTTCGACAACACCACGCTGATGCACTTCAACATTCGCTACATCAATGTGGTCGTGGAGGGCGATTGCGGCTGGGTTACCTGCGTGGAAGGGATAACCAGCGTGCTCCAGGGGCGCGCCGACAACTTCGGCGTACTGGCCACCAACATCTTCGTGCGGACTCCCCAGGGCTGGAAGATGGTTGCCCACCACGCTTCCCCGGGGATGTAGGGGGAGGCGGAAGTCTTTGCGGAAGTTCCTCCCCACTCGATGGGGCAGGGTCAGCCTGGAGTAGTCTCGGTTTCCTAGAAAGGTACCCTCAAGGACCGAACACCGCTCGTCGCAGGGTGTCATTCAGCCGGGTCTGCCAGCCCGGCCCGCTGGCCCGGAAATGGGCGGTAATGTCGGGGTCCAGCCTTATGGAAATCAGCTCCTTGGTGGGGGCCCTCTGCTTGCCCCGAGTGCGGCGGGACCACTCCACCAACTCAGGATCCACTTCTATAGCCGGCCTGGCCCGGGCCCAACCTTCCTCCGTCCACTCCGGAGCATTAGGGTCCTGGGCTATGCCGACGTTGATGGCAGTCTCTTCGCCGTACTCGGCTGCAATCTCCTCAAAGGTCAGTTTGCTCGCAACCAACTCCTCGAAGGACAGCTTGGGGACTCCGGGCTTGCCAAATTGCTTCGCCCCCCGTTCCGCCATGATAGCGGCGTATTCGGCGAAAGGGAGTTTGTCCAGGTTACCGTTACCGTTCTCGTTCATAGTGTCTCCTCTCTCGGAGGTTGGCTCTACGAAAGCTGACAATTCGGCGGCTGTCGCCCCTGATGGTATAGACCAGGTGGTACACCCGGCCTCCCAGGTAGCCGATGGCAACATACCGAGTTTCACCGTGCCGGGGGCTGGCATCAATCACTGCGGTATCCCACTCAAAGCGCACGATTTCCGAGAAATCCACTCCATGCTTTGCCTGGTTGGAGAGGCGTTTCCCTTCATCCCATTCGTACTCGATTTGCATATTGTATATATAATATGTCGGTTTGCCAAGTATATTGTAAATACATCAGTGGAGTTCACAGCAGAAACGGCTCTGGGTCCCGCTCCTTGTCTGTTCAAGGCTGTCCTATACCACCCAGGCCCGGAATGTGCCATAATCTTGCCAGCCAGGAAGAATTGTAGTCACCCCGACCCCGACAAAATACTGTGCGAGACGAGGGGCACTCTCGTTGGAGGTGAACCATGGGATTGCTGAAGATCGAAGGCGTTACCCACTGGTCTATCCCGGTTAACAACCTGGAAGAAGCCGAGGCATTCTACGGTGAACTGCTGGGCCTGGACGCCAGGGGGCGGCTGGGCAACTCCGGAATGTCCTGCTTCAACGTCGGCGACCACAACATCCTCCTCTGTGAACTCGACGAACCCACCCAGCAGGCGTCCCAGCGGGACCGCAAGGTCCACCACTCCTTTACAGTCACACCGGAGACCTTTGAAGAGGCCTGCCGGGTTTTCCGCGACAGGAACGTCCCCATAGACGACCTGGTTTACCGGGAACGGGGATTCTTTACCGGGCGGGAACTGTACTTCTTCGACCCCAGCGGCAACCGCCTGGAACTGCGCGACCCCACCTGGGAAGCCGGTATGGCCACTCCCTCATTCGAAGACATCGGCTGACGGTTTCCCTGCCGAATGTACGCGGCCTTCACTTATTTCCGCGAGAGAAGTGGCCGGTAAGTAACGAGGGGAACTCCCTCCACACAAATACGCCAAGGAGCAATAACCATGCCTTACGCCATCAACCACGTCCACATCCGCGCCGCCGACCCCCACGCCACCGCCGCCTGGTACGAAAAGTACTTCGAGGCCAAGAAGGTATCGGAGCGTGAGGTCATGCCCGGCACCATCACCATCGGCATGGAAGTGGGCGGCCCCACCCGGCTGAACGTCTCATCCAAGCCCGCGGGCTCCTCCGATGAGCCGGCGGTGGCCGAACTCAATCGCCTGGGCCTGGAACACTTCGGCTTCCACGTTGACGACCTCGCTGCTGAACTGGCCAAGTTCGAAGCCGACGGCATCCGTGTCGTATTGCCCCTGACCGAGGTTACGGGCGGCACCAGGCTGGCCTACATCGAGGGCCCCGACGACGTACTCATCGAACTGGTGCAACCGGCCGCATAACGGCCCGAAACTCAATCCGCGAAGGCCCGCGAATCTGACTCTGTCCACGAATAATCGCGAATCTCCACTGTTGTCGATATTCCGGGAACGGGACCATCAGTAGCCATTCGCGAAAATCAGTGGATAAGACGTTTTAGTGAACCTTCGTGGCACTTCGTGGATAAACAGAGGAAGAACATGGTAGAGATTACCGAACGCCTGTGGGACTATGACGCCGTGGAGCCGGGGCAGGCCGCCCAACCCACGGTCGTGACCATCACCGCCGAGCAGATAGCCGAATACGCCGAAATCGCCCAGAACCCCGACCCCCGCTACCGGCTGGGCAACGGCAGCGACGAATACGTCGGCAGCCCGGTACCCATGCCCACCATGGCCGTATCCTACGCCCCCCTGCTGCGGCCCGAAATCGCCGAGAACAACGGCTTCATCGCCCTCGAGCATTCAAAAACCGCCCGCCGCCAGACTCCCTTCGCCAAGTGCGAGGCCCGCTGGTTCCGTCCCGCCCTTGTCGGCGACACCATCACCGGCGTGGGACGGGTTCTGGAGAAGTACGAACGCCGGGGCAGCAAATTCGTAACTTTCCGCATCGAGGCCAAGAACCAGCGCGGCGAGCCCGTGGGCCGATACGACTATACCTGCATTTTCCAGTATGCCCACGGCCAGCGGTCGGTGCCCCGCGACGAGGTCACCGCCGAGCTACCCCGGTCGGAAACTCCCGACCTGAAGCCGGCGCCCTCCTCCCTGCTCACCTTTGACTCGGTCAGGGTTGAAGACCCCCTGGCCGAACTGGCCATCACCGAGAGCCAGGAAATCATCAACCGCAAGAGCGAGTTCCGGCTGGCGGGCAAACCCAGCGAGAGCAACATCCACAACGACGAGGAGTTCGCCCGCCAGAACATTTTTGGCGGCACCGTCAATGCCGGCCCGGCCACCATGTCCTACGTGGACCAGATGCTGCAACTGTCCTTTCCCCTGAAGGCTTTCTACAACGGCGGCAGCCTGCTGATGCGGGCCATTACGCCCTTCCGCTCCGGCGACACCGTCACCTTCGGCGGCGAAATCACCGGCAAGCGGGAAGAGGGCGGACAAGGCCTGGTGGAGTGCCGGGTAAGGGGCATCAACCAGCGGGGTGAACTGGTCTGCCTCGCCGACGCGGTAATGGTGTTCGGGGAGTAGAGCTAAGAAACCCCTCGAGAAAACTCGAGGCTCTGAATGCCCTGTTGCGGGGCAGAAACTCATTCCGTAGTTTCGCATCCAGCCTTCGTTTCGGAAGAGTCCTAATGCCCTTATACCCGACAACCAATGTCCTCTACCGCGTCTTTTACATTCGAGTGATTAAGTCTTCAACCGGCCAAGCGGTACCAGGAACAGCGTTCGCGATCGACTTGGACAATCGAGAGTATGTGGTCACGGCGCGCCATGTTGCTGAGCACCTAGATGACGCCGGCGTTCAGGTGATGCGGAGTGGTAATTGGGAAACTTACTTAGCAGAGATAGTGGGACATGGGAACGGCAATATCGACATATCGGTCTTGGCGTTGCATAAGAGCATTGTTCCTAACGAGAACCGCTTCCCATTTCCAACCGGAACTGCAGGGGCTATTCTCGGCCAAGAGGTTATGTTCCTAGGCTTTCCTGATGGACTCGACCCCACAGTTGGCTTTCACCTCCATCATGGTTTGCCTGTCCCTTTGGTAAAGTATGCGCGTCTGTCATCGCTTTCAGTAGGTGACAGTTATCCTATGTGGATTGACGGTCACGTCCATCCAGGTTTCTCTGGCTCGCCCCTTTGTTTCGTTCTTGATGACCCTAAAGAGGTTCGTGTGGGCGGTGTCGTGACCGCTTACCAACCTCTTAAGGAGCCGGTATTTCTGGCGGACGGTACGGACACCGGCATGTTCGTAGCATCCAACCCTGGGCTGGCGTGTGCTTGGGATATTCGACACGCCTTAGACCTGATTCACGATAACCCAATTGGTCCCGTTATCGGTTAATTCTCTGGTAGCCATTTGGGGCTAGATTGCTCCCTACAGAACCACAACCCTTTCGCAGTCAGCAAGAAAATCAAACCACTTCCCCCAACCCCTTGACACTCTGGATGACCCACTGTCAACCTTATAAGAACTGTTGTTCTTATACTTATTTGTGGAGGTTGGCACATGCTCATCAAGCGCACCCCCGATGTTTACGAGAAAATCCGGATCCTTGGCGGTATGGCCGGCGACGATGTCCTGGCCCCGTCCCAGGCCCGCTCCGGCAGCCAGAGCAAGTGGGCCGGCAAGGGCGTAACCGGCCCCTACTCCGCTCCCGAAAAGCGTCCCCTGGCCGGTGTGTACCGGGCCGCCATGCCCAACGGCAAGTTCATCAACCTGATGCGGGTTATGTTCACCGACTTCTGCATGATGGACTGCGCCTACTGCCCCAACAGCATCTACGTCCCCCGCAAGCGCTACGCCTTCAAGGTGGACGAGCTTGCCGATGCCTTCATGGAACTGCACCGCCGCCACACCGTCGCGGGCCTGTTTCTCAGTTCCGGCATCGCCGGCAGCGGCAGCAAGACCACCGAGCGCATGGTCAAAGTGGTTGAGGTCCTCCGCCGCAAGCACAACTTCCGGGGGTATGTCCACCTCAAGGTTATGCCCGGCGCCGAGTACCAGTACGTGGAAGCCGCCCACCGCCTGGGTACCCGCCTGTCGGTGAACATCGAAACGCCCACCGCCGAGGCCATGAAGCGCATCAGTCCCCACAAGGACTTTGAGAACGGCATCCTGACCCCCATGTCCTGGATTAACGGGCTGAACCGGTCCGCCACCGGCGGCGCGGTGGGCCAGGCCACCCAGCTCGTGGTCGGCGCCGCAGATGAGTCCGACGCCGACATTTTCCAGCGGGTTGATCAACTCTATGGCGACTGGAACCTGAAGCGGGTCTATTACGCCGCCTTCCGGCCGGCCTCCGACACTCCCCTGGAGGAAAAGCCCCCCGTGCCTCCCCTGCGGGAGCACCGCCTCTACCAGATGGACTGGCTCAAGCGTATCTACCAGTACACCAGCGACGAACTGGACCTGGCCTTCGACGGCGGCGGCTTTTTGCCCCTGGACCAGGATCCCAAGACGGCAATCGCGCTGGAGAACCTGGACGCCTTTCCGGTGGACCTGAACACCGCCAACCACCAGCAGTTGCTGCGGGTCCCCGGCCTGGGACCCACCTCGGCCCAGCGAATCCTGGACAACCGCCGCCACCACGGCATCGACAACTGGCGCGACCTGACGGCCATGGGCGTGGTGCGCAAGCGGGCCTGGCCCTTCGTAGTCTTCCCTGGCCAGCGTCCGCCCTCGGGCAAGCAGCTGAGGCTGGAGCTATTCCCCGAAGGCGCCAGGGAAACGTCGCCATCGGGGCCCCTGCCAGCCAGTACCGCTGGCGGCGCTCCCTGTGGCCTGGCATCGTCCTGCAACGGCTGTTCCCTCAGAGGCACACCCGGGCACCCGGCCTGAAGGTGTCCCGGGGTTAGGTGAAAATGCTGCCAGCAACGCCCACGGCCCATCACATCGCAGCTACAGAGTGAGCGGAAATGGTCGCAAATAAGGGGAAGAATAATTTTTTCTCCCGGCACGCGGATGGTCGGTCAAGACTTTAATCCCCTGCCGCAAGCTGCGATTGTCCGGCGCCTGGCCCTGGACCTTTGGGTTATGTATCTTCCACAAAAGGGTCAATCGCGAATATCGTGCTGCTGGCCCGGGCAGCGTTCGTATCCAGGCGGTCCGGTTTCGGGACAGCAGGAAAGGCCCCTGGCTGCGGCCTTTCGGGAAAGGCCCGCGGGCACCTCGGCCACCTGGAAGGCTACGCTGCAAGGTGTGCCCCTCCTTGACCTGCAACTGAATACATTGATAGAATCCACTAAAGGCAGATCTCCAGTGATTTCGATATCCTTCGGGTACACTGGTTGACAAATTTCGTAACGCTATTAAGGAATGGTGGCGATATGGTTACTGCTGTAAGCGACGACATGTTCACCGACCAGGCGCTCAACGACCCCTACTCCTATTACGGCCAGCTGCGGGAGGAAGACCCGGTCCACTGGAACGAACTCTACCAGTTGTGGGTCATCACCCGTCACGACGACCTGGTCTGGCTGACCCGCCACAACGAACTATTCTCGTCGGCGGTGTTCAAGAACGACCCCCGGCCTCCTTACCCAACCATCTACGACTCCGACCTGGGGCTGTACGAGTTCGTGCGCGAATACCAGTCCCGCCAGTTCATCCAGCACGACCGTCCGGATCACCTGGACATGCGCAAGGTGGTCCACGGCTACTTCACTCCCCGCTCCATGGAAGAGTGGCGGCCAATGATCAAGGACGTTATCAAGGACCTGCTGGACGAGGCCGAGGAACGGGGCAGCATGGACGTAATGCGCGATTTTGCGACCCCTCTGCCCTTGCTCATCATCGCTGAAATGATGGGCGTGCCCAAGCAGGACCGCCCTCACATCCGCGAGGTGGCTGAAAAACTCCTGTACGTGGGTCGCGGCGAACCCTGGCGCATGCAGAACTTCTCCGAGGGCATTCGCGAGATGATTGAATACGTTACTCCTCTGGTGGAGAAACGCATCGTTGACCCCGAGGACGACTTCATTTCCGTCCTGGCCCAGGGTGAGCGGGAGGGTGTGTTCAGTCGCGACCAGGTGATCTCCAACTCCTCCCTGCTGCTGCTGGCCGGCCACGAGACCACCATCAACCTGCTGTGCAACGGCATCCTGTCCTTCATCCGCAATCCGGACCAGTATGATCTGCTGCGGAGCGACATCGAGGGCATGTACGTCAAGGCCAACGAGGAGTGCCTGCGCCACGATTCATCGGTCAAGTCCATCACCCGCATTGCCTCCGAGGACGTAGAACTGCGGGACAAGGTGATTAAGAAGGAAGACCGCATCCGCTGGTTCATTTCCTCGGCCAACCGTGACCCCCGCAAGTTCGAGAATCCTGACCAGTTCGACATCACCCGCTGGCCAAATCCCCACGTGGCCTTCGGGGCGGGCATTCACCACTGCCTGGGCGCCACCCTGGTGCGGGTGGAAGGTCAGGAAGCCTTCAAGGCCTTCGCTGAGCGCTTCGAGTCCCTGCACCTCGACACCACCGAGGACCAGCTTGAGTACCAGCCCAGCATTACCTTCCGGTCTTTGAAGTCGCTGCCAATCACCTGGAACTAGGAGCAAAATATGGAGGGAGTCCCGTTCGTGGTGAGCTGGTCGAACCACAACGGGCGACCCTTCGACAGGCTTAGGGTGAACGGGACAAACAATAGTCAACCGAATGAGGCGCCATCACCAGGGGAGGAACCACAACCATGGCCCAGGAACGCAAGCTGAAGATTACCGTTGACCACGATGTATGCGTGGGCAACGCCATGTGCGAGTCTTTCGCCACCAACACCTTCGCCCTCAACGGGGAGCGCCAGTCCGAGGCGGTCAACCCCCAGGGAGACCCGCTGGCCCAGGTGCTGGAGGCAGCCGACAACTGCCCCGTAAGCGCCATCACCATCGAGGACGCAGAAACGGGAGAGAGGCTCTTTCCCTAGCCGGAACACGGAGTCCGGCAATTCGGAAACCGATCATCCAGGGCGGGTTTTTTGGCCCGCCCTGGTTCTTTATGTCCCACATCAATTCAACCTGTATGACTGCCCATCCCATTGACCGGTAAGGCTATAATTGGTGGCGACTCTGTGCCAGGGAGAACTGAACTATGCCTGCTATGGAAGCCGCAATCGAACGACGAATGAAGCGCTGGCAGGACCAGCGCTGGCTCCTGGACGTGGTGGTCCAGACCGTGGGAATCGAGTGGGACCAGCGGCGCATCGGCTATACCATGGGCCCCTGCGGCCCCGAGGCCGCTGCTGACTTCAACGGAGTACGGGCCCGCACCAAGAGGTTCAACGATGCCAGCCGCGAATTCCGGCGGGCCGCGGTCCGGCGTGAGAACAAGGCTCGCCAGCACGAGGCCGAGGGGCACCCGGTTGCCGCCGGCGAAAGCTACTTCATCGCCTCCCTCCTGTACGGCAGCGCCCAGTGGCCCATCTTCGCCCACACCCCGGAGAACGAACGGCTGGGCGACAAGAAGGTGGAGTGCTATACCAAATACACCCAGTACGCCAACCACGAGATCCGGCGGGTGGACATTCCCTTCCAGGACAGCGCCATACCGGCCTGGCTGCACCTGCCCAACGTCCCCTTCAACCAGGCCTCGACCAACGGCAACCGGGGCAGGCTGCCCTGTGTTATGAGCATCCCCGGCATGGACAGCTTCAAGGAGACGGGCGTGGCCCTGTATGGCGACCGCCTGCTGGAACGGGGCGTTGCCGTGCTGTCCATCGACGGCCCCGGCCAGAAGGAAGCCCTGCAGCGGGGCATCCACGTCACCGCCACCAACTGGAAGGAGGCCGGCCGCGCCGTCCTGGACTGGATGCGCGCCCAGCCTGAACTGGACCCAGACCGCATCGCCATCAAGGGCACCAGCATGGGCTCCTTCTGGGGAACCCAGGTGGCATCCATAGACGACCGCCTCAAGGGCTGCGCCGTGCAGGCCGTTTGCCACGAGCCGGGCATGAACACCATCTTCAACCTGGCTTCTCCCACCTTCAAGCTGCGGTTCATGTACATGGCAGGCTACGAAGACGAGGACGAATTTGACCGGTTCGCCCAGACGATGAGCCTGGAGGGCGTGGGCGAGACGGTCACCTGTCCTTACCTGGCCGTGGCCGGGGAAGACGACCACCTCAGCCCCATCGAGTGCACCTACGACCTGATGGATTCCATTGCCGGTCCCAAACAGCTGGTCCTCTTCGAAGGGGCCGACCACGGCCTTGGCGGCTCCTCGTCGTCGGACCTGGGGCCCAATCCCCAGACCCTGATTGCCGACTGGCTGCTGGACCGGCTCAACGACAAACCCATGGAAAGCCAGCACATCCTGATCGACATGGCCGGTCAGCCCCAGGTTTCCAGCTTCGCCGAGTATGTCAGGGCCATTTAGCTAAACTCAAACATGGATAGACAGGATGAACAGGATTGGATTGGTCTCCAGTAGAGAGTTTCGGGATCCCAGAAATCCGTACCAGTTACAACCAGATCCTGTTCATCCTGTTCATCAATGTAAATTGAAGGAGAAGTATGCGGGACAAGTTCGCCATTCGTGAGGAAGTCTGGACAGCCCTGGAGCAGGCCAAAGTGGTTCGCGGCCGGACGGTCCACGACAAGATTCCGGACTTCTACGGGTCAAAGGAGGCCGCCGAGCGGGTCTTCGACCTGGAGGTCTGGCAGCGGGCCAGGGTAATCAAGAGCAACCCGGACAAGGCCCAGCGGCCCCTGCGGCAACAGGCGCTGGAAGAGGGCAAGCTGCTCTATATGGCCGTACCCCGCCTGCGGGATGAAAAATGCTTCGTGGAACTGGACCCCTCGGTAATGGCCTGCACCCCGGCCCAGGGTTCCACCATCAGCGGGGCATTCCGCCACGGCCGCCCCGTATTCGTGGAAGAGATGAAGCAGGTGGACCTGGTCATATCCGGGTCAGTGGCGGTGAATCGGGACGGAGTCAGGGTAGGCAAGGGCGGGGGCTACGCCGACCTGGAGTACGGCCTGGCCACGGCGGCCGGCATCGTCACGCCCGACATTCCCGTGATTACCACCATCCACCCCATGCAACTGCTGGCCGAGGACCTGCCCCGCACCGACCACGACGTCCCCCTGGACTACGCCGTAACCCCCGACGAAGTCATCCGCTGCCCCGGAAACCTGCCCCACCCCAAGGGCATCTACTGGGAAGACTTGGACGCCAGAAAGATTGCGGCGATACCGTTGCTGAAAAAGCTGAGGGAGGGGGATACTTAGGAATACAGTCAGGGCCGTACTGTCTGGAGCGTAGAAAATCGAACTGAATCGGGACAGGCCTGACAGCCCACAACAGGAGCGGACAAATCAGCAGGGGCGCACGGTCGTGCGCCCCTGAGTTCATCGCCTGGGCATTCTCATTTCGCGAGAGGAATGGACAAGTGAAGGGCCCTCGAACCTACGGCTTTCCCACCGCTTCCGTCACGCCCACTTCATCCATCAGGGCGGTTATGCCCTCCCAGGTCTGGTCTTCCACGTAGATGCCCTCTTCACGGCGTTTCATTTCCGTGTTGTACTCAATTTCGCCGGGGTACAGCACCTCGGTGAAACCCTCGGCGGGGGGTGAAGTCTTGATGAACTCAACGAACTCCCGCATTTCCTTCTTGAAGTCATTCAGCGGGCGGAAGTGCTCTACGTTGTAAACGGATATGAAGACGCCGTCGTTGTGGCGGGCCTGCGGGTCTATGCCAAAGCCCAGTCCCGTCAACAGGCCGGAAAACATTTCCACCATGAAAGACAGCCCGTAGCCCTTGTGGCCCTGGTCGGCGCCCACGGGCAGAATCGCGCCACCGGCAAAATAGTCATTGGGGTCGGTGGTCGGCCTGCCGTCCTTGTCCACAATCCAGCCGAGGGGCACCGACTCGCCCCGGCTGCGCTGGAGATTGATCTTCCCCATGGCCACGGCGCTGGTCGCCATATCCAGCAGCACCGGCCCCGGCAGGTCGCTGGGAACGCCGATGCAGATGGGGTTGGTGCCCAGGCGACGGGCGCGCCCGCCGAAGGGAGCGGCGTTCTTGGGGCCGGCGCCGGAGTCGGCCGTGACCAGGCCAATCATCCCTTCGTTCAGGGCCATGGTGGGGTAGTCGCCCACCCGACCCACGTGGCTTTGATGGTGTATTGTCATGGCGGACACGCCGTGATCCCTCGCCTTGTCGATGGCCATGCGCATGGCCTTCTCGGTCTGCACGAAGCCAAAGCCCCAGTTGCCGTTAATGACGGCCGTGTTGGGCGTCTCCCTTTCCACCTCGAAGGGCGCCCCGGGAACTATGTGCCCCCGGTCAATCCGGCTGCAATATTCCAGCAACTGGATTATTCCGTGCGAGTCGTGGCCTACCAGGTTCGACTTGACCTGGTGGGTGGCGACAATCTCTGCCTCTTCTTCAGGAGTACCCTTGGCAACGTAAACGTGATAGGCAAGCTTATGCAGGTATTCGTGGGGGAAAACAGGCATGTCAAAAACCTCCGGAGCGCTAATCCAGGTAGTCCTCAGACTTTGGGAGTAGTTTATTGCGGGTGAAGGGAAAAGTCTATTGGCGGCGGATTTACCCAGCAGGATGAAACCGGGACGATACTGCCGACTGGTGCCGGACATGGTCGGGGCGGGCAGATTCGAACTGCCGACCTCCTGGTCCCAAACCAGGCGCCCTGCCGCTGGGCCACGCCCCGTTTCGTTGTTGCGGAGAAAAAGTTGTGGACTGGTACGAGGAAAGCCGTCATCCAGATGGTATCCCCGGAGAGGGTCGAACTCTCATCTCTGGCTCCGGAGGCCAGCACTCTATCCGTTGAGCTACGGGGACTCGCTCTTCATTTGGCCAAAAAAGGATACCACGCTGGCGGCGAAGGTAACAAGCCAGCCAGAGTCAATGCCGGGTCGCCCTAATACTGTTGGGCAGTCCCCGGAGACCCTTCGTGGTTAACCCTTTGTAAGGCTAGGGGCGAACCGCGGAAGAGACTCCGGCCATTTAAACGAGAGGCCCTCGAATTCATGCACTCCCGTTTACGGCCTCTACTCCCCATCCTCGGCGGGAACAAACTTCATGGAGAGGGAGTTGACGCAGTGGCGCGCGCCGGTGGGAGTAAACCCCTCGCCAAAAAAGACGTGGCCCAGGTGACCGCCGCAGTTGGCGCACTTTATCTCCGTACGGAAACCGTCCGGGTCTGCCAGGTGGTTGACCGCATCCGGAACTTCCTGGTCGAAGGCGGGCCAGCCGCAACGGGCGTCGAACTTGTCGTCTGAACGATAAAGCTCCGCATTGCACTTGCGGCAAATGTAAGTGCCGTCTTCGTAGAAATCGTCATACTCCCCGGAAAAGGGACGCTCCGTACCCTTGAGTTCGATTATGTACTTCTCTTGCGGGGTCAGGGGATTAAAGGAATTGCTGGCCATGCTGGTCTCCTTTAAGCAGGAATTGGGAATCGCTACAGGAACACGGGCTCAAGCCCCGGGATTGCCGCCAATGATGGTTTCGAAAATCTCTATATATACTATGTTACGCTGTCGAAGTCGCCGGTTCCAGTTCTGCCTGGCGACCCTTGAAAGTGCGCAAATCGGAGCCCACAAATGCTATGACCACGGCGACCAGAATCACCGCCGCCGCGCCGATGGCTACCGCAAAGGGCGCGCCCATGTAGCGGGCTACGAACCCGGCCTGGGCCATTCCCAGGGGTCCCAGGCTCCAGGTGGCCCCGAAAAGCCCCATCACCCGCCCGCGAATCCGGTCCGGCACCAGTTCCTGCAGGGTGCTCAGTCCACCCACCAGGTACAGCGAAAAGTGGACTCCCCCCACAAACAGGATTCCCATGGAAACCCAGTAGAGGCTCTGCCAGGCCGCCAGGGCAAACAACATCAGGCAAATGCCGTACACAATGGCCCCGTACAGTATGATGAGGCCGCGGGGGCTGTACGATGGAATGGTCCCAATAATCCAGTTGCCCAGGATTGCCCCGACGCCCGCCGCTCCCAGCAGCCAGCCTACCCGCTCCGCCCCGACCCCCAGTGACTCCTCGGCCAGTGAAGGCATCAGGAAGATATACGAAAGCCCAAACATGCTGTTGCAGAAGGTCATCAGCATGACGTAGGAAAAAATAGGGTGGCTCCGGATATATCCAAAGGCCTCTCCGATCTGCTGCGCCACGCCGCCCCGGGCCGGCGGGCGCTCCCGCAACCGCAGCAGCGACATCACGGCAGCCAGAACATAGAATGAAGCCGCGCTTATCAGCATGGAAGTCTCGATGCTCAGGCGGGCGATAATCATTCCCGCCAGGGCCGGCGCCAGGACGCGGACTCCATTCCATACCACCGATTCCATGGCCACCGCGTTGACGATGTGCTCCCGGTCCACCAGGCGCGGAAATATGCTGGCCCGGCTGGGCTGGTCGAAGGCCTGGCCCACGCCGGCCATAAATGCGGCAAGGAGGATGTGCCAGGGCTCTACCCGGTCCAGCAGCACCAGGATGGCAAGTCCAACAACCACGGTAGCGGACAGGCTCTGGGCGGAGGCTACCAGTACCTTGGGCTCCAGGCGGTCGGCCAGTACGCCGCCCACCAGGTTCAGGGCCAGGGCTGGCAGGGCGATGGCCAGGCCCAGGTAGCCCAGATACCCCTCGTCGCCCGTCAACTGGAACATCAACCAGCCCAGGGTGAACTGGAACAGCATCTGGTGGCCCGTTACTCCGGTCAACAGCGCAAGCCAGTAGTAACGGAACTGGCCGTAGCGCATGGAAGAGGGGATGAAGCGGCCGAAGCCCTCGGCCAGCGAGGATTGAACGCTCATGCCGGACATTGTGCCACCGGGTAACCGGGTTGGCAAACCCGGAAGCTGTCCAGAGGCTGTCCAGAGGCGGACAATCTCACTTGGGAACAGGTCCTTCCAGGCCAAGGCCATTTGCCCTTCGGGGTCCGGCATTCTAGAATTGCTGACGTGGAACGCTGAAGCGGGTGTCCCCGGAAAATGTCCGGAGGGTACACTGCAAGTCCACAAAGAGACAAAACCAGATGACAACCGGACGTGATTGTGACACCCAAATCAGCTGACGTAGTAGTCATTGGCGGAGGCGTTATCGGAGCCAGCCTGGCAATGCACCTGGCCCAAATGGGGGCAGGACAAGTGGCGCTGGTTGAAAGGAGGCACCTGGCCAGCGGCGCCTCGGGACGGTCCGGGTCGATGGTACGGGAACACTATCAGCATCCGGTCCTGGTCAGGATGGCCATGGAGGCCAGCAAAATCTTCCACAATTTCGGGGAGTTCTGCGGGGGAGACGCCCGTTTTCAGGAAACTGGCAGAGTCCTGCTCTTCGACGAGAACGACGCCCCGGCGGCGCGGGCCAACGTTGCCATGAACCGGGACCTGGGCGTGGACATTCGGCTTCTCACCCCGAAGGAAATAGAAGAACTGGTCCCGGGCATCAATGTGGAAGGGGTGGCCGTGGGAGCGTATGAACCAACCTCCGGCTATGCCGACCCCGTGGCAACCACCTACTCCTTCGCCCAGCGGGCCGGGGACCTGGGGGCCAAAATCATCACCGGCTGCACCGTCACCGGATTGCAGGTCGCGGGCGGGCGCTTGACCGGGGTGGAAACGGACAATGGCCTGATCGAGGCCGATGCCGCCGTGGCAGTTACCGGGCCCTGGACCAATGCCCTGGCCGCGCCCCTGGGCGAGGCATTGCCCATCACTCCCTTGCGGGTGCAGATGGTCCACCTGCGACGCCCGCCGGCCTTGGAGCCCCTTACCGCCACGGTCATCGACCAGACCACCGGGGCCTATTTCCGGGGCAATGCGGGATTCCATACCCTCATGGGAGGAGAAGCGCCGGAGGATATGGCCGAGGTGGTAAACCCGGAAACCTACGGGCTGAATGCCGACCATGACACCATCACCAGGTACTGGGGTCGCGCCAGGTTCAGGTTCCCGGACTTCGGGGCCACAACGCCCCTGGGCGGCTACGGGTCCCTGTATGACATGACTCCCGACGGCAATCCTGTACTGGACAGGTCGGCGCTGGCGCAGGGCTTGTACTGGGCGGCCGGCTTCAGCGGCCACGGCTTCAAGCTGTCTCCGGTGGTGGGCCGGATGATGGCGGAACTGGTGATGCGGGGAGACAGCAAGGACCATCCCCTGGACGGATTCCGCAGTGACCGATTCGCCACTGGCACATCCCTGGCTCCCCTGCATCCTTACCAAAGCAGGGCGCACCCATGAGGCAGGGCTCTTCGGGGATTAGCGCAGCTTGTCGGAAAACTTCTGCCGGACCTTGGCAACCTTGGGGTCTATGACAATCCGGCAGTACATGCTGCCGGGGTTGTTCTCGTAGAAGCGGTAGTGCTCCCGCTCCGCCGGATAAAACTGTTCCAAGGGCGCCAGTTCCGTAACCACCGGCCCCGGCTCAGTGCCCGACTCATCCAGGGCCTTGATGAAGTCCTTTGCCTGCTGGAGTTGCGTGTCGGATGAGTAGAGGATAACCGAGCGGTATTGCGTCCCCACGTCTGCCCCCTGCCGGTTCAGCGTCGTAGGGTCGTGGCTGGCGAAAAACACCTCGAGTATCTCCGGAAAGGTCACCTGGCTGGGGTCGAATTCAACGCTGACCACCTCGGCGTGGCCGGTCTGTCCTCCGCACACCTCGTAGTAACCGGGATTAGCGGTATGGCCCCCGGCATAACCTGACATGACCGAGGTGACTCCCTCAATCATGTTATAGACGGCCTCAATGCACCAGAAGCACCCGCCGCCCAGAACCGCAACTTCACTGTTGTTCTCGGTCATCGTATTTCTCTCCTAAACGAGACAAGAGGATGGCTTTCTCCTGTGCGCTAAGGCCAGACAGGGAATTAACAAAGACACGGGATCCTATGCTTACTCTGCAGGCTTTGGCATTTCATCCCAGGTTCTTCCATCCAAAGTTCGGCCCGTACGTTTCTTGAATACTCCACCCCATTGTTTGAAAAAAAAGGGGACGTCATTCCTGACACAGTTGTCGCGTATTTCCCTCACCCATTCTGGATGTAAGGGCCTAGCCCCGGGCCCCGACTCTCCACCTACAATAACCCAGTCAATGCCTGACAAATCAAGATTAGGTAAAGGGCCAAGTAGAGGTTCAAGGGAAAGAAATTTCACTGCCGCATCTGTTTCCTTAATGTGGATAAGGCGGTCAGTCCATCTCTCAGACTCTATACTTACTCCCAACCAAATGTTAGGTGCCCATTCGAGCTCGCGATGTAGATGGCGCACTCTCGCTGGTCTTTTCGTGAGAACCTGAAACTTGTGCTGGGGATACTTGCTCATGACATTGAAAACGGCTTGTACGTACTCGGTCGGGACAGCTTGATGAAACAGATCGCTCATGGAATTGACGAACACATGCCTTGGTTTATGCCAGTGAGCCGGCTGGCCTAATACTTCAGGGTGGAGGGCAACTTCAAAGCCCATCCGGTATTTTTGAACTCCCATGGCCTGTAGTCGCTTGGCCAACCGCTCTGCATAGCAATTCTTGCAGCCATGACTGATTTTCGTACAACCGGTCACAGGGTTCCAAGTTACCTCTGTCCATTCTATTTTCGAAGATATCGCCAAGATGCTAAGTACTCACTCGCATTAAATGCCTTGCAATTCGTTTGGCTGGACCAATGCCTGAAGGGCTGCCAACACAGAACATGAACTCGAACAATGGCGAGTTCCTAGAGTTCTTCAAGGTTATGGATTCGTCCAGGAATCTTTCCCCGAACAGGCCCTTCAGTTTTCGTTTGTAAATGGTTACTATCCCCTCCACACCAGTATCACGTTCCATCCGATTGCCTTCAAGAAAGCTCAGTTGGCGACTCTGGGAATAAAGGCCGCGCCACGACTCATCACCAAATATCTTATTCAACCGTATAGACCAACCTTCAGAAACATCCTCTGGTCTTTTGGATATAGGCAGTATTCTGGCTATTGACGATGCCGGAAAAAGCAGCCAGGTATCCAAAGCATTGAATCCCGAAATTCTTTCTATGGTTTCCCAATTCACCTCTGTTGCAAAGGGATCCAAGAAAAGCACTCCACGCCATTGTTGCCAAGATTCATTAAGTTGTTCCAGGTAATCATTGGCATCGGATCTTTCGACCCGTATATCCCTATAAGGATTGACTGTCCGCAGTCGCTCTAGGCGACGAAATCGGTCCGAGTCTTTTTCGACAAAAACTAACCTATCGAACGGTTTATCTGTTATCGTAACTGCCCTCTGAGCAGAACCTTCAATTAGATTTTTGGTTTCTTCCTCACGTGGGCCCAAATCAATGGATCCACTACCTGCAAATGCATCCATATACAACAGCTTGAAAGGCTGATTCTTTAGAGCCGTGGTATATGCATCTAAATAGCTTTCCAGTATTCTGAGCTTTTCTTCGGTCCAGTCTCCCCCAAAACGATTAGAGGTACTTCCTACCACGTTCTATCATCTCCCAACAAAGCACGCCTTTTTGTGATTTTGGAATGTTAGAAGATGCGGGATATCATTGCAATTGGCTATTGTCATCAGTGCTTCATTATCTGCCCGTGCCAGCAACATCCGGCTCAGAGGATCCACTTCCTGAAATTCTGACGTTAGGGAGGGCCGTACTTTGAAACAACCTCCACCCGGGCCCTTGCCTAAATTCCCATCGGCCAGACCCACATTATGGCGGGAATGGCAACGGCGACTATCACCACCACCAGGGGGAAACCCACTATAAAGTAGTCCACGAAATGATAGCCCCCGGGTCCCATCACAATGGTATTGGACTGGTGCCCGATGGGCGTCAAAAAGGCCGACGAACCCCCAATAGCCACCGCCATCAGGAAGGGGTCCAGGGCCGCCCCCAAGGCCTGGGCTACGCTGATGCTGATGGGCGCCATAAGTATTACAGCGGCCGCATTGTTAATTATAGCCGACAGCAGCAGGGTCGTTACCAGCAGGGTGCCCAGCATGGCCCAGGGCGGCAGGAAAGCGCCCATACCCGCCAGCGTTGACGCAATCCGCGCGGCGCCTCCCGTAGTCTCCAATGCCTCGCCTACCGGTATCATTGCGCCCAGCAGCACAATTATCGGCCAGTCAATGGACTGGTAGGCATCTTGAAGTGTTACGAATCTGGTTGCCACGAGAATGGCAATGGCGGCAACAAAGGAAACCTGCACCGACAGCAAACCAACGGATGTCAGCAGCAGCGCGCCGGTGAACACGGCTATCGGAAAGAAGAGCCTCCGCTGTTGCCCGATACGCAACTCCCGCTGCGCCAGGGGCAGCAGGCCCAACCGGGGCAGCGCCGTCTGCACCACCTCATCCTGGCCCTGGATGAGCAGCACATCGCCAACCCGGAAGTCGATGCGGCTCAGTCGCCGTATGATCCGCTGTCCCTGCCGGGACACGCCCAACAGGTTTACGCCATACTCGGCGTGCAGGTGCAGGTCGCGGGCCGTCTTTCCCAGAACCGGACTATCGGGCACGGCGATGGCTTCCACGATGGAGACGTCCTCGGAGCCCAGGGTCTGCCTGATTTCCTCCTGGAAGTCCCTTGAACCCTCCAGTTCAAAACCGGTGTTGTCAACGAAGGTCTTGAGATCATCGGGGTCCGCCTCAATGATGAGGACGTCATTGGCGTCTATGATCTGAAAGCTCGAAGGGGCAGGATATACCAGTCCGCGATGCAGCAGGCCCGCTATGGTAACTTCCTCATTGGCGGACTCTTCAATGTCTCTGAGCAGCTTGCCGACAAACCTGGAATTCTCGGGAACCCGAACTTCGGTCATGTAGCTTTCAACGTCCAGGGTTTCACCCAGGGTCAGGGGCGCACGCCGGGAGGGAATAAGGCGCCAACCCACCAAGGCTATGAAGGCTACCCCAGCCACAGTAATGGCCAGCCCCACCAGCGTGAAATCAAACATCTGGAAGGGAACTCCAAGCTCGTCCTCACGGAACTTGGAAATAATGACATTGGGTGGCGTTCCTATCAGGGTGGTCAACCCGCCCAGCAGCGAGGCGAAGGCCAGGGGCATGAGGAATCTTGATGGTGGATGCTCGCTTCTGTTGGAAACCCGAACTACCACGGGAAGCAACAGGCTTACGGCCCCCACGTTGTTCATAAAGGCCGAGAGAAAAGCCGTCATGCCGGAAAGGGCCGCTACCCGGACGGTAAGCAGGTCGGGTATTCGTGAATACCAGGAGGCCAGCACGTCAACTACGCCGGAGTTATACAGGGCCCGACTCAGGACCAGCACTGCGGCCACGGTGATTACCGCTGGATGGCCAAACCCCTTGTAAGCCTCCGCCGCCGGCACTATGCCCACGACGGCCAGTACCAGCAGCGCTGCAATGGCGACTACGTCGTAGCGCCACTTGCCAAACACGAACAGCAAAAGGGATGCACCGAGGACAGCGAAAACTGTTAGCTCTCTTGCTAAAGCCTCGTCCATAATTCCTCGTCCCCCAGGCTGTCCGAGAAGCTGGTACCGTTGATCAGCTAGCGGTTCTCGCCGCTGGGTTGCCCAGGATTCCCATCAGTTCTGCCAGGTCATCAACCTGTTCCAGGTTCTCCAGCATCTCAAGCGCCCGCTCCGTGTCGCTGGCCGACAGAGCCCTGGTGAAACAGTCCCGAACCTTCACCAGTCGTTCTTCGCGGGACATGGGATTGCGCGCCGAACCACGGAAGGCGCTGCACTCGGCGCTGACGGTGTTGCCGTTCTTGAGCAGGGCGGTGGCCAGGGTAGCCCCCGACTCGGGCCCCTCGGGTTCCACGCTGATGCGGCCCAGCATGCCCTCCATATCCGGGGCAAAGCGGCGCTCATCGGTGAAGGTATCTATGCCAACCTGGCCGTCCAGCAAAGCAGCGGCAGCGCAGTATTCTACGCTGAACTTGCCATCCAGACCGCTGCGAGGCACCGGTCCGGAATGGCCCCGACCGCGACGTCGGATAGTCACCTGCTCTATGGCCTCCGCTTCCAGGCCATTTTCCTCGCGCAGGTTAAGGGCCGCCTCAATCACGTTTTGCATATAGACCTGCGCCGGAAACCGCTTGATATCGAAGCCAGGGTCGGTCAGCCTCCACGAGGCTCCCAGGCTGCCCGTCGCCACCTCCCAGTCGAAGCTGCCCCCAAACAGCGCTGCGGCATAACCCACCGGAGATTCCAGTACCTCTTCGCTGGCGGTGTATCCCATACCGGCCAGGATAGCCGCCTCTGCGCCCATGCGGGCGGCGTTGCCCGGGTGCGTGGATTTGACCATGGTGCCGGTATTGGCGGTGAGGCCGCCGGTGCGGGAAGCTGCGATGCCCAGGGCCATCAGGGTCTGGGCGCCGTCCAGTCCGACGGCCTTGGAAGCCGCCGCCGCGCCCCCCAGGGGGCCCACCAGGCCCGGCGGATGGTAGCCAGGCGCAGTAGCCGGAGCGGAAGCGGCCCGCAACCGTCCCTGAACTTCCCATCCCAGGGTGTATGCAGTTATAACGTCCTTGCCCGAAACGTGGTGGTGCTCAGCCAGGGCCAGGGCAGCGGGCAGGCAGGAAGACGTGCCGTGGGTGGGCGGAAACCCCTGGATTTCGTAGTCCAGACAATGGCCGAAGACCCCGTTGGCAAAAGCCGCGGCCGGCGGGTTGGTCTTGAAACCCCAGCCCACCACGGAGGCTTGCGGCGCCCCGCCGCTTTCCCGGGTGTAGCGGCCGATGATGTCGGCCAGTTCCTGCACTGATCCGCCCACCACGTTGGCGACGCCGTCCAGGATAGCGATCCTGGCCGCCTCTACCGTCGGAGCGGGCAGCGATTCATAGGTGGTATCGGCAATAAACTGGGCCAGGGTTTGGGTAGGATTCATGGAGCGGTTCCTCTCGTAAACAGAGTATGCGGTGTATTCCAGATTCAGGCAGGCTAATAGAAGACAGGAGTGGCGCCGGAGTTGCCGGAGCTAAAGGCCACGGGACACACTTCCGTGTCGGAATTCAGTCAATTCAACCCAGGCCACGAACACAGTCCAGCCAATGGTCAATGCAAAAATCTGGAGGAGACACACAGGCAACCACGCCCTTGCCACCGTCCAGACCGATTCCCGTTGCCCTTTCTGCTCAACCATTGCGCCGGCATTTAAGCACCCTCTTGCCGGCTAAAGCCACCGCCGCCTGTCAGTAGTATTACGAGGTATCTGTACCCTTGAAATAATCCAGACCGGTCATTTCCGGGGCCGAAAGCAACCACCGGCCTCGCACCAGCCACGTAACAAAGTTACCCTACCGGTAGTCAATCCCGTAAACGCCGGCCGCCGTGTCGTGAAACAGTGCGGCGCGTTCGCTGGCAGAATAGCTGGACGACAGACGCTTGAAGGCGTTGAACAGCACGTTGTAAGAGAAGGACACCTTGTCCACCGGGAAGTTGCTCTCAAACATGCACCGTTCCGGCCCGAATTTTTCTATACAATAGTTCATCAGGGGCCCCAGGGCCTCCGCCAGCGCTTCCGAACCAATGGGCCGATTCCACTCGTGCCAGTCAAACCCGTAGCGGGGCTGGCCCAAGCCCCCCAGCTTCATGTAGATGTTGGGGCAGGCAGCCACCGTATCGATGCTCTCGCGCCACTGGGCCAGCACCTCGTCGTCTCTTCCGCCGTAAGGTCCTACCCGCAACAGGCCGCCGATGTGATTGAAGATTATGGGCAGGTCGGGTACGGCCCTGGCAAACTCCGCCATTTCCCCAGCCTGGTGGAAGTAGGCGGTGATATCCATCACCAGGCCCATGCGCGCCAGTACCTGGGCCCCGGTACGGAAGTTGGCGCTGGCCATGCGGCCCTCGGGAGCGCGGCTCTCAATCTCGGGATGAGGGTCATATCCGGTATGGGAGCGAATGCCCCGGAACCGATTGGGGCTGGCTTCCTGCAGTTCTTCCAGCACCGACTCCACTTCGGCGCCCAGGTCCAGGTTGGCCGCGCCGATTATGCCAGACGCCGCGCGGCCCTCGCCGTAGATTCCGCTGGCGCTGGCCGCCGCTATGCCCTGGACAAACTCCACCTCGCCCACGGAGCGGATCTGATCGGGCCCGTGGGGCCGGTACATGGAGCGGGCCTCAATGAAAACAGTGGAACGAACGTTGTGGCCACTGTTTATGTCATCAGCCAGTTCGTGGATCAGGTAGCGCTGGTAGGGCATGCGCTCGGTGCGGCCGTCCCAGAAATGGTGATGGGGGTCGCAGATGGGCAGTCCGGGCTCCAGCGTCGGTTCCTGGGTAAGGGCCAGCCAGTCGTTGCCTCCAAATGGCATAACAGATCCTCCTGAATTTTCCCTGCCGGACGGGGGTTGGCCACCGTACAAACGCGTATTTGCTTTTCAGCCCAATAGTACCATAGATTGTCGAAAATACCGGGGCGGTCAGCGCTTCTGCGGGAGAAAGCAAGCGGGGCCTCCCGGTAGTTGTCCAAACCAGGTTGGTGTATATTTAGGCCGTTACATTCCTATGTGAGGTGGTACTGCCATGCCCGCATCCTTCGAAAAGTCCAGCATCACCCTTGAAGCCGCCCACCAGGCCGTTGCCGCCGCCGCCGCCAGGGCCGCGGAAATCGGCGTTCCCATGGCCATCGCCGTCGTGGACCCTGACGGAACCCTGAAGGCCTTCAGCCGCATGGACGGCGCTGCACTGCTGGCCGTGCGCGTTGCCCAGCAAAAGGCCTGGACCGCCATCTCCTTTGGCGTGCCCACCCAGGGACTGTGGGAGTTCATCAAGGACGACCCTCCCCTGCTCCACAGCCTGCCCCACCAGGAAGACATGATTCTCTTCGCCGGCGGCTCGCCCATCAACGTGGACGGCAAGATGATTGGCGGCATCGGTGTCAGCGGGGGCCACTACACCCAGGACCAGGAGTGCGCCGAGGCCGGTCTGGCGGCGTTGGGCGCAGGTTAGGGGACGTCGTCAAAAGCCGAGTTTCGTCTTTCCGGCGAAAGCCGGAATCCAGATCCGTCATGTTGATGGGTGATATGCTCCGCGATTTACCCGGACTCTGGTAAATCGCCTGTCTATACCCGATACCTGACCGGCAGTAATGGCTAATTTGACGACACCCCTTAGAAACGCTCGCTGGACGCCGCACCGGTGCTTTGGGTTTTGCTTCTCTCGTGGTGAGGGACTGACTTTCGGCTCAGCAGGGGCAGTGGAGTGGGAGTGGTGAGAGGGACAGGAAAGCAGGCCCGCTTGGCGAAAGCGATAAACCACTGGGTGCGGTTGGTGTTGCCGATCTTATTGTCATCTTTTTGGATGGCAGCCTGCGCGAGCGACGGCGATACGGCGGCTCCCACCTGGCCCGAGGATTGGCCCGTTCCCCCACTGCCCGTTATGGCGCTAAACCACCCCTCAGGAACAGTCTGGGGCTCGCCCAGCACCTACTGCTGGCAGTTCGAACCGCGGGGTGAACGCACCTGCGCTGAGCGAACTTTCTGGTCAGGCATCACTTCATATCCTGAAGCCGTCCCAGGCAGGCAAATACCCATCAGGATAGACGCCGAAACCCGGCCCAAGAACGTATTCGCCCAGGTCTTCACTCGAAGCGGAAACATCCTGTTCGACTTCAAGGAAACTAACACTGAGTACCCCATACTGGACCTGGACCTCGACCCGGGGGACTACCACGTACGGGTAATCGGACAGTGGCAGAAAGAGGGCAGCGCCGAATTCGACAAGCCATACAACGAGGTGGCCTATGAGTTTGGCCTGAATGTACCCGGTGAGGTCACACTGCGCTCCGAATGTGCCAACACCCTGGTGGGCGGAGACGTGGCCATAACACTAACCTCAGTTGACGACCCACTGCGAACCGCAATGGATAACGCCAACAGCATGGGGTGCAAATTCAACAAACCCATTTCCAGTGTGACTCTGGTTCTGATAAGCGAGGACGGTACCTCCTATATGGAGACTTTCACCATCAGCCCACCGTCTCTGGATATCGAATTCCCCCTGCCGGAGAACGCAGCCTCCGAACGAAATATGGATACCTTGCCTCCCGGCGCTTACTCACGCAGGATGGTCGCCGCAACGGAGGGTGGGGACGAGTTGGAAATTACCTCCCAGGACGACTTCCTCAGGACTATAACCATAGGACGATAACCGTGGGCAAACGCTAGCCCATCGCCCACAGTGACGCCGATTCAGCGACAGTCCAACGCGCCCAGCTTCCGTCCCCACAGAAGCGAAAGAAAGCACTGACCGCCACAGGGCAGTCGCCTCTTGGATTCAGACTAAAGGTGGCAGACCCCCCTAAGCCATAAACCATGTCGCCCTGAGCTTGCCGAAGGGCCTCAAAACCCACCCGACTCTCCGGTAACAGCCCCGATACCTGTTCTGCCGGATGCGGCACAAACCACGGTAGGGGCAGACCTGCGTGTCTGCCCAGGCGGCTGCCCATTCAACCAACCTAATTCGCCAAAATGCGTCCCCCTTCGTGAACAACTTCCCCCCCCCCCGTTCGTCCTGAGCTTGTCGAAGGACATCCCCATTCGTGCACCCTCGTGGATAAACTCCCCCCACTGACACCACCCCCTTCCCTCCCTGGATAACCCACCTCTACCATCAAAAGACAATACCAACCATCCCCCCTCGCCCTATGAGAAAGGAACCGGGGGCGAGGGCAACCCCCACCACCCACCAAACCCTGTCATCCTGAGCGAAGCCGAAGGACCTAAAATCCATGCCACATACCATGCCCAGCCAACCGCAACCAACATCAAAACCGAAGTTCCCCCCTCGCCCTATGGGAGAGGGGCCGGGGGTGAGGGCAACGTCAGGCAACCCTGTCATAACCCTGTCTTCCACCCCCACCCCCAGCTACAATACAACCGGAAATGAAAGGAAATAACAGGAAAAAACAATTTTCCCCACTCGCCCTATGGGAGAAGGGCCGGGGGTGAGGGCTCCCCGCCACCGGGCAATCTGGCCAATGGCGGAACGGCAATTTCTCCAAAGCTCGATTGCCCTGCCTGACCTCCACTATTCTTGCAGCCCGCCATATTGCCCTGTATCATTCCCGGAAACCCTTTCCGCATTCCCCGATTCTCCCGAACGGTCCACCACCCGGCAAAGGGAGGCCGAAATGCTCTTCTACCGCACCTACCGCTACTCCCAGTGGGACGGCACCCAGGACATCTTCGACATCGACGCTGATGAGTTGATGGACCGTCTGGCCGACGAACTCCTCAAGCAGGGCGATGTGATGCAGGCCCTGCGCGAACTGCTTCGCAACGGCATGCAGGACCGCAACGGTCAGCAGATGCCCGGCCTTCGCGAACTGATGGACATGCTCCGCGACCGCCGCCGCCAGGATCTCCAGCAACACAACATGGACTCGGTGGTGGATGACCTGAAGGAGCGGCTCGATGAGATTCTCCGCACCGAGCGTGAGGGCATCGACCGGCGGATGGACGAGGCCGGGGAGCAGGTGAACCAGTCCTCCGAAGAAAACCGTTCCATGCAGGAAAACCTGCTGGACCTGCTGAAACAGCGGGCAGACCGAAACCGGGAAAAGCTGGACAACCTCCCCGACAGCCTGGGCGGCCAGATCCAGGATCTAATGGAGTACGACTTCATGGACCCCGACGCCCAGCAGATGTTCCAGGAACTGCTGGACATGCTGAAACAGCAGATGGCCCAGAACATGGGCCAGCAGATGCAGCAGCAAATGCAGGATATGTCGCCCGAACAGATGGCGGCCATGCAGGAAATGATGCGCCAGCTTAACGAGATGATGCGGGACAAGCTGGCCGGTCGCGAACCCGACTTCGACGGATTTATGCAGCAGTTCGGCGGGATGTTCGGCGACAACCCGCCCCAGAGCTTTGAAGAGCTGATGGAAATGCTCCAGCAGCAACTGGCCCAGATGCAGTCTATGCTGGACAGCATGTCTCCCGAGGCCCGACGGGAACTGGAAGACGCCATGCAGTCGGCCCTGGACCAGGGAATTCAGCAGCAGATGTCCGAGTTCGCTTCGCTGATGGAACAGTTGATGCCCATGGACGACCTGCGCCGCCAGTACCCCTTCCTGGGCGACGACAGCATGACCCTCGAGCAAGCCATGGAAATGATGCGCCAGTTCCAGGACTTGGACCAGCTGGAACAGATGCTGCAGCAGGCCATGCGCACCGGCAACATGGACGACATAGACCCGGACAAGCTGGCCCAGTTGTTGGGCGACGAAGCCCGCCGGGCCTGGGAGGAACTGGACCGGCTGCGCCAGTTGCTCAAGGAGGCCGGCTACGTTACCGGGGACGACGACCTGCAATTGACCGCCCGGGGCATTCGCCGCATCGGCCAGAAAGCCCTGCGGGAGGTCTTCATCCACCTGAAGAAGGACCGTTCCGGCAACCACGAGCTGGACACCCGCGGCGCCGGCGGCGACCTGCTGGGCGAGACCAAGCCCTACGAGTTCGGCGACCCCTTCCAGATTGACCTGCAATCTACGGTGAAGAACGCCATCGTGCGGGCCGGGCCCCAGGTCCCGGTCAAGATCAGCCCCCAGGACTTCGAGATTTATCGCAACGAGCACATGACCCGCGCCGCCACCATTGTGCTGCTGGACCAAAGCCGGTCCATGGGCCTCTTTAACAACTGGCAGGCGGCCAAGAAGGTCACCCTGGCCCTCTTCGCCCTGATTCGTACCCAGTACCCTCGGGACACCCTCCACGTAGTGGGTTTCTCCGACTACGCCCGGGAAATCAAGGAGGAAGACCTGGCCTCGCTTAGCTGGAACGCCTGGGTGTCGGGCACCAACCTGCACCACGCCCTCATGCTTTCCCGCAACCTACTGGCCAAGGAAAAGGGCGGCAGCCGCCAGATACTAGTGATTACCGATGGGGAACCCACGGCTCACCTGGAAAACGGCCGCTCCTACTTCAACTACCCGCCCAGCTACCGCACCGAACTGGAAACGCTGAAGGAAGTAAAGCGGTGTACCCAGGAGAACATCGTCATCAACACCTTCATGCTGGAAAACAATTACCAGTTGGTGAACTTCGTTGACCGCATGACCCGCATCAACCGGGGCCGCGCCTTCTACAGCAGCTCGGAAAACCTGGGCGAATACATGCTGGTCGATTACATGAACAACCGGAAGAAGCGGGTTACGGGGTAGGTCAACGTCCGGCGTGGCTGCATCCAAAAACCCTTCGATGTATGACCAAATTTAGAGATGCGCTGGGATTAATGCAGCAAGACGGGTGGTTAAAATCTCAGCTTGTATTGCGGGGGCCAGTGCGTGAGCGCCACCGCAGCCAGTGTGCAAGAAGGCGTAAATAAACCTGCACAAAGTAACGAATTGTGCTATAGTATGCGAGTGATTTCGAGGCGCAGACCGGGTAGCCGGTGATGTCGCTTCGCCAGTGCCTGTAAACTGAATAGCCCTTGGCCGTCTTTTAAGCAGTCCCGTGAGGCTGGCAAAGTGTTTTGGCCTTTGAGTAGTCTGGTTAGTCGCCAAGTTGCGGCCCGGACATTCTCGCCCGACCCCTTGCCAGCTGGGTAAGGGGCTTTATTTTGGAAATCCCACGCCGCCCGGAGAACCACGCGGCGGGAGCAGCAAGAATGAAAGTCGTCAGCATTGTCGGGAGTCTGCGGCAAGACTCCTGGAACCACAAACTAACCCGGGCGGCCACAGACATCCTCAGGAGCAAGGGTGTCGAAGTGGAGGAAGCCAGCCTGGGCGGCCTGACCCTGTTCAGCGGCGACCTGGACGACGGCACCTTCCCGGAACCCGTGGCAGCCCTGCGCAGCGCCATGCAAGGCGCCGACGGACTGCTGGTTGCGTCGCCGGAATACAACCACTCCATATCTGCAGTGATGAAGAACGCCATCGAGTGGACCTGCCGCCCGCCCAACTGCTGGACCAACAAGGTAGTCTTTGCCATGAGTACCACCCCAGGACGCTCCGGCGGAATCCGGATGCACCTGCACCTGTCCGACTGCCTCCAGTGCGAGGGGGCATGGCTGATTCCCAGGCCCATGGTGCTGGTGCCCAACGCCGCCAGCGTCTTTGACAGTGACGGAAACTTGCTGGACCAGTCCGTTGGCGACCAGCTTGAAGAGGCAATGACCACGCTGGTGAACACCATCAATACGATGAGTGGCGCCCGGGCCTGACCCGGATTTGACGGATTTGGTTATGGCATCAAGCGGCACTGAACGGCCCGAACGCCAGATAATGGATGCGCAGGAGATCCAGCGCTCCATGTCCCGCATCGCCCACGAAATCCTGGAGCGGAACCGGGGCGTTGGGGACCTGGTGCTGGTAGGCATTCACACCCGGGGCGTGATACTGTCCCAGCGACTGGCGGAGAACATCCAGCGTTTTGAGGGCAGCCAGGCGCCCCTGGCCGAACTGGACATCAACCTTTACCGCGACGACCTGCAGGCACGGGAAAACCCCAGGGTCAGGCCTACCAAGTTCCCCGTGGACATCCAGGGAAAGCGCGTTGTGCTGGTGGACGATGTGCTCTTTACCGGCCGCACCATCCGGGCCGCGCTGGATGCTCTCAGCGACCTGGGACGTCCCCGACAGGTGCAACTGGCCATCCTGGTGGACCGGGGGCACCGCGAACTGCCTATCCGGGCGGACTACGTGGGCAAGAACGTGCCTACCAGCCTGGACGAAGAAGTCAAGGTCAGGCTGACGGAAACCGACCAGAACGAGGACGTAATCATCGTCAAGCTGGGGCGGGAGATAAAATGACCACTCCGGACGCAATGGCCCTGGGCAACGACCCCCAGGATGTAACCCTGGCCGGGACAGCCAGCACCCGCCGTAACGTGCTGGACCTGGACGATTTCACCCCTGACGAAATCGCCTCGGTTCTGGACGACACCGGGGCCATGGTCGAAGTCCTGGGTCGTGACATCAAGAAAGTGCCCACCCTGCGCGGCCGCGTCGTCGTTACCATGTTCTACGAGTCCAGCACCCGCACCCGCATCTCCTTCGAGGAAGCGGGAAAGGTACTCAGCGCCGATGTCATCAATATGGCCAGTTCCGGCAGCAGCGTGGACAAGGGCGAGTCCCTGCTGAACACGGGCTTAACCCTGCAGGCCATGGGCGTGGATGTGTTAGTCGTCCGGCATCCCCACTCCGGCGCGCCCTACTTGCTGGCCCGCCACCTGCCCCAGGTTTCGATAATCAACGCCGGTGACGGTCTCCACGCCCACCCCACCCAGGCCCTGCTGGACCTGTACACCATGCGGGAAAGGCTGGGGTCCCTTTCCGGCGCCCGGGTAGTAATCGTTGGCGACGTCCTGCACAGCCGGGTGGCCCGTTCCAACCTCTGGGGCCTGACCAAAATGGGCGCCCAGGTTGTCTTGTCCGGTCCCACCACCCTTATGCCCCTGGACCTGCTCAGCGGAAGGGATGAACTGGAGGAGGACCATCCCTTCGCCCAGGTGGAGGTTGATACCGATCTGGACCGGGCCATCGAAGGGGCCGACGTGGTGATGGCCCTGCGCCTTCAGTCGGAGCGACAGCAAGGCGGTTTTCTCCCCAGCATACGGGAGTACATCCGCCGCTGGCAGGTAACCGACGATCGTCTGGCCAAGGCCAGGTCCGGCGCCCTGGTAATGCATCCCGGACCCATGAACGAAGGCGTGGAAATCAGCACGTCCCTGGCCCACGGCGAAAGCTCGGTCATTGAAGCCCAGGTCACCAACGGGGTGGCCGTCCGCATGGCCCTGCTCTACCGCCTGTGCGCCGGTCGGGGCGGGCGCAACGGCGAGGGCAATTCGTAGCCCACGAAGGCGTGCGAAGAACCACGAAGGAAGAGAAGCAAGACCTGGTGAACCCTGTGTCTCTTCGTGAACAAAATATGCTCCAGGACAAAAGGCATTGTTGAATCGAACCCACAACAGACCGGTACTGATAAAGGGCGCCCGAATAGTTGACCCCGGGCGGGGCATGGACGCCGCAGGCGACGTCCTGACCCAGGAGGGCAGGATCGTTTCCGCCGGCCCCATTCTTTCCCCATCCGATGTGCCCGACGGCACCCATTCCATCCCTTCCAACGGGCTGGTGGTGGCTCCCGGGTTCATTGACCTGCACTCCCACCTGCGTGAGCCCGGCTATGAATACAAGGAGACCATAGCCACCGGCGCCCGCGCTGCCGCCCGTGGCGGTTTCACCTCAGTGTGCTGTATGCCCAACACCGACCCTGCCATCGACAATGAGGCAGTGGTGGAACTGGTGAAGCGGCGGGCCGACGCCGACGCCCTGGTACGCGTCTTTCCCATTGGCGCCGTTACCAAGGGCCGCAAAGGCCGCGAACTCTGCGAAATGGAAGAACTGGCCGCCGCCGGTGTCGTGGCCTACAGTGACGACGGCGACCCGGTTTACGACCCCAACATCATGCGCCTGGCCCTGACCTACACCCTGGACCTGGGCATGCCGGTTATCAACCACTGCCAGGAACACAGCCTCTGCCCCGGGGGAGTCATGGCCGAAGGGTGGACTGCCACCCGCCTGGGCCTTCCCGGCATTCCCGCCGCCGCCGAGGAGGCCATGGTTTCCCGCGACCTGGCCCTGGCCGAAATGACCGGCGGCTGGCTGCACCTGGCCCACCTGAGCACCGCCGGTTCCGTGGACCTCGTGCGACAGGCCCGTCAGCGGGGGGTGTCGGTAACCTGCGAAGTGTGTCCCCAGCACCTATATCTCACCGACGAATGGGCACTGGGGTACCAGGGCGATACGGTCCGCACCGCCGGAACCCTTAACTACGACACCTCCACCAAGGTATATCCGCCCCTGCGCGGCAGGAGCGACGTTGAAGCTTTGATCGAAGGTCTGGCCGAGGGCGTGATTGACTGCATTGCTACCGACCACGCGCCCCACGAACTGGCCAGCAAGGAAGTCACCTACGAAGAAGCCTCCTTTGGCATCAGCGTACTGGAAACGGCCCTGGGTTCACTGCTGGCCTTGGTGCACGGCGGACGCATCTCCCTGAGCACCCTCGTGGACCGCCTGACCGTGGGACCGGCGCGCGTGCTCGGCCCAAGTTTTGAGCAGTACGCTACCCTGGAGGCAGGATCGCCGGCCGACCTGGTCCTGTTTGACCCCAACCTGGAGTGGACGGTGGACACCAGCCAGTTCGCCTCCAGGGGCCGCAACACGCCACTGCAGGGAGCCTCTCTGAAGGGCCGGGTGGTGGCCACCATGGTCGAGGGCCGACTGGTACACCAGGATTTTGGCGTCTAGAGAGTTAGTTTATCCACGAATTACCACGTACGTTCACCGACGATTGTTCATCGCGATTCGTGCCCGTTCGTGGATTCGAAGAGAAAAAGAGGTTCTGAACATTGGCAACTTCCGATAGCGATAGTTCCGTTCCGGCTTATCTGGTCCTGGAGGATGGTTCGGTGCACCGGGGCGAGTCTATGGGCGCCCGGGTGGACGGCCACGGCGAGGTAGTTTTCAATACCAGCATGACCGGTTACCAGGAGGTCCTCACCGATCCTTCCTATGCTGGTCAACTGGTTACCTTGACTTATCCTCTGGTAGGTAACTACGGTATTAATCCCCAGGACTTTGAGTCGGCCGGAATTCGAGTGGCCGGCTTCATTGTTCGGGAACATTGCGACCAGCCCAGCCATGGCCGGAGCGATCGAACCCTGGACGAATACCTGAGGGCCCAGGGCATCCCGGGAATCTGCGGGGTGGACACCCGGGCCATCACCCGCCGCCTGCGGGACCGCGGGGTAATGATGGGCCTGCTGACCACCGGTTCGCCGGAAGCCGCCGCAGCCAGGCTGGCCGAAATGCCCCGGTACGAAGACCAGGACCTGGTGCGGACGGTAACGGCGGAAGACAAATACGGTTGGGACGGGCAGCCTGTCACATTGGAGACTCTTCGAATACGAGCCAGCGGGAGTATTTCTCGGCCAACCCTAGTTGCGGGTTCGGAAGATAATGATGGCGAGATGCCCGAGCGCCGCATCCTGGTAACTGATGTAGGACTGAAATACAACATCCTGCGCCTGCTTCAGGCGCGGGGCTGCGAGGTCATCGCGGTGCCGGCGGAAACCTCCGCGCAAGATATGCTGGCGATGAATCCCTCCGGCATCCTGCTGTCTCCGGGGCCCGGGGACCCTCAGTTGCTGGACTACGTCGTGGGCAACGTCCGGCAGATATTGGGCCGGGTGCCGGTGATGGGAATCTGCCTCGGCCACCAACTGGTGGCCCGGGCCCTGGGCGCCGACACTTTCAAGCTGAAGTTCGGTCACCGGGGCGGCAACCATCCGGTGCAGGACCTGGCCACCGGGCGGGTTTATATCACCGCCCAGAACCACGGCTTTGCGGTCAATCCGGACACCCTGCCCCCGGGGCTGGAAGTGTCCCACATAAATCTTAACGACGGTACCGTCGAAGGAACCCGCCACCGGGATATGCCCCTGTTTACTATCCAATACCACTCAGAGGCATCGCCCGGGCCCAGGGACAACGAGTATATTTTCGACGAATTCCTGGGGATGGTTAAGGAATTCAACCACTAACCTTTATGTGTGGAGGTGTGGCAGGGGATGTGTTAAAGGCCGACGCTGACGTTTCCGCGCGGCGCTGCGGAATTTCCGGCGGACGGTCCGGTTAGTTCGATTCCTGATTGCATTATTTGGAGGGTTATTATGTCCACCTTTGCGCTGGTACTTGTGGAAGAAGGCATAGAAGCCGATCTTCCCATCAATTTGTCCAACATGTTGGGGCTGCTGGACCAGATAGTCCCGAAGATTGAACACAACAACTTTGGCTACCAGTTGGCCTCGGTAAGCCGGGCCCGCCTGGGCAGCCGCTGGGAGTTGAACGTAAAGCTGGTGGACCTGCGCAACAACCGGGTTTACGAAGAGCCCGTGGGCTGCATCGAGGTGCAGAAGACCGCCGAAGACACGGTGAATTTCCGGATTCCGCCCCGGGCGGAGCAGGACTACCCCGGAATGGCCAAGCTGGACTTTGACGGAGTTTATTACGGCTCCTTCTGCTGCGAAATGATCAACCACCTTTACGATCGGGGCTTGATGCAACTGCCTGGCCGGCTGCCGACCTTCGGTTAAGAAGGGACCAGGGCTGTTGCTTGAGTGGGCAGCCCGGGTTGCTGCCCTTCCGATTGAAACCGGGGGAGCGTAAAGGCTGTAGCCAGCGCAGACCCCATGGGCGTCCCGCGTGGGCGCCCATCCCATGCCAAGGCAATGTTCAACGGCAGACAATCAATTATCGGGGAGGAATTCAGGCTGACTTGAGCAATAACACGCCGCCACTGGAAAAGGTACTGGTAATCGGCTCCGGGCCCATCGTCATCGGCCAGGCCGCCGAGTTCGACTACGCGGGAACCCAGGCCTGCAAGGCCCTTCGGGAAGAAGGCGTCTCCGTAGTCCTGGTCAACTCCAACCCGGCCACCATCATGACCGACACGGACATCGCCGACCACGTTTACATCGAACCCCTAACCGTGGAAGTCATCGAACGCATCATCGCCAGGGAGCGTCCCCAGGGCGTTCTTCCTACTTTAGGAGGACAGACCGGCCTCAACCTGGCCGTGGCCCTCTCTGACGCCGGCGTGCTGGACCGGTACAACGTCCGGTTGCTGGGCACCCCGCTGGAAACCATCCGCAAGGCCGAGGACCGGGAGTTTTTTCGCAACTTCCTCCACGACATCGGCGAACCGGAACCGCCCAACCGCACCGTCAACTCCATGGAAGAGGCGCAGGAATACTGCGAAGAGGTGGGCCTGCCCCTGGTGATCCGCCCCGCTTATACCCTGGGCGGTACCGGCGGCGGCATCGCCAACACCCCTCAGCAGTTCGAGGAAATTGTCCAGTCCGGCTTAACCCTCAGCCCCATCTCCCAGGTGCTGCTGGAACGCTCCCTGGTGGGCTGGAAGGAGATCGAGTACGAAGTAATCCGGGACGGCGACGACAACTGCATCACCGTCTGCAACATGGAAAACTTCGACCCCATGGGCGCCCACACCGGCGACAGCATCGTAGTGGCCCCCAGCCAGACCCTGTCCGACAAGGAGTACCAGATGCTCCGGACGGCCAGCCTTAAAATCATTCGTGGCCTGGGCATCGAGGGTGGCTGCAACATCCAGATGGCCCTGCGTCCCCATCCCCGGGTGGAAGACGCCCTGCAGTCCCACTGGGAACCCGATTCCGACTACTACGTCATCGAAGTAAACCCCCGGGTCAGCCGCAGTTCTGCCCTGGCCAGCAAGGCCACCGGCTACCCCATCGCCCGGGTGTCCGCCAAGATTGCCGTGGGCAAGCGCCTGCACGAAATCCCCAACGCCGTAACCGGCAAGACCGGGGCGGCCTTTGAACCGGCCCTCGACTACTGCGTGGTCAAGATACCCCGCTGGCCCTTTGACAAGTTCCCCAACGGCGACCGCCAGATAACCACCCAGATGAAGGCCACCGGCGAGGTAATGGCCGTTGACCGCTCCTTCGAGGCTGCTCTCCAGAAGGCCACCCGCTCCCTGGAAATTGGCAACCGCACCCTCCTTTGGGAAGGAGCCTCGGCAGAGTACGAGAAGGCCGGAAAGGACCCGGAGGAATTGCTGGGGCCCAACGACCTGCGCCTGTGGGCCATGATGTCTGCCCTGCGCCGGAACACCTCTGCCGAAGACCTGATGAACCGCACCTATGTCGATCCCTGGTTCATCAGCGCCATGCAGCGCATCGTAAACATGGAACGGCGGCTCCTGCGTGAAACCCTAACCCCCGACCTGCTTTACCGGGCCAAGCGGCTGGGTTTCTCCGACCAGCAGGTGGGCACCCTGGCCGACATGCTGGCCGAGCAGGTGCGTAACCTGAGGCACGACTGGGACCTGCGCCCGGTGTACAAGATGGTGGACACCTGCGCCGCCGAGTTCGAGGCCATCACACCCTACTACTACAGCACCTACGAGCAGGAAAACGAGGCTCCGGCCCTCCCCGGCAAAAAGGCCATCGTCATCGGCAGCGGACCCATCCGCATCGGTCAGGGCATCGAGTTTGACTACTGCAGCGTTCACGCTGCCTGGGCTCTATCCGCGGCCGGCGTCTCCAGCGTGATGATTAACTCCAACCCGGAGACGGTCTCCACCGACTTCGATACCAGCGACCGCCTCTACTTCGAACCGCTGGACGAAGAGGCGGTGCGGGACATCATCGAGAACGAAACTGTGGACGACGTGCCTCCACCCTCGGTCGTGCAGTTTGGAGGCCAGACGGCTATTAACCTGTCCCAGTCTCTGGCCAATGCCGGCCTGCCCATCCTGGGCTCCAGCGCCGACTCCATTGACGTGGCCTCGGACCGCCAGCGCTTTGAGGAGTTCCTGTCCAGGCTGGGCATTCCCCAGCCGCCCGGGGCCTCCGTTGCCTCTGTATCCGAGGCGCTGCAGGTGGCCCAGAACATCGGCTATCCCGTGGTCGTACGTCCCAGCTACGTGCTGGGCGGCCGGGCCATGGAAATCGTCCAGAACGCCTCGGAACTGGTCCGGTACCTGACGGTGGCCACCGAGGTAACTCCCGAAAGGCACGTGCTGGTGGACCACTACATGGAAGGCAAGGAATGCGAGGTGGACGCCATCTGCGACGGGGAACAGGTGCTCATCCCCGGCATTATGGAGCACATCGAGCGGGCCGGCGTCCACAGCGGCGACTCCATGGCCATATACCCGGGCCTGAACCTGACCGAACAGGAAGTGGACACCCTGGTGGAGTACACCACCCGCATCGGCCTGGCCATGGGCGTGCGCGGCCTGATGAATATCCAGTTCGTCATCCAGGGCGGCAGCGCCTACCGCAGCCCCCACGCGCCATCGGACGAGTCGGAGACCACCGTTTACATCATTGAGGTCAACCCCCGGGGCAGCCGTACCATCCCCTTCATCTCCAAAGTCACCAGCGTCCCCGTGGCCAGCATCGCCACCCGGGTCATGCTCGGCGAGACCCTGGCCAACATGGGATACTCCGGCGGCCTTTGGCCCAGGCAGAAGCTGGCAGCCATCAAGGCGCCCGTCTTCTCCATGTCCAAGCTGGTGGGAGTGGACTCCTACCTGGGTCCGGAAATGAAGTCCACCGGCGAGGTTATGGGCATAGACCGCGACTTCCCCGGCGCCCTGTCCAAGGCCCTGCTGGCGGCCAGCCTCAGCCTGAAAGAGGGCGACGGCATCCTGTTGAGCATTGCCGACCAGCAAAAGGCGGAGTCCCTAGCCCTCATCCGTGAACTGCTGGAAGCCGGCTGCAAGCTGTATGCCACCGAGGGTACGGCGGCCATGATCCAGGCCACCGGCATGCCCGTAACCATGGTCACCAAGCTGCTGACCGAGTCCTATCCCAATGTGGTGGACGTCATCAATGACGGCACGGTGTCGGCAGTGGTGAACACCCTGTCGGGCGACACCTCCGTGCTGCGGGACGGCTTCTACATCCGCCGGGCGGCCGTGGACCGCCGCATCCCCTGCTTTACCTCCCTTGACACGGCCCGGGCGGCAGTGGAGGCCCTGCTGATGCAGCGCGGCAGCTACAACATAGAGCAAATAGACGCCTACCTGCAGCCGGCGGAGGGGCAGGGGCCGGTCTGACAAGGTACAGAGGTGTAGATTCAGGACATAGTACAGGGCGCTTGCAGCCCCAGGAGGGCAAAGCCATGAGTTGGGACTTTGAACTGGTAGCGGGACCCTATGGCGGCACCACCGAAGGGCCGGTGTGGGACGGCGAGTCGGTCATTTTTACCCACATCCCCGAGAGCCGTTTGCTGAGGTATGACCCCAAATCCGGAGAGACCACCGAATATTTCACCGGCGTCAACCATGTCAACGGCCTCTGTTTCGACGTCTCCGGCAACCTCTTCGGCTGCCAGCAGGGTGGACGCCGCATTGTCCGATTTGAAAAGGACGGCCAGACGGTTACCTCCCTGCCCCACACGCTTGACGGCAAACGGCATAACAACCCCAACGACCTGGTGGTGGACCGTTCCGGCCGCATCTGGTTTTCCGACCCCTACAGCGGTATCGGCGACAGCGGCCCCCAGGAACTTGACCACATGTCGGTCCTGAGGCTGGACCCCACCGGCGACGGCAACTACGAACTGAAGCGGGTAACCACCGACATTTCCCGACCCAACGGCATCATCATCTCCCGCGACCAGAAGACCCTGTACGTAGCCCAGAGCGACTACGGCCTGGATCGCCTGCGGGAGTTGCGTGCCTACCCCATCAACGACGACGGGTCCCTGGGTGACTACGAGACCCTGCACACCTTCGGAGTGGACCACCGGGGCGCCCAGCGGGGCGTGGATGGCATGACCCTGGACACCGACGGCAACATCATTGTCTGCGCCGGCTGGGAGTCGGCCGGACCTGGCCCCATGATTTATGTATTCTCGCCGGAAGGAAGGGTACTGGAAACTCACCCCATCCGCGTAGAACGGGCCACCAACTGCTGCTTCGGCGACGCCGACATGAAAACCCTCTACGTCACCACCGGCGGCGGCCATCTCTTCCGCGCCCGCACCGACCACACCGGCTGGATAATGTGGCCTTAGGGACTATCTCAAAATCCCTTCCCCCTTGACGGGGGAAGGTTAGAGCCTGGCCTGAGCCTGCCGAAGGAATGGGGGTGAAAAGCAGTCTCTCTCGCTGTCACATTTTGCCCAATGCTCTGCCTTGAATAATCTTGAGATAGTTTCTTAGTGGAGCCTATCCGCAAATAGCCACGAATGCTCACAAATGGGGTTGGCTGGGAGACCTCCTCGGGAAACAAAAAGCGGGGGCGGGTTTTGAACCCGCCCCCGTATGTCTCAGCCACTCGAAGAGGCACGAAAACAAGCAATACCGTCTATCATTCCTGCTTATTCGTGCCCACTCGTGGGTCGTATAGAGAGACCCTACCACTCCATTTCCATACCCAGGCCCCTGGCCTTGGCATTGTCGTGGGCCAGCTTGGCGGCGGCCACGTCGGCCACGCCCGTGCCCATCAACTTGGCATAGATGATCTGGTCTGCGCTGTCCCGGCCCTTGACCGCGCCCGACACCACGTGGCGCAATTCCTGAAGCTGGCTCCACTGTAGTATGCCCCGGTCCACGGCGCCGGCCATATCCCCCACCTCAATGGGAGCCTGCTCCGGCGAGTCCACAAAGATCTTGGCCGCCCTGGCAAAGGTGGCATCGTCCACCTCTCGCGCTCTCCAGGTCGTTGGTCCGGCCCCGATGACCGTTGCCCCGGGCGAAAGCCACTCCCCCTGCAGCACCGGGTCCAGCACGGCAGCAATACAGATGACAATGTCGCAGCCCGACACCGCCTCCTCGCTGCTTTCCGCCGCGTCCACCGTCACGCCCAGGGAGTTGGTCATGGCCTGGGCAAAGGCTTCCCGACGCTCGGGCGTGCGGCTGTAGGCCTTGACCTTTTTCAGGTCCCGCACCTTGCTGACCGCCTCCAGCTGGGTGGGCGCCTGGTAGCCCGTGCCAATAATTCCTACCGTGGCGGCATCGGGATTGGACAGGTGCTTCACCGCCACGCCGGTGGTGGCGCCGGTGCGAAGCTGGCCCAGTCGGTTGGCCTGGGTGTAGCACATAAGCTCGCCCGTGTCTGCGTTGTAGATACTGACCTGGAAGGAATACTTGCCCTGCACCACGGTGTAGGTCTTGACGCCCAGGATGCCGTCGTAGAACAGGCCGCCTCCCATAACCGACAGCAGTCCGCCCGGCGCGACAATCTTGCGCCGCCCCAGGTTCATCACCTCTCCGAGGCCGTAGTGGCGCTGCATATTTTCGATGGCCACCAGCATCTCATCCATGTTGACAGCCTGGTTTACCTCGTCGTCCCGCAAAAACAGGGCCATGGTTAGCTACCTCTTATTCTCAAGTCTTGGAAGGGTCAAAGACCCTCTGGAATTTGCCCGCATAGTGTACCCGTCCCAGCCTCGTCTGGCAAAAGCTTATCCTTCAAGAGAGAGTCAAGACACCCTGTCCCTTATGTCGTGGCGTGCCTGGAAAGGTTTGCCTTTTTCGGGACTTCCTGATTCATTCTCTCCGCCGTGGGTCGGAACCGGCCTGGAGCCTTCCTCTCAAGCACGGACCTTCCCCTATGTGGCTACCCTGAACCGCCCTCTGGGTCTTCAAATGAGATCGTTTCCCCCCTGGTATCCCTGGAGATGTCTCCCCCGACCCTGAGATGGATTTGCTGAGTCTCGTCGTTGTAGTTTGCCTCGTTGTTGGTGATCTGCCCGTAGAAGGGAGAGTATCCCGTCCGACCGCTAGTCGCTCTTATGCCGTCTCCCTCGGGCCTGTTGATGCTGACGTGCCACTGGGGGATTTCAACCGGTATGATCTTGCTGCCGTATATCTCAATGGTTGAGTAGGAATGCGGGCTAATAGTTGCATGACCGTCGTCGGCGGGAAATTCCAGGGAGCCGACCCAGGTCGTGACGTCAGTCTGGAGGTCGGTGATCCGCAGACTCATCCATACGCCGTCCTCATCGGGTTCCCCGTCGGGCGCCAGCGTCACGCGGTAGTCTCCGGCTCCCCATTCGTATGACCGGCGAATCCCTATGAAGTCCCCCTCGTGGCCAGACGACTCTGTCCAGCCGTCCTCGTCGGAGTAGCGGGCGTTGGCCAGGTCACGGGTGCCCCAGCGCGAAAAGATGAGACCCTTTCCCCGCCGGAATGGAGGTTCGGGGGCGTGGACTTCAGTCTGCAGGCCGAAATAGTAGCCCTGGCCGTTGATAGAGCCGTCGGCCAGCATCAGGTACAGGCCGTTGTCACCCCGGAGGGATACATTGTTGTGGATGGTGAACTCTGTTGCCAGTTCCTTGAATCCGGTGAACTCCTGACCCTCGCCGCCGGTGACGCTTTCCCACAGCCAGGAGACGTATGCCATGTGTTCCGGTGTATCGGCCAGCAGGTACAGTTCAGGTCGGACGGGGATGATAGTGGCCGTCGGCGCTGGGCGAGTGGTCAGCTCCTTTTCCTCCCGGGCGGTGGCGGTTGCCGGAATGTCCGGCGTCACGGTTGGCTCGATTTCCGGGGTATTCGCGGCCGGCGGCATGGGATTTCTGGTCGTTTCAGCCCGCGCCTTGGCCGTCACGTTGTTCCCGGTGTCCGGGGCGCCGGTACCAGTCGGAGCCGGGAGTGTGGCCGGCTTCTTTTCCTCCTGGGCAGCGGCAGTTGCCGGAATGTCCGGTAGCACGGTTGCCCCGACTTCGGGCGTATTCGCGGCCGACGGCGTGGGGTACCTGGTAGTTTCAGCCCGCACCTGGGCCGTCACGGTGTCCCCGGTGTCGGGGGCGCTGGTACCCGTCGGCGCTGGGAGAGTGGACAGCCCCTTTTCCTCCGGGGCGGCGACGGTTGTGTGTTTTTCCGGCCATGGAGTGGCGGACGAGGGCGGCCCGGCACAGGCCAGAGCCGCCATGCCTGCGGCAAGAATCACCATGTTTGCGAAAAGGCTCCGTCCGGAGCGCTTCATGTCCTGGTCGCGGTTCCCGGTCACCTTGGCTTGTCCTTTGCGGGGCGCTTTAGGAATTCCATCTCTTTCGAGGTTCGTTTCCCTTCCTTATCGGACAGTATCCTGAAGTCCTGGTTGAGGCAACGCCGCAGGCACTGTCGCCCCATTCCCCGGGCTTTTCCTGTCTTCGCAAAAGGGGCGGGCCCTGTGGCCGCGCCCTTTTCTGTTCTCTTGAATCCCACACTTCATTACAGGATCTGCGTCAGGGTGCCAGCAGCTTTGGCGTCGGCACTCCGGCACCATACTCCAGCAGAGGTCCTGGGTAAAGTCCAGGTACTGAGAGGGCAGCTGCTGTTACCACGCCGTTTTCCTGCCTTTCGCTCCCGTGAGTCTGGTAATTCTGTCCTTCAATTTCGCGAAACACAAAAAAACACGAAGGATCTTTCCCGCCTTCCTTCGTGTCTCTCCGTGTTCAATCGTGGGAAATCTGCCTCAGTTATCGCCGCCTCCCGGCTGGGGCGCAGGCGCGGCCCGGGGCTGCTCCGACCTGGCAGTGGGGGTGCGCTGGAAAATAGCCACAATGCCCCCCGACATCATTATCCAGACTACGGCCAGGGCCGAAATTTGGAACCCGCTCAGATAATGGGTCTGGGCCTCCGCCCTGGGCAGCAGGTCGATAGCCACGGGCAGGGCCAGTCCAAGCACGGTTGCGCTGACTGTAGTACCTATTGAGTGGCCCATCTGCCGCGTAGTTTCCAGCATACCGGAGGCAAAACTTCGGTTATCCGGCAGCGAGTTCATCACCGTAGCATTGTTGGGCGAATTGAACATGTTGGACCCTATCGCGATGGGCAACAGGAGTAAAGGCAGCGCCAGCACGGGAATGTCGTCCGCAAAGAAACCGGCCAGGAAGAATCCCGACGCTATGAGCAAAAGGGAAGCCGGACGCAGCCACCTGGGATCATGCCGGTCATGAATCCACCCTCCCAGCGTGGGCAGGAACAGGCCCAGTACCTGGTTGGGCAGCAGCACCAGCGCCACAAATATGGGAGGTTGACCCAGCCCGTTCTCCACCAGGATCGGTATCAGGGTCGTAACCGCCAGCATGGACAGGTGGAAGCACGTGTTGGTGAACAGCGCCATCGAGAAGTATTTCTGCTTGAAGTACCCGAACTGAACGAATGGGTCGCTGCTTCGCTGCTGGATGACGAAGAAAAGGGCAAGGCAGGCAAAGAACAGCAGGTGCATCGGGATGTGGTAGCCGAGGGCGTCGGGCGTGGTGAACGACTCCGCCCCTTCGTGGATGTGCAGGCCCGAAAGTATGAAAGTTCCCAGGGTGGCCACCATCAGGATGGCGCCCACGTAGTTGATGGAAACCTGCTTCATCTCCGCCACGTTCTGTTGAACATGGTACTTCAGAAGCGGCAAACTGCAATAAATGGCCAGCAACCCTATCGGCAGGGAGGACAGGAACACCATCCGCCAGCCCCACTGCAGGCTGAAGAACTGGAGGAACAGCCCGAACATACCCAGGCCGATCAACGTTCCAAAACGGGCTGCCACCACCGGCACGGCGAAGGCCCGGCCCCGTTCCTCGGCGGGGAAAACCATGGACAGGATGGCGTTGGAGTTGGCGGTCACCATGGCCCCGCCAATGCCCACCAGTCCGCTCCACAGAATAAGCTGCATGGTGGAGAAGGAGGTTGCGGCCATCACGCTGCCGCCGGACAGGACAATGGCGCCGATGAAGTAGATCCGCGCGTGACCGTACTTCTGGCCCAGCCGGGCGGCCAGGAATACAGTGCTGCCCAGCATCAGCAGGCGGATTACGACCATCCAGGCCGCCTCTGCCACGTTCACATCGAAGTGGCGGGCTACCGAAGGGATGACCAGGGCAATGGGCATACTGGCCAGCTGTACCAGCAACTGGGTTGCGGCCAGGCCAATGAGGGTTTCCTTGCGTTGGCGGTCGGTGCCCAGTTCTTTGAAGTTTCCGATGACGTTAAGCCGTCGGACGATCAGGAAAAAGAGGTCCAAGCTGGTTCCTTTTTACTTGCGGGCCCGGCCACCGGGGTACGCGTCGAATCAGGATTGCCTTTGGCCACTGGGAGGGGCCCGCCAGCTCTTGCAGACCAGGGATTATTTGCGGAAGAAGGCCCGGTTCTTTTGGGTATATTCCCGGAGGTGGGCGGGTACGGTAAATTCGTCAAATATGGCATTCACCGGGCAGGCAGACTCGCAATAGGCGCAGTCGATGCAGTCATCGGGATTGATGAAGTACATCTCCTCCTCGTCGTCAGTGTGGATGCAGTCCACGGGACACACCTCAACGCAGGAAGCATCTTTGACCCCGATACAGGGTTCGGTAATAACGAAAGCCATTAGCCCTGTTCCTCCTTAAACCCAGAGGCAAAGATGTAAAACGTTATTTGCATTTTCCGACATATGCCGGCATTCCTCATTCTCAAGAGATATTAGTATTTTGTCAAGCGATATTGTATAATATTTTATATCGATGTATTATATGTCCTAAATCCATGTGAGGTAACCTGCCATTATGGAGCTGCGGGAGATTATCAGCTTTTACCATGTGGCCCGACTCCACAGCGTTTCCAAGGCGGCGCGCAAGCTGGAACTGGGTCAGCCTACGGTAACCACCCATTTACGCAAGCTGGAGGACGAATTCGGCATTACCCTGTTCGACCGAATCAAACGACCAATCCAGCTCACCTCCGAAGGCTCCATATTCCTCGAATTGATAACCCCGATAGTAGAATCCGTGGATACCCTCAAGACCCAGATGGACTACACCGAGCGGCGCGGTTCCCTTCACATAGGCGCTTATCCCGACGTAGTAACCCACCACCTGCCCAAGCCCATCCAGTCCTACCTAGACTTCTACCCCGACGTCCGCCTGCAGCTCACCGCCCGACCCTACACAACCCTGATCCAGATGGTAAAGTCCGGCGAACTGGACCTGGCAATTACCTCGCCACCGCCCACCGACGAACCATCGCTGGAGTTCTTCAAGCTGTTCGAGTACAAGGTTGTCCTGCTGACTCCACCGGGGCACCAGTTGCTGCAGAAGCACCCTATCGAACTTGAGGAAATCGCCAACTGGCCCTTGATCCTGTCCAGTCCCGAGAGTCTCACCCGCCGCAACCTGGAACAGGCCTTCAAGGACAACGGCATCCGGTTTGACATCGTGCTGGCCGTGGACCACGCCGAGTCGGTCAAGCAGTACGTGGAAATTGGCATGGGCGTAGCCGTGGGCAATGACTTCACCTTGCACCCGGAGGACCACGACAAGCTGGGCGTAGTATCGCTGGAGCACATTTTCCCCTCCAACGTGCTGGGCGTCTGCACCCTGCGGGGCAAGTTCCTGGGCCGGGCCGTGCGTAACTTCATGGACACCCTGGTCAAGCACCTCAGCGACTTCCACATCCACCTGGAAGAATGGGAGGCCACAACCCCTTCCATCCCCGAGCGGGTGGGCGGTCTGGTGCGGAGCGGGCGGTAGTCCAGCCCGCCAGGATCCCCTTCAAACACTTCCAGGCCACGCCTACGAGAACAATAAAACGAGAACAATAAGAGGGTCGCCTCCCTTGCGAGGCGGCCCTTTAGCTTTGCGAGTCCCCCGCTTGGTCGGACGAACCCTCCGCCGGCAGCACTTCCCGTACCCGCCGCTGCAGCTGGGGCCGGGGAATCATCACATGCCGGCGGCAGTTGAGGCACAGCAGCCCTATATCGGCGCCCAGCCGTGTAACCCGCCAGTGGTAGCCGCCGCAGGGGTGTTGTTTCTTCAGGCGCACCTGGTCGCCAATCCTTACCTCTAGCGCCACCCTTTCCCCTCAGATTCCAGGGTCCGGTTTATTGCGTCTCGTAATTCCATGGTCGCCCGGCGCGCTGCTTCCGCAAAGTCAGTACCCGCCGAGGCAAAAATGATTCCTCGGGAAGAGTTGATCACGGCCCGCCGGCCCCTGCTGTCGGTGCCCTGCTTGACCGAGGCCTCCAGGTCTCCTCCCTGCGCTCCTATCCCTGGAATCAGGAACGGAACATCAGGACAGATGCTCCTGACGGCGGCCAGTTGCTCCGGGACAGTGGCCCCGACCACGAGACCGACGTTGCCGTTGCCGTTCCACTCCAGGGAAGTACGAGCCAGGTGCTCGTACAGCGGCACCTTCCCGTGGGGCGAGTCAACCAGCAGGTCCTGCAGGTCGGCGGCGCTGGCGTAGGAACCCCGGCACCAGATATATACTCCCCTGCTCTCATCTTCCAGGAAGGGCTGCAGAGTCTCGCCCCCGCCCCAGGGGTTGACCGTTACCACGTCGAAGTCCCACACCTGGAACATCGCCCTTGCGTAAGCTGCTGCCGAGGGGCCCCCATCGCCACGCTTGGCGTCGGCAATAAGCTGCGCGTTCGGGGCGGTACTCCGAATGTGCTGGACGGTCTTTTCCAGGACTTGCAGCCCGGGAATGCCCAGGGCTTCGTAAAACGACAGGTTGGGCTTGTACGCGCACACCAGGTCAGCGGTGGCGTCAATTATCGCCTTGTTGAAGTCCAGCACATCTGGCACGGGCAGGCGGGACGGCTCCGGGTCCAGGCCGACACATACCAGGCTCTGGTTTGCCTCGCAGGCGCGGTCAAGTCTCTCGAGAAAAGTGGGCATGGCAGGCTCCCTGATAATTGAAGGAAATTATAGTCTCACCAGGGCGGGTCATGCACCTTCGATCATCCCTCCGGTTTGCCAGCGATTGGGACCATTGCTACCATATCGCCAGCCCTTAAGCGTTCCGTCTGCCTGTGAGGCACCGTTGAAACTGAGCCCCGACCTGGAAGAAGGCCATTTCATTGCCCGCCTGAACCGCTTCGCTGCCCTGGTCGAGGTGGCGGGACGGGAGGAAATGGTGCACGTCGCCAACTCCGGAAGGCTGGGGGAGCTATTCGAGCCGGGACGGAGACTGCTGCTGGCGCCCGCCCCCGGCAAGCACCGCAAGACCAGGTACGATCTGGCCCTGGTGGACTTGGGCCACACCCTGGTTTCCGCCGACGCGCGGCTGCCCAATGCCCTGGTGGCGGAGGCGCTGCAGGCGCGCGAATTGGAACCCTACGCCGACTACCCGGAACTGCGGCGGGAGGTAACCTGTGGCGAAAGCCGCCTGGATCTGATGCTGGAAGGGCCCCCGGGCAAGTGCTACCTGGAGACCAAGTCTGTAACCCTGGTGGTGGAGGACGGCGTGGCCCTGTTTCCCGACGCGCCCACCACCCGGGGCGTCAAGCATCTGCACACCCTGGCGCAGGTGGCGGCGGAAGGGCATCGGGCCGGGGCAATATTCGTCGTGCAGCGCAGCGATGCCACGTCCCTGAAGCCCCACGACACCTCCGACCCCGAATTCGGCAAGGCGTTGCGGGAAGCCAGTGCAGCCGGGGTGGATATCCTTGCCTGCAATTGCACCGTGACGCCCGAAGAAATTCGCCTGGCAGACCCCATTCCGGTGATACTGTGAAAGAAGCGATGGCAGAATCCCGAGCCGCATACGGCCAGCCCTCCCTCCTTGCCCTGCACGACCTGTTGCTGGCGGAGTACGGTCCGCGAGGCTGGTGGCCCGGCGACGGGCCCTTCGACGTCATCATCGGCGCCATCCTGACCCAGGCCGCTTCCTGGAAGAACGTCGAACTTGCCCTGGCCAATTTGAAGGCGGCACACTGCTGGTCCTTCCAGGCAATTGCAGCCCTTCCCCAGGAAACCCTGGCAGAAATCATCCGGCCATCGGGTTACTTCAACGCCAAGGCCGCCAAGCTCAAGGCCTTCGCTGCCCATCTGCTGGAAGGATACGAAGGCGACCTGGACCGCATGTTTTCTAAGGATACTGCGCTTCTGCGCCGGGAACTCCTCTCCATCCACGGCATCGGACCGGAAACCGCCGACGATATACTGGTTTACGCCGCCGGCAAGCCCTCCTTTGTCATCGACACCTACACCATCCGGATTATGGAACGGCTGGGCATCGTCCCGGAAAACGGCAGCAACCGGTACGGAGACTGGCAGGAGATGTTCCACAATCAACTCCCCCCGAACGTTGCCCTGTTTAACGAGTTTCACGCCCTGCTGGATCACCACGCTGGCGGGGTTTGCCGCAAAACCCCGGTTTGCGAAGGCTGCTGCCTGCTCTCTGTCTGTCCCACCGGACAGGAGTTGGAAAAAGCGCGGATGGTGTGCTAAATGTGTGCGTGAGTGGCTGTGGGCCACAACAACACCCACGCCATCAACCATGTCGCCCTGAGCCTGCCGAAGGGCCTAGAATCCTTGCAGATGGAATCGCAAGCGGACCGCCAGCGCTTAAGGCACAGATCCCTGAATGGGGAAGGACCAAGGACGAAGAAACTGGCAAACTCCTGGCGGCCTGGCATAGTTAACCCTGCAACCATTTCAAGACATTCTCCAAGATATCAAACTCGAAACCGGAAAGGAGGCCACCATGCCCACCGCACAACTGCGAGACAACCTGGAAATGTACTACGACGATGACGACTATACCGACCCCTGGCGGGAACCTGAAACCATCGTCCTCCACCACGGCAATGCCAAGAACGGCAGGCTCTGGTACGCCTGGGTTCCCCTGCTGTCCCGACAGTATCGGGTTATCAGGCTGGATGCCAGGGGCTTCGGCCGCTCCACAGTTCCCCCCGAAGGCTACGACTGGTCCCTCAGCGGATTTGCCAGCGACCTCCTGGGCCTGCTGGACCACCTGGAACTGGACCGGGTCCATCTGGTCGGCGAAACCGTCGGTGGCACCGTAGCCCTCCAGTTCGCCTACGAACACCCCGAACGGCTCCACACCGTCACCACCTGCACCTCACCCTACAAGTTTGTGGGCGCGGCCCAGTACCTGGAGAACTACAACCTGATCAAAGAGCAGGGAATCGAGGAATGGGTACGGCGTTCGGCTGACCGGCGCATCGCCCCGGATCCCTCCACCGCCGCCCACCACCAGTGGTACGCCCAGCAGATGATGGCGACAACACCCCGGGTGGTCATGGAAACCCTGGCCTACCTGGCTAACCAGGACCTGTCGCCTATCCTGCCCGAAATACACACTCCCGCCCTCGCCCTCGTCGCCGGGGATAGTGACACCAACACCCCCGACCGGGCTTCGGGCATGGCCGCGCTGATGCCCAACTGCCAGTTGGTCGCCATTCCCAACGCCACGGGCTACGTGCAGCACTCGGAACCGGAAAAGTGCGTATTGGCGTGGCGGGAGTTCATCGGCAGCCTGGCCTGAGAAATCAGTTCAGCGCCCCACCGTTGGCTTCGAAAGTCTCTTCGTCCCTGCTCTGTCGAAGGTCTATCGAAGCCGACGTTTTCCCCTGTTCTGTTCCCTTCTCTGCTCCCCTTCCCTGCTCTGCCCCGGCCCATTCTCCGCCCGCTCCGTTCGGCGAGAACTTGTCGAACCACATCGTATAACATCATCAGAACCGCATCACTGAAATGCGGCCTTCAATCAACGGGTTTGGTAATGGGAAGAGGCATTTGCTTAAACCAAAGTCTATACAGACCTTGAAAGTAATCTACCCCGCTGATAGGCTGGATATTAGCCAGTAATGACAACGGCATCGGACGCCAAGGATAGGAGGATTGAGGATGGCCACCCAGCGGATCGCATATGCCTGCGTAAAGTGCAACAACAACAGTTACACTACCGACGAGTTCCGCGCCACGGGCGGAGGTTTCTCCCGATTCTTTGACGTGCAGAACAAAAAATTCACCACGGTGTCCTGCTCCCAGTGCGGCTACACCGAGATCTACCGCGGCGACACCTCCAAGTGGGGCAACGTAGCTGACTTTTTCCTGGGCGGCTAGTAATTCAACAGCATCGTAATTATGGGTTGGGGTTTAACCGTCTTTCCGGCGAAAGCCGGAATCCAGAGCCCCTCTTGTACCATGCGGTTGGCCTTTCGCAACCCGTCTGGATTCCGGCCTTGAGCCGGAATGACGACACGAACTTAGAGACTATCTCAAGAATCCCTTCCCCCTTGACGGGGGAAGGTTAGGATGGGGGTGAAAAGCAATCTCTTTTGCTGTCGCATTTTGCCCAATGCTCTGCCTTGAATAATCTTGAGATAGTTTCTTAGCACTCATAATTTCAAACCTGTTGGCCTGATAGGGCCAGCCTTTGTACCCCGAAGATACGGACTTAGCAGTCAACGTCGCCCAAACTGGCAATAGTCCTGAGCGAACCAGATGTAGGGGCGCACGGCCGTGCGCCCCTACGGTGTCGGGCTTGAACGTCATCGTCCTTTATCAACTCCCCCAGAGTCCTTCCCCATTTGACGGGGGAAGACCAGGATAAGGGTGACTCCCTTCCAGGAGTCGCCTCCAGTCGCAACTGTCAGCCCGCCTCCCGGTCCGCGAAACAGCCCCTAGAACAACGACTTGGACTGCCCCCCATCCACGTTGATGCACGCCCCCGTTATCAGGTCGGCGCAGTCCGAGGCCAGGAATGCCACCGTTTCTGCTATGGGTTGAGGCCACCCGAATCGCCCCATGGGCAGGTTGCGGTCAATGAACTCGGCTACTACCTCGGGAGTCTGGGTATTCTGGAACCGGTCCCACGTACTTCCCGGGAAGTCGATGGAACCCGGGGCCACGCAGTTGACCAGCACACCGTGGGGCGCCATCTGCAGGGCCAGGTGCTTGGAAAAGGCAATCAGCGCGGCCTTGCCCGTCATGTAATCAATGGATCCCCCGTGCTCCCGCCCGTAAATGGACGAGATGCTGATGATGCGTCCCCAGCCCTGCTCTTTCATGTGGGGCAGCGCCATGGCCGTAAGCTCCACCGCGCTGAACAGGTTAACCTCCAGCCCTTCGCGGAACTGCTCCATGCTGGTCTCCTCAAAGAGGACTGACCCCCGCCGGCCGCCCACGTTGTTGACCAGGATGTCCGGATCGCCGATCTCGGCCACCGTTTCCTCGTAGAAGCGCCGCGCGTCTCCCTCGTCGGTCACGTCTGCCGGGGTACCCCGAACTTTGTACCCCTGGGCGGACAGTTCATTCACTGCAGTGGCCAACTGTCCTGCATCCCTGGCACAGATAGACAGGGCGCACCCCTCCCGTCCCAGGGCCTCCGAAATACGCCGTCCCAGGCCGCGGCTCCCTCCGGTTATCATTGCGACTCTTCCCTGCAATCCCAGATCCATAGCTTGCCTCCAATGCAGCCGACCCCTTTCCCCTGTACTGCAGGGGCAGGGCCGGCCAGGTTTGTTCCGATTATAAGGGCTGTCCCAGACTATGCCTAATGCCCATCTCTCCATCCAGTCAGGACGTCCCCATTCAGCGGCGGCCTGCCCCAGGCTCCAGGCCGGCGTCACCTCCACTGGAACCCTGCCTCCAAGCTGATTCCCCTTAGGTAACGCATTGAGGCCGTGCTATAATTAGGCCGAATTTTGGAGTGTCCGAAGCTGGACTCCGGCATCCCGTCGGGCCATCAAAACCGCCGGCGGCGGACCCCAAAACATGAGGAGACTGGGAATGATTAAGCGTTTTTCCGTTTTATACGTCGGCCAGATTGACCTGGACAATGTTGGCGCCGACGGTACTCCGGCAAACGACCGGCTGTATCCCAACGAAAAGCTGGTTCAGGCCTACGACCATGCCGTAGCTCTGGCCAAACACCTGGACGAACTCGGCTTCTACTGCATGTGGACCGCCGAGCACCACTTCCAGCGGGAAGGCTACGAGTGCCTGCCCAACATGACCCTGCTGGGTGTGCACCTGGCCGGGCTCACAAAGCAGTTGAAGTTCGGCGCCGCCTTTAACATCGTTCCCATGTGGCACCCCCTTCGCCTGGCCGAGGACTACGCCATGGCCGACATCCTTACCGGCGGTCGCCTCATCTTCGGCGTGGGCCGCGGCTACCACTCCCGCGAGGTCGAGACCTTCGGCGCGCCCGTGATCGACAACGACGCCAACCGCGAGTTGTTTGAAGAACAGATGGAGATCATCCAGAAGGCCTTCAACGAAGACTCCTTCAGCCACAAGGGCAAGTACTACACCATTCCGCCGGACATACCCTACCGGGGCTATCAGGTGGAAGACGTAACCCTGGTCCCCCGTCCCCTGAACCGGCCCGTTGAAATCTGGCAGCCCATCGCCAGCGGCAGAACCCTGGAGTGGATCGCCCAGCGGGGAATCAAGGCCATGGTGGCCCTCACCGGCGAGGTCCTGGTGGACCGGATGTTCAACTCCTATCACCAGGCCGCCACCGCCGCCGGAAGGGACATCGCCCTGGGCCAGGATATGTGCCTGGGCTTCGGCTTTTGCCTGGACGATACCCAGCAGAAGGCCATAGATCGCGTCCGCCCCTACCACGATGAACGCTACAAGTGGTTCGCACCCTTCGGCTTCGTCCGCTACACCGATTCCCAGGGCCGCCCCTGGGGCACCCCCGGCGCGCCCACCGGCGTCCCGCGCATTGAGGACGGCGTGCAGCAGAAGGCCTGGTACTGCGGACCGGGCGAAGGCTTTGTTCCTTTCCTCCAGGAGATGGAGGAGAAGTACCCGGGCCTCGAGGACGTCCTCCTACAGTGGCCCGAGGGAATGCCCTGGCTGGAGTTCAAGGACCAGCTTTCCCAGTTCGCCGCCGAGGTAATGCCCGCCTTCACCAATCGGGAAGCCTCCGTAGCCGGAGACGATAACTAGGAACCATCTGAAAAGGTTCCCATACGCCGTAGGGGCGCACGGCCGTGCGCCCCTACTACAAATTTCAGACCCCGCATGGGCAAATTTGGGTGCCTGCTATTCTTCTCCCGACCCCAAACCCAGCATGCCCTGTTCAGAACCCCCCTTAAACCACCTGTGCCCCCAGGATCTTCTCCAGGTGACCCAATGCCCAGGTGTGGGCGTCCGGGTCGAAAGTAGCCACGCAGTCCGCCGGTACCTCCACCCGGTAGTCCCGGTTGCGGGCATCGGAGGTGGTGTGGAGAACGCAGATGTCGGTGCATACCCCGCACACGATTACCTTCACCGGCTGCAGGTCCGCCAGGCGCTGCTCCAGGTCGGTGTTGAAGAAGCCGCTATACCGGTTCTTGGGCACCAGGTTGTCGCCGGTCAGGTATCCGGCCAGCTCCGGTATTACCTCAGGTTCCTCGGTGCCAATGACGCAGTGGACGGGAAAGATCTGAAATTCCAGGTCATCCGGCAGGTGATGGTCGGATATGAACAGGACCCGGGAACCGGCGGCGGTTTCCCGTTCCAGCAGGGCCTGGATTCGGGGAATCAGGGGCCGGTAACCCTCGCAGTAAAGGTTGTGGCCCGGCTCAACAAACCCCCGCACCATATCAATGACCAGCACGACGTTAGGCATAGCTGCACCTCCGAGACCTCTCTGGTTGACGTCGTTTATCGGGGTTCCGCCTTGGCTTCCAGCTCGTAACAGGTCCTCCCCCTGCCATGGTCCCAGGCGCGTTCGGAGAAAGTCCGGCGGTCATCCCTTCGCTCCGACGTATCCGTGGCGAATATGGCGCAAAGCTCGTAGGACGTACCTTCTATGACCCGATACTCGTAGGGTTCGCCCGTTTCCGGGTCTTCAACAGAGCGGACAAAGAACCTGGGACCCATCAAGTCTTCAAGTGCCCCCGGCATCTCAAAATTGAGATCGAGGTAACTGTCTATGTTGTTGGAAATGTTCTGCAAGTCGCTTACCCGCCGCTCGTCCAGCCGCACATCCCGCTGCTGCCCCGGCGTCCCCGCCAGGTATATGGAGTAGCCGATGGTCGAAACCACCACCACAACCGCCACTACTGCCAGGCCCATCAGGACCGGCGCTGCCCGGGCAGCCGACTCTACAACCTGGTCTTCCGCCTGCCGCATGTCCCACAGGTAGTACCCGAAAATCGGCCCGGTGATTACGAGGATGGCCACCACCTTCAGTACAAATCCGGTGGTGGGGTCGCCCGCCAGCAGCCGTGCCAGCAGGGCAATCACGTCCCCCAGGATTACCGCCGCCCCCACGACCAGCGTAAGGTAGGTCAGCCAGCGACGTATAAGGGACTGCCGCCGCTCCGGGTCAGCGGCCACCGCCGCCGCCAGTCGGCGCATCAGGAACAGGTACAGGGGAAAAGCCACAATTATCGCGGCCAGCGCCGTAGTCTGGGCCGCCGACGGGCCGGAATCATACCGGTAGATGGAACTGGAGAAGTGATAGTCAATCAGGCCGAAGAAGACCGCGCCCAGGCTGAAGGCAAACACATAAAGAGCAATAAAGGAAATGAGGTAAAGAAACGCCTCCCGAGCGTGAAGGTATGGCCTGGGGCGGGGCACCGCCACCGGAAAATCCATATCGGCAAAGGCGCCCAGCCCGCTGCGCACTTCCCGTTCCTGCCAGCCTGCCTCCAGCAGCGCCTGCCGGATGGCGTCCCGCGACTGACCCAGCTCCAGGGCCTCCTTGATGAACTGGCGCAATTCGTCGTTCATCGACCAGCCTTAATCGCCTCGGCAGAATAGATCTCGTCCGTGGCCAGCATTTCCGAAATCCCCATCAGTTCAAAGCAGTCCTGCAGAGTTATCATGTTGTCCACCAGGTGGGCCGTGGTGCCCTTCACCTTCAGTTCTTCCATCAGTCTCGCAACTACCTTGCTCACGGTCAGCAGCGCGCTGCCCGGATAGATAACTATCTTGAAACCCAGTTCCTCCAGTTCCCCAGCCGTGAACAGCGGCGACTTGCCCGTCTCCACGAAGTTGTAAAGCAGGGGTACCTCAACCGAGGCCACTACCCGCTCCGCCTCCTCCGGCGACCGTATCGCCTCCACGAACAGTACGTCGGCCCCGGCCCTGGTGAATGCTTCGCAACGGCGCATGGTGTCGTCCCACCCCGTCACCGCCAGGGCATCGGTCCGCACGATAATTACAAAATCTTCGTCGGTGCGGGCGTCCACCGCAGCCTTGATCTTGCCCACCATTTCATCTATGCCGATGACTCGCTTGTTGTCCAGGTGCCCGCAACGCTTGGGAAACTCCTGGTCCTCGATGTGCACCCCCGCCACACCGGCCCGCTGGTACTGGCGAATAGTCCGCTGAATATTCAGAATCCCGCCGTATCCGGTATCCGCATCCGCAATTACCGGCACGTCCACGGTGGCGGCAATGTCCGCCGCATTCCCCACCATTTCGCTCATGGTGGCCAGGGCCAGGTCGGGGTAACCCAGCGTAGCCACCGAGGTACCAGCCCCGGTCATGTAAACGGCGGGAAAGCCAGCGTTCTCGATTATGCGGGCAGTGAGGCAGTCATAGGCCCCGGGCGCCATTATGATGCCCGGTTCCCGCAGCAACTCTCGTAGTCGGGTGGTTGGGTGTGGCATGGGTCGCTCCTTGCTGGCCATCGCCTGGCCCGGGGATTTAACACGTTCCAGCAAGTATAGACGAAAACCGGGCAGGCATAAACGAGACCGTGCCGCACAGCCAGAGTCTTTCGATTATCTTAATGGGGTCTCTTCCACCGTTCGCCCTGAGCCCGTCGAAGGGCCGCCCGGAATGGTTCTCCAAGCTCACCGCGAACGGACCCGAGGAGTTGCCACCGACTATCGAAAGACCCTGGCCGCACAGCTTGAGAATACGACTAACAGGCTGGATTCACATCCTGAACTCGAACGCCGGCGACACGATGAGGAACGGGACAGGGAGAATGGTGTATGTATCTCCGGTGCCCCACATTCCCTATTGGCGAAGCTTATGAGGAGACAAGTCGGGAGAACAGTCGAAAAGAGGCAGGGCGACTGGTGGGATTAAATGCAGACGGCCTTCCAATTCGCATGTCCTGGCGCAAACTGGAGGACGTCCTTGAGCAGGAAGTCTCTACTGATAGAACCTTACCCATCTGTACGGGGGACTATCCGCGCGCGTGCTGCGCAAAAAAGCGGCCCCTGAAACCCTACAGCCGACGGCCAGCCCTACCCAACCATCCCGCCATCAATGGTTAAAACCTGGCCGGTAATGTAGCCCGCTCCGGACCCACACAAAAACGATACCGCCTCGGCCACATCGTCGGCGCTGCCGAACCGTTCCATGGGTATGCGGCCCAGCACGGTCTTCTTGGCCTCCTCGGTCATCTGGTCCACCATGCCGCCGGTGTCGATAAACCCCGGGGCCAGGGCGTTGACCGTGATGTTCCTTGATGCCACTTCGCGGGCTACCGCCTTGGTGAAACCAATAAGACCAGCCTTGGATGCGGCATAGTTGGCCTGGCCCGGGTTGCCGCCCAGACCTACCACCGAAGAAATGTTGACCACCCGTCCCTGCCGGCGGCGGATCAGGTGAGGCATAACGTACTTGGTGCAGAGGAAAGCCCCTCGCAGGTTGACTTCCATCACCCGGTCCCAGTCATCCGAGGTCATGCGCAGCAGCAGGCGGTCGCGGGTAATGCCCGCATTATTCACCAGGATGTCGATACGGCCCCACTCGTCCATCACCTGTTTGACCAGGCCTTCGGCTTCCCCCTCGTTGGATATGTCTCCGGCCATCATCGCGGCCTCGCCCCCGGACTGCGCTATGGTTTCCACCACCTGCCGGGCCGCTTCTGCGGAAGCCTGGTAATTCACCGCCACCCTGGCCCCATCCCTGGCCAGGCGCTGGGCAATTACCGCTCCTATTCCCCGCGATGCTCCCGTTACCAGGGCAACCTGCTCTTCCAGGCGGGCCGCCGCCATTACTGGGAATCTCCCAGCAGCCCGTTTCGGCTGATTTCCGCCAGTTCTTCCCGCATGCTGTCCAGCAGGCCCATATCCACGTAGCGCACGGCGGTGTTTATGGCTCCCGACACCCCTTCAGACCTGGAGGACCCGTGGCCGACTATCACCGCGCCGTTCACCCCAAACAGGGGCCCGCCCATGGTCCGGGGCAGGTTGGTGGTCTGCCAAAGCTCGCTGAAAACTCCCTTCATCTGCTCTTCCGACATGTAGGGAGCCAGTTTCCTTTCCAGGTAGCCGCCAAGGGCACTACCCATGCCCTCGGTGAACTTGATAAGGATATTGCCCACAAATCCGTCGCAAACAATGACGTCTGCCTTGTCGTTGAAGAAGTCCATTCCTTCAACATTGCCCACGAAGTTCAGGTGGCTCTGCTCGAAAAGCTCATAGCTTTCCTGCACTTGCCGGTTGCCCTTGGACTGCTCCGAGCCGACGCTCAGCAGGGCAACTCGGGGATTCTCGGTGCCCAGGAGGCGGCGCGCAAAGACCGAGCCCAGGGCTGCAAAATTCAACAATTGGGAAGGGCGGCAGTCCACGTTGCTGCCCAGGTCCATCAGGACAGTCCGGGGCGCCAGGCCCAGGAAAGGCCCGCCGATGCAGGGGCGTTCCAGTCCGTCCATAACGCCCAGTACCAGGGACGCCGTGGCCATGGACGCCCCGGTTGACCCCAGCGACACCAGCACGTCTGCCTGTCCTCCCTTGACCAGTTTGGTGCCTACTATGACCGAGGCCTCCGGCTTTTGGCGGAAGGCGTGCATGGGGTGCTCATCGTCCCCGATCTTCCCCACCGAGGGAATTACTCTGACCGCCTTGCCGTTCAGGTCATACTTGTCCAGTTCCGCTTCGACTTCGCCAACGTCGCCCACCAGTAGCAGTTCCATGTTGTGGTGGTCCAGCGCGGCCACCGCCCCCTTGACCGTTTCGCAGGGGGCATGATCGCCGCCCATGGCATCTACCGCAACGCGTATGGGCTCGCCCTCCTTAGACGATTGATAATCAAAGCTTTGCATACTGCTTTCCCTGAACCTCAACATCCCGGGCTTTCCGGAAGGTAGCCGCCTTCGTCAGCGCGTTTACCGCAGCTTGACCGTGGCAGTACCCGTTACCAACTCTTCGCCCGTTTCCGCATTAGTAACGGCCACAGCGCAGGTTACCAGCCTGTGCCCGTCCTTGTCTTCTTCCCTGGTCACCCGGCCCCGACTCGCCACGCGGCTGCCCAGGTAGGCGGCCCCCTTGAACCGCGTCCGCAGGCTGCCTGTCTCGACCCAGGCCTGCCCGTAGGCCGCAGCCATCATTCGGGAAACCAGGGCAAGGGTCAGCATGCCGTGGGCGATGATGCCGCCAAACTGGGTTGTTGCCGCAAACCGGGCATCCCAGTGCAGGGGATTGTGGTCGCCCGAAGCTGCGCAGTAGGCGTTCAACCGTTCCTGGGTAATGTCCAGGGTCAACTCCGGTAGCGGGGATTCCAGCAGCGTTTCTTCAGCCATTGTCCGCTGCAGCCTCACCTTCCGGCGCCAGGACCGTGGTCTTGCCCGTCTGGACAACTTCCCCGGTCGATCCGGTCAGGGTGTAACCCACAGTCATAAACCTAAGGCCTCCCCGGGACCTGGGACGCTCCGGTACAGCCTCGCCCCGAATTTCGTCGCCGATGGCTACGCCAGCCAAGGCCTCCATTTCCTGGATGCTGTGGATGGTGCCTCCTGGCAACGACAATTTCTCCACCATGGCGCCCAGCGCGTAAGCGCACAGGGCAAGGGGCGGCACGACTCCGCTGCCCAAGTACAGGTCCAGGCCATCTCCCACGGCATCCAGGTAATCTCTAACCCTTTCTTCGGTAAGAGTCCACGACCCCAAATCTATGGCCGAACCGGCAGCAACGTCCACACAGGTTACCCTTGCCTGAATTGGAAATTCCCCTTAACAAATTGACCCATACGATTATACCTTATGTGCACAAAGACAGGACTAGGTAAAGACAATCCCGCCAGGGCCACCACGTCTCAAATTCAGACCAATGGTGTCAGACACCCGCAAGACCCAGGGGGCGTCCTCAAAAGCCGAGTTTCGTCTTTCCGGCGAAAGCCGGAATCCAGATCCGTCATGTAAATGGGTGATATGCTCCGCGATATACCCGATACCTGACCGGCAGTAATGGCTAATTTGACCACACCCCATAGAACGCCATTGTCCCGTAGCGAACGGAGTTTGACCAACTCCCATGCGCTTTGTATCATCACCCTAGAGTTTGCGGGAAGATGGCGAGTGCAAGCCTCCCCGCTCGGAGGGTCACAATGACTCAAAATCAGGCAACCACGCTGGCCGCTGCCAGGCAGGGCATACAACGCATAGTTATAGACCCGGAACGGTCCGAATCTCCCACCTTTGGCGGCCGTTCGTTCGGCAGTGTTGGCCAGTACGAGAAGCTGCGCGGGACCGCCTACGGGGAACTGGACCCGAAGGACCCACGCAATGCCGTCATCACCGACATTGAACTGGCTCCCGTGAATCAGCGGGGCCTGGTGGAGTACTCCACCGACATCTTCATCCTCAAACCCGTCAACCCGGAACTGGGCAACCGCCGGGTCATCCTGGACTTCAACAACCGGGGCCAGATGCGGGTAGGATTGCTGAACGGGGCTCGGGCCATCAACAACCCCACCAGTTCCGAGGATGCCGGTACCGGCTTCGTCATGGAAATGGGCTATGCCGTGGTGGGTAATGGCTGGGACATCAGCGCCAGCGGCCACGAGGACATGACCATCAACGTTCCGGTCGCCACCAAAGCCGGAGAGACCATCACCGGTCCCTCCTACGAATACATCGTCTTCGACAACGAGACCTCCCTGACCAGCGACCTGGCCTACGCCGCCGCCACCCTGGACCAGTCCCGGGCGCGGCTGACCGTCCGGGAACTCCTGGACCATACACCAGTTGAGATTCCGGCTTCCGGATGGGAGTACACTTCCGACGAGGGCCGGGCCATTCGCCTGCTCCCCGAGGGAACGCCCTTCCGGCAAAGCCACATCTATGAATTCACCTACACGGCGAAAGACCCCCTGGTCGCCGGCATTGGCCTGGCCGCCACCCGCGACTTTCTCTCCTTCCTGCGCCACGCCCCCGAATCGGCGGAAAATCCGCTGGCCGGCCATGTTGACTATACCTACAGCTATTCCATATCCCAGCCTTCCCGTACCCTGAATGACTTCCAGATGCTGGGCTTCAACGAGGACGAACACGGGCATCGGGCCCTGGACGGCATCCTGAGCCACACCGGCGGCGGGAACGGCGACCAGATCAACTACCGCTTTGCCCAGACCGACCGCACTGAACGCAACCGCCAGAATCACCTCTATCCCGAGGCCGTGTTCCCCTTCGCCCACCAGGTGACCACCGACCACCTCAGCGGAAGGACGGCGGGCCGCAGCCAGCGGGGCGCCGCTTCCAGCACTCTGCCGAAGCGCCTGGAAATCAACACCGCCAACGAATACTGGGTGAAGGGCTGTTCCCAGCTTCATACCGACAGCCAGGGCAATGACCTGCCCGACCCGGAAAACGTCCGGTATTACCTCCTGTCGGGCCTGTCCCACGGCGTTGGCAACTCCAGCAGGAAGGGCAAGAACCAGCAGTTCACCAACGGGGTCAGCCCCTTCGCCGCCCACCGGGCCCTGTTGATTGCCCTGGACCGCTGGGTCAGCGAGGGAATCGAGCCACCGGCCAGCCGCGTCCCCCGGGCGTCGGAGGATTCGGCCTTCGCCGTCACCCGTCCCGGTTACGAGACCGGCTGCGTCCCACAGCAGGAACTGGGCTGGCCGAACATTCCCGGCGTAACCTACACCGGAGTGATCACCACTCATTACTTTCTGGACTATGGCCCCGACTTTGACCGGGGCATCGTGGCCAACGCGCCGCCTTCCCTGGCCGACCGTCAAGCCTACCCCATCTTCGTTTCCAAAGTGGACGAGGACGGCAACGAAGTAGCCGGCGTGCGCCTGCCGCCGGTGGCCGCCCCGATAGCCACCACCACGGGCTGGGCCCTGCGCGGACCGGGTTTCGCGGAAAACGACGGTGGCGAGGCCGACGGCCAGCACATCCCCTTCGCCTCCACGAAGGCAGAACGCCTGGCCTCCGGCGACCCCCGCCTTTCCCTGGAAGAACGGTACGGAACCCATGAAACCTACGTCGAGGCCGTGGCAAAGGCAGCCCGCCAACTGGAACAGGACGGATTCCTGCTCCCGGAAGACGTGCAGGCTTACATAGAAGAGGCAGACCAGAGCGACGTACTGCAATAGCCCAACGTTCGCCGCCTGCGAGCTGCCCACCGAAAAAACCCCGCCCTGTGCTCACCTGCATCAGGGCTGGGTTTCATTCTTCCCCATCTCGGTTTCCCCAGACAAGGGCGGATTATTGGATTGAATGGGCGTCGCTCTTCCGTTCCTTTATCTGCTTCACCAACCTTCTGTGGGACCAATAACCTGAAAGTGCCATAATGACGAATAGCACACAAAGGACCAGGGCAGCCATCGTCGCTCTTGCGCTTAGCGCAGTACGCATGAACGAGGGGTTGGTAAAGCCTGCAAAAAAGATGCCTATCAGGGAAATAAAGGAACCAAAGCAAACCGATGCCAGGTTCGCATAAATCTGCCAACTGCCGGATGACAGGCTGTCCATCTGATCTTCTGTGACTGTGTACAAATGCAACGCGGCGCTGTGCACAGTCACCGTCAAGACATTGCCAATGGAGGCGCCGAAGGAAGAAGGATCTGGGGGCAGTGTCTCACTGAATGGGGAGTCAGGCATTTACAGGCGTCTCCGCGCCTAATTCATCAGCCAAACCCAGCTTGAGCAGATTCATCAGAAAGGTATAGCCACATTCTTCGCAAACTATAACCGCAACCGGGAAAACATCATTATGGGCTGAGACAAGCCCACCGGGCTCATTGGCAACGGGAAGCGCAGCACCGTTTATGTCCACACCCCAGGAATCCGTATGGCCGGAAACCGGACAAACCAGTTTCCGGTTTCCAATCTTTCTGCTTATCGCTTCTATGATGTGCTGGTGCAACTCAGCGTTCATCGCCATTGCTGCCTCCCCTGCCTCATAAGAAAACCAGTCAGCTGGACTTCCTCAATTCACACCGACGGTGCTGCATTGCAATTGTAACCCACCAACCCAGCGGCTCAAATACCTCGCAAAGCTACCCAGGGGCTTTCCGGCAACCCACCGCTACCCCTACTCCTCCAGCCCGAAACTCTCCACTGCCAGGTTGACGATGTGGGCCCCAATGGACAATGACGAGGTGGCGCCGGGGGACGGCGCATTGAGGACGTGGATAGCCTGCCTTCCCTGCAGGATGGAAAAGTCGTCCAGCAGGGCGCCGTCGGTGGCCACAGCCTGGGCGCGGACACCCGCGCCGCCCGGGGCCAGGTCTTCGTCCTTAATTTCCGGAATCAGCTTCTGCAGGTCGTGGACAAATACCCCCTTGCTGTAAGAGCGGTGCATTTCCGACACGCCAGTGCGCCAGTGCTTGGCGGTCATCTTCCAGAACCCGGGGTAGGTAAAGGTGCCCAGGGATTCGGCCACATCCACGTTGCTCTTGCGGTAGCCCTCCCGCGCAAAGGCCAGCACAGCATTGGGCCCCGCTTCCACGTAGCCGTGGATGTTGCGAGTGTAGTGGACTCCCAGGAATGGGAACCGGGGGTCCGGAACCGGGTAAATCAAGCCCTTGACCAGGTACTGGCTCTCGGGCCGCAGCGTATAGTACTCGCCGCGAAAGGGTATGATGCGCACGTTGGTACGCTCTCCCATCATCTCAGCGATCCGGTCCGCGTACAGGCCGGCGCAGTTAATTACGTGCGACGCATGCAGAGTTCCCCGACTGGTATCAATGGTCATCGCCCCCGATGCTCCGCCGATGGATCTGACTGCCGCATCCATGTAAATGTCCCCGCCGCGCGCCTGGAACCTGGAAGCGTAAGCTTCACTGACCTTGACGTAGTCAATAATGCCCGTGGCCGGGGACCACAGAGCCTGCAGCCCGAAGGTATGGGGTTCAATCTCCTTCAGGCGTTCGGGGCCGATCATCTCCAGGCCGGGCACGCCGTTGGCCACGCCTCGTTCGTACAGGTTCTCCAGTCTGGGGAGTTCCGCTTCCTCGGTGGCAACGATGGTCTTGCCGCACAGGTCGTACTCGATCTCGTTCTCATCGCAGAACTGCTTGAGGGAAAGCGCGCCGCCGACACAGAACTGGGCCTTCTGCGACCCAGGCCGGTAGTAGATGCCCGAGTGAATCACGCCGCTGTTATGTCCGGTCTGGTGGGTAGCCAGGTCCTTTTCCTTTTCCACCACCGCAACCTTGAGACCGTCAGCAAACCTCTGGACCAACTGCATGGCCGTTGAGAGCCCGATAATCCCGCCCCCGATGATAACTACGTCGTATTCCCTGGAATTCATGGCATACCTCCGGCAAAGGAAACAAATGCTGCCCCGCCAGGCAAAGTGTTGTATTCCCGATTCATTCTCCCACCGGTTCCCGGAACCTTACCCCAGGGCAATTCCCGTGGGTTGGCTACACTGTAATGATGCTATGGCCTCTTTTCAACCGGGGAGACTCCGCCCAGGGTCTTTCGATTATTTTGGTAGAGTCTCTTCCACCGTTCGCCCTGAGCCTGTCGAAGGGCCGCCCGGATCGGTTCTCCATGCTCACGACGAACGGACTCGAGGAGGTGCAACCGACAATCGAAAGACCCTGGATTTTGCCGCAACCAGCCCACCTGCCTGAGCCTACATATAAGGGACAGTCTATTCCCCTCTGCTCCCCTGTGGCTCCTCATCATCACGCGCATCCTGCCTGCCAGCAGCGTCCTCCCCATCCAATGCGTCCGGAGTCCGCTCCAGGTCAAGCGAACGGTCAACCGCAGCCAGGTAGGGTTCAAGTTCCTCCTCCCCTGTTGAAGCGGGCCCGGCCTCTTCACCGGTAGCTTCCTGCCTGCCCTGCATGGCCCGCAGTACCAGCAGGGCAACCCCCAGTGCGGCCAGAAGACCTGCAATGGGCAATATCCAGGCCAGCAGGTTAATCCCCGACTTGGGCGGAGAGGCCAGTACGTTCTGGCCGTACCGGTCGGCGAAGTAGTCCAGAACCTCCTGGCGCGTGGCTCCTTCGGCCAGCAGCTCCCGCACCCGCTGCCGCATTTGTCGCGCCAGGGGCACCTGGGCCTGGTCAATGGACTCGGCGGGGCAGACCGGGCACATGAGCATCTGGTCTATAGCCTGGGCCACCTCTTCATCGTAGCCACCCTCGGGGGCCTGGGCATGGGACGTACCCACTCCCATGGCTGCCGCCAGCGCTATTGCCAAAGCCAGCGCAAGGAGACCCGCCTTGATATGGAAAAAAGCAAAGGGCAGGCTCAACACCTGCCCTTGTTCTCGTAATCTTCTGACAATCACTTTAAATCTCGGAGGAGGCAATGAGCCCTGCTCCACAAGAAATCTGCCACCCTTTCCTAGCACCCCTCCGGGTTGACCCCCTGCAGACAATCCACCACGTAGTTGGCGACCGCATCAATCTGTTCGGGTGTCAGCAGCTTGGAGAAGCTGGGCATCACGGTCAAGCCGCCCGTCATTATGTTGGTGACACCCGCCACGTCCTTGGCAATCATCAGCGGATCGTTCACGGCAGTCAGGTCTGCCGGAACACTGGGCTTGTATCCGTAGTCGTCCTCCATCTTCTTCAAGACGGCGCCATCACCTCTGCCCAGCGGCCCGTGGCACATGGAGCAGTTAATGTCATACAACTCCCCACCGTCCTGGTTGGAGACTTCCATCTCATAAAAAGGCACGGCGCTCGCAGGGGGCGAAAGGCGCGGCGGTTCGTGGGCCTTGAAGGAAGGCTGGTAATGCATTTCGTAGAATATGTCCAGCGGATAGGAACCCTGCGAGCAGCCCATAGCCACTATGCCTACCAGCAGGGCCAGAACGCCCAGGTAAGTTCTGCTACGGAACTGCCGTCCCTTCGCTGTTAGATTTGTCAGTCTTCCGGAAAGTTTGCTCATATCTGGTTGCCTTCCACCGACCTTTGCCGGCCTCCGGCCATTCCCAATTCTTTCAGTAAGTTGGTTACTTCCCCAGGTGACTGTGGCGTCACTCCCTCTTGATGTCCACCGCGCCGGCCTGACCGAAAGCGGCCTCAACCTCACTGTGCTGAGTCTCCTCCGTATTGACCAGGACGCCGATGTAACCATCAGTGATTCGGTTATCGTACAGACCGGCCTTCAGCTTGGGCAGCCGGGACTCAAAGACGATCCCCAGCACCGTAAACAGGATGGCGCCCAGCATGGTACCTTCGTAACACACCACCGCCATGGGGGGTATGGACAGGATCGGCTTTCCGCCAGTAACTATCGGATAGGCCACCTGCGTCATCGACGTGAGCAGAATACCCGAAGTCAGCCCCAGCAACGCGCCAAGGAAGGGGAAAATATACAGCCTGTGAGGTTCTTCCCTTTCACCAAAGGCCCCTTCCGGATAAGGCGTATCCGTCAGAAAGTCAACGTCGCCTTCAGGAATCCCCGCCCGCCGCAGACCATCGCCCGCGTCAGCCGCAGAATTGGCGCTGTCAAACACTCCCAATATAGGACGTCTCGCCATAGCTAAAAACCTCTCTGCCTTTCCGTCATTGCTCCCTGCCCGCTTTGGGGCATGGGAACTAGTCTTCTCTGAACGTTGCCGGCACCGTACGGCGCCCGATCTGGATCTGGGTCCTCAGGACATCCCCTTCCTTTACGTCGTACAGCGGCACCAGGGGGAACACCCGACTGAACAGCAGCATCAGCAAGGTCACCAGCGCGAAGGTGGAGCCAATGATGATGTACTCGAAAATGCTGGGGCGGTAGTCGGCCCAAACGAAGGTAAACATCTGCTTGTTAATCAGGCCGGGCACGATAATCAGGAACCGTTCCAGCCACATACCGATGTTCACCGAAATGCAGGCGAGGGACATAATCCACAGGTTCCTGCGCCACGCCCGGCTCAACCAGAGCGCCACCGGTATAAAGTAAGTGGTTATCACGAAGAGGATAAACCAGAAATTGTAGGGCCAGTAGGTGAACTGGGTCTGCCTGACCATCAGTTCATCAGCTTCGCGGCCATACATGCCAAACAGGATTTCCATCACCAGGAAGTAGAACCAGCCTGTGGCCACAACAATCAGCAGCCGACCCAAGGCGTCGATGTGCTCGTGGCGGATGTAGTCCTGCCACCCGTAGCACCACCGAAGAAGAATCAGAGCGAAAGCCACCGCAGAAACGCCGGAGTGGACCGCGCCCACCACGAAGTAGGGAGCGAACACCGTGGAATGCCACGATTTGACCGCCGCCGCCATACCGAAGTCCCAGGACACTATGCTGTGCACTGAAACGAACACCGGCAGAATCAAGGCGGAAAGCAGCACACCTGCGACAATCTGCAGCTTCCATTGACGTGCGTTGCCCTCCCAGCCCATTGCCAGGACGGAATAAACCCGGTGCGCTATTCCCGTAGTGTGATCGCGCAAGACCGCAAAGTCGGGTACCAGGGCGATAACCACAAACAGGGTGCTGGATGTCAGGTAGGTCAAAATTGCGCTGGGGTCCCACACCAGCGGCGTCCGGATGTTCGGCCAGATGCCTCGGGCGAAGTCATAGGGGAATACCCAGTAAAGAATCCGCCACGGCCGACCGGTATGCACGATGGGCATAATCATCGCCGTCATCAGCGAGAACAGGGTCAGCACCTCGGCGGCGCGGGTCGCGGGTCTCCGCCATTCGGCCTTGGCCAAACGCAGAATGGCCGACAGCATCACACCAGCGTGGCTGATTCCGATCCAGAACACGAAGTTGGTAATAAAGAAACCCCAGGCCACAGGACGGTTGAGTCCGGTAACGCCCAGACCCCGATTCACCATTATTCCGATGGCAATAGCCGCGACCAGCAGGATCAGTCCCAGGACAGTCACCACCGGCCAGAACCACCGGGGACTCTCCAGGATCGACCGGAGCAAATCCCGGTTTATCTCTCTTGTACTTAGGACTCTGCCTTCCTGCATGGAAGCTCCTGCGTTACCTTCCTTCCCTGGGTTCCGGAACCGCTTCAACGGCTCCGACTGACGGGAAAATCCCCGTCATTCAATTACAAGCTTGGGCGGCGGACGCCTACTCGGGCTTGGCCAGCACCAGGTACTCACCCTTTACCAAGGTGTCCATCTTCTGATAGAGGGTCCCTTCCTTGACTTCCCAGATGGACATTGGCGGGAACAGCTTGGCGGACAACAAATAAACCAGCGCCACAATTCCCATGCCACCCAGGATGATGCAAATGTCCCAAATGTCAGGCCACACCGCTGCGGGAACGTGGGACAAAGCGAATTCAAAGTGATTGCCGGTGTTAAAGGCTGCTGCGAACGTCCTCAGGTTGAACAGTAACGAACCCACCAGCGCCACAAGGCCAGCCAGGGGCGGACCCCAGTCGCTGCGGCGCAGGGGATTCCAGATCAACAGCGCGAACGGGATGAAGAAGCTGAACAGCATGTTGCCCAGGAACACCACCAGGTAGGGCTGGGTGAACAGGTACTTAAGGATGTTCTGTTCCACTTCCAGTCGCCCATACCAGTAGGTGATGAAGAAGGCGAACAAATGGTAAGTCCACAACAGTGTCAGGCCGAGAAGGATCTTGCTGGCGGACCAGAAAGGCGCCTTCCCGATATAGTTCTCATAGCCGCCCCATCGCCGCATGATGAACAAGACGATCAGGATCATGCTCAGGGCCGTCTGGAAGCTCATCACCGTGTACATGGGCGGCAGAACCGAGTCCTTCCAGAATGGCACCATGCTCATGGCAAACTCGGTGATGAATATAAACTGCACGAAAATCAGCAGCATGAAATAGAACGCGCCCAGCAGAGCAAGCCCCGCCTTCTGGTGGTTCCACTGCCGCTTGGTGCCAAACCACCATCCGGCCAGCGCGCCGTACAGGCTGCGGCGGAAACCGGTGGCAGTGGCCCGCGCCTGCGCCATGTCGGGGGTTGCCGACAGCCACAGGATAAATACGCTGCAAAACGCCAGTCCCACAAAGCACAGAATATCCCACGTATAGGGAGCCCCTATGGGGACCTCAAACCACAGCGTCCGTCGGACCTCCAGGTCCGAACCCTGCACATCGGGATTCTTGATGGGCGGCATAGCCAGCAACAGCGGAATAAACAGGACTATGTTGACTATACCCACCATGGCGAACAGTTCCGACACCCGGGACAGGGGTCGTCGCCAGTGGCTCTTGGTAAACCGGAAAGCCACCGCAACCAGCGGCGCCGCTCCGGTAACCATAAAGACAAAAGAAAATATGCCGGCATAGTAGCCCCAGGGACCGGGGCTGCCAAATCCGTCGGACGAGGCCCGAATGAAAAATCCAACCACCCCAACTATCGTCAGAATGGCAGCGATTCCCATGGCCAGCTTGTAGGGCGAAGGCATGGCAAAAGTCTTGCCGGCAACATCCCCGGTTATTTCCTCCCTTACAGGAAAGACCCACATTCCGGCGTGCTGACCGTGGCCGTGCCCGCCACTGTGGTGTTGTTCAGCGTTGCTAGCCATGGTGTCCGTCACCCAGGTTGGGATCAACCTTCTTCAGGTAAATCACATTAGGTTTGGTGTTCATCTCTTCGAGAACTCGATAGCCTCGGGTCTTGCGCTCTTTCTCGTGGTGAATGTTGTACTTGTTCACGTCCTCAAAGTAGGGCTTCACCGGACTGTGAACGTCGTTCTGGTCGCCGAATACCAGCGCGTTGGTGGGGCAGGCCTGCACACAGGCCGGCATGTGGTTCCCCGCCTTCAGCGTGCCGTCATTCAGCTCCCCTCCGTTCCGGCGCTCCACCTGGATCTGTCCGCGGCGCAGGCGCTGGATGCAGAAAGTGCACTTCTCGGTAATACCTCGGGTCCGTACCGTCACATCGGGGTTGAGCTGGTTCTGCAACCTTTCGGGCCAGTTGGGGTGCCAGTAATTGAAGAACCGCACCTGGTATGGGCAGTTGTTGATGCAGTACCTGGTGCCCACACAACGGTTGTAAATCTGGACATTCAGTCCTTCATCATTGCGGTAGGTGGCGAACACCGGACACACCGGTTCGCACGGGGCATTCTCGCAGTGCTGGCACATTACGGGGATGAACCGGGCCTTGATGTTGGGGTAGTCCCCCTCCCAGTACCGCTCGATCCGGATCCACTCGTAAGCCCGGTTCTGGAGGAAAGAGTTCTTGTCGTTGATGGGCAGGTTATTCTCAACCTGGCAGGCAACCACGCAGGCCTGGCAACCGTTGCAACGGTCCAGGTCAACGACCATCCCCCATTTGTGATCTATTCGGCTAGTAACCATTCTTCTTCCCGTCCGGAAGCCTCACGACTCCCGTCCTATTCACCAGATTCGCGCCGGCAAGCGGCCGAATTCAGTGGTTGGTAACGATTATGACCGCTTCGCCGGCGGTGTGGCCGATCTGCCGCGCCGGGAAAATACCTTCAAACTTGGCTATCTTCATACTCTCGCCCGTACCCGACACCGAAGCCCGGTGTCCGGCCCACGCCAGCGCGCCGCTCTCGGTCAGGTGGCTGGCCGACAGCAGGTCCAGCGCGTTGGAACTTTCGCGAGCGTCTCCGCTCGTGGCGTAATCCGAGCCAACCTTCCTCCCCTGCCCCAGGGGTACAGCTACCACGTTGGGCGGTAGCGCGGGGTTGGGGTACAGGACGCCGGAGATACTACCGGCATCAGTCGAGACGCTGACAATATCGCCTTCCCGCAGGCCCATCTGCGAGGCAGTGCTGCTGTTCAATTCCACCCAGGTCTGCCAGGTTACCGTAGTGACGGGGTCGGGCACTCCCTGCATCCAGGGAATGTGGGCCAGCCTGCCGTCCAACAGCGTATTGTGGGCGAAGGGCAACAGGTAAAAGTCGCCGCTTCCCGCATACCCGGGCTCCCTGCCCTGGGCAGCGATGGTGTTCAAAATTCCGGAGGGCGCAGTGGGCGCCGGGCCCGTGGCATCCTCGTCCCACCAGCCCCCCTGGCGAAGCATCAGGTTCCACAGATCGTCGGCCGAAGCCGCGTGGCTGGAAGTGCCCCGTCCCGTGTTGTAGAGAGCTTCCACACCGGACTTCATCGCCTCTTCGACGCTGGTCCAGGGCAGCGCCCCTTCCTGACCCATCTCCTGGGCCATGCTCAACAGAATGTCCCCAAAACTGCGGGGGTCCAGGTCGCTGAGCGGGTTTACTACCGGCTGCTGCATTCCGATAACTTCGTAGCCCGGACCCGGCTCAGGGACATCATCGCCCCAGCCCTCCAGGAAAACCCGGTCCGGAAGTATCAGGTCCGCCAGCGCCGTGGTCTCATCCATGAAGGAAGAGAAACTGACAATGAAAACATCGTCGCGGTTAAGCGCCGATTCAAAGGCCATGGAGGCGGGCAATCCGTGAACCGGATTGGCATCATGCACCAGCACCAGCCTCGTCCGTCCGCTGCGGATATCTCCGGCTACCCCGGCCCAGTCCTGCGCACTGCCGATTTTGGCGGCGTCTGCCAGGTTGCCGAGAGGACTGCCCGGGCTGAAGCGCATGCCGCCGTTGCTGCCCACGCTGCCTGTCAGGTAATTCAGAACGTAAATGGCCATCAGGTTGAACTGGCCGTTGGTATGGGCTCCGGCGTTGTCGCCGCCCAATGCAATGCTGGGACCGTGGTGGGCAAAGTTGCTGGCCAGGTCCCGAATCTTTTCTGCGCCCGACTTGCCTTCGTGCAACTGTTCGGGGATGCCCAGTTGTCCGGCAATCTGCTCGGGAGCAAACGCGGCCAGGGCCGCGGCGCCCTGCCCGTTGGTCAGCGCATCCACGTCAACGCCTTCGGCCTGCATCCCTTCGCTGATTATCACGTAGGCCAGGCTGAGGGCCAGGTAGCCCTCCATTCCCGGGCGTATGGGCAGCCATTCGTCAGCGTTGGCTGCCGTCAGGGAAAACCGGGGGTCAACATGAACCAGGTAGCCCCTGGAACCCTGGGTCTGCCGCTTGCTGCCCTGGCGGAAATCGCCGTACGCGGTGGACAGGCGGGTCGAACCCTTCCAGGTGGACAGGAAATCGGCTCCAAAGGAAATTACGTAGTTGGCGTTGCCAATATCAAAGTCAGGCAGTCGGTCCTGATCGAATACGCCCTTGACGGCGGCCCGGTAGGTGGTGTCGTCCAGGGCCTCAAAACCGAGATGACTTCCGCCCACGGATGTGGCGAATCGTTCGGCGATCATGCCCAGGGTTCCCCGCAGCGGTTCGGTTATCAAAACCATGCCCTGGCTGCGCGCCCGCAGTTCGCGGCGGAAAATGTCCAGCGCATCAGGTTCCCACTGGATCGCCCGGTACTGGCCCGAACCACGGGGGCCGGTGCGCAGCAGGGGGCCGGAAATCCGGTCCGGATGGTACAGGGCCTGCAGCCCGCTCTCAGACCGTACGCTCTGCTTGCCCTGGTTAACTGGATACTTGGGGTTGCCCTGGATCTTCTTGGCGCGGCCTTCCATAACCCGAACTATGACGCCCTCGCCGTCGGTCGCCTGACCGCCCAGGGTGGCGTACCAGTTATCCCGCCCCTTGACCAGATCCTCGGGCAGGGACGCGGGGCTCTGGAGGCTCAGTTCCTCGTCCTGGATAACGTCACAAGCCACCGCTCCTACAGCGGAGAGGCCGGCCCAGGCCAGGAAATTGCGCCGTGTCAGTTTCATACGTTGATGCCTTCGATCAATTTGGCTTGCGCCGATTACTTGTGACAGATCGTGCAGTCGGTGCCCACGTTAAGCTCGCGGTGGCAATCCACGCAGGTACCCATCTTCAGTGACTGGCCGCTGGTGGGCTGGACTTCGTTCATGCTGGCCACGTCGCCGTGACAGACGGAACACGCTTGCTGGGTGCTCAAAGGTAGCTCGCGAGGCTGCCCGTCGCCAATTGGCATTGCCACCGTCCGTGGCTGACCCTCGGTCAGGAACCGGATGTGCGCTTCATGCACAAACCGAACGTGGTCTGGTATCCGGTGCACCCGCTCCCAGTTAATGGGGTCGTCATCGTTAAACTTGTCCACCACCAGTTGCATTTCGTCCTGGTCAACGCTGGACAGGGACGAAGCCATCAGGTTTTCAGGGCTGATCTGCTGGTGGCAGAAAACGCACTGCTCGACCGCTGGCACCGTTGCTGCCGCGCCCTCGGTCACGTTGCGGTGGCAGAACTCACAGGAAATACCCACGCCGCCTTCCTCAACGGTGCCTGCGTGGATCGTATGCGGGAAATCGATGGGTTGGGCGGGGGCGTTGCCCAGGCCGAAGGGCGGGTTGGAAAACCAGGACATAAAGATAATTGCAACCAGGAACCCAACGATGCCGGTGACGACCAAACCTACAATGGCCAGTGGGATGATATTTGCGCTTGGCCTCATCGGCGCCAAAACCTGCCTATCTCTTAGTATCCGGCCGGATCATTCATCCAGCGAGTGCCCGATTGCGCCGGAGACCGGCGCTTACCCGAACTAGACTATGAAATTGTCGAATATGTTCCCCAACATATCGAACCCGAGGGTTATTGCCGAAATCCACAAAATCCACGCCACAACCCACACTGCTACGGCAAAAAATGTGAGAGGCCAAACCAGTCGGCCGAATCCCCTCGGGAGGTGGCCGGTTTGAATGGCAGAAGGAATGAATGCTTGAGCAATCATCAGGGTAAATGCGGTGATGATAACCAGTGGGAAGGCAATCCAGTACATGGTGAGCCAATTGGAGATATTGACCCAGTCTATGTTGGTTAAAGCATTCGGATCGCCCATCAGTCCTGCCTTGGAAAACTACCCTGAATGGATTCCGGGGCCTATCTGAAAGAGCCCGGTCGGCAAACCTAGTGAAAATTATCACAGTCTTTATGGGGTGTCAAGGGTATGTGAAGGGCAAGGTAAGCACATTTAAGGCAAGCCCGACTTAAGTCTCGTATTGTGTTTAGCCGGTTACTCTACGCTCAAAACATGCCGCCCTGAACCAGACAAAGGGCCCGAAATTCTTCACGTCAGCCCGGTTGGCGGCCCCAAAAGCCGGCTCTTCGGGCGGAGTTATAATCATTCGGCAGGGCCTGTCTTGCGCTTGCCGAAGGGCTCGGCATCACCTTCCATCAAAAAGCGATTGCCATGCATGGGGACAGGTGATTGTTGCCAGTCGGCAGCGTAAGAATTGACTTAAGATTCAGCAGTCTTCCCTGCGGAGATCAACTATCCGGTGTGGCGGCCTGGTGTGGCGGCGCAACCGCAGGGAAATTGCCTTCCCGTCACCCCCGCCGCAGCGGCTGCCCCCGCCTGTAGGTCGCGACCCTCCAAAGCCATTCTGCCGGGCCAAACTGGAACCGACTTAGCCACGCCTGCGACCACCACACCTGTAAAACCCACACTCCGGCGACAAAAACCAGTAACCCGCTGCGTCCCACGTTCACATCCGCCAGGGCAACCGTCACCAGCAGCACCCCCACAATGGTCTGGGTCAGGTAATTGGTGAGGGCCATCCGTCCCACCGCACTAAGGCGAGACTTCAGCCAGGTGTGTTTCCTCTTATCCCACAGCACTATCAGGCTCATATAGCCCAGGGACATCGGAATCGTTGCCAGGGTATTGGGAATGTTGCCAATGAAGGCAACTTCCCTGGAAAAATCATTCCAGGCCACAAGCACAACCCCGATGGCGGCCAGCGGTATCCCGACTCCCAGGCCGACTCCAGCCCAAAATCGGTACAACCTTATGGAGAGATTCCCCTGCATAAAACCCAGACGGTAAAGCCCCGCCCCCAGCAAAATCATACCCAGCGCGCGGTTGACGTAACCCGACAGCATGAACAGGCCAACGGGATCACGGATTTCCGCCCCCGGATCCGTCCATATCCCTGCCAGGTCCGAGTTGTAATTGTTGGCAACATTCTGGGCCATCAGGTCGGTAGCGACGGGCAGCAGGAAAATGACGGTACCCAGGCAAATCAATACTCCAGGAGAGAATCGGCGGACCAGCAGCAGAAACACGGACGATACGGCATACACCATCAGGACATCCCCTTCCCAAAGCTGGTAATGAAGGATGCCGATCCCCAGCAACAGAACATTCCGCCACAGGTTCAGCCACACCGGATGGCGCTCCCGTTGTGATGCCCGGTCGATGAACAGCATCATCCCCGCCCCGAAGAGGAGGGAGAACAGGCCCATAAACTTCTGATCGACAAGTATTTCGCCGACTATCGCCACTACCCAGTCCGGCCAGGTCTCAGACCCGCCGGCGCTGATGTTCCAGTACGGGACCTGCCCAAACTTGAAGGCCACCACGTTCATCAGCAGGATGCCAAGGACTGCCATCCCCCGGATCAGGTCGAGGCTGGCAATGCGCGACGGGTCTGCTATCGGCCCAGCGGCAGACACTTGTGGCATATTCTGCATCGACAGTTTTCTCCCCTCGTCGAAATATGAAGCTATGGTTGGAGCCCACCAGGGCGCCTGGCAGTCTTGTTCACCCGTCTCCCGGCCCTCATATTGTTCCACAAGACACCTACAATGGACCCAGGCACGACTCAAAACCACTTGTATAGCGCCTCATATCAGGTGCCTTCGCAGGAAAACTGCCAGGGGCAGACCAGTCTATCTGCCCTGGTATTGTCGCGATTCCTCCTGAATTAGGGGACGTCGTCAAAAGCCCAGTTTCGTCTCTCCGGCGAAAGCCGAAATCTAGATCCGTTATGTAAATGGGTGATATGCTCCGCGATATACCAGGACTCTGGTATATCGCCTCTTTATACCCGATTCCTGACCGTCAGCAATGGCTAATGTGACGACATCGCCTGGAACCCGCTCCTCCCTATGTGCGTTTGCCCACCCCCACCCCGGCATATATAATTGCCTTGCATACATCAGTTGGTAGCAACCCTTTACCAGACCACCTGCCCTACACCAGACCATCCCGGTTCGTCCGCCGGAGGAAACCATGACACAGTTAACCAATCAGACTGACGGCCACGCCGATGGCATTGCGGCCGACATTTCCCGTCAGTTGCCCCAGGGCATCACGCCGGAGGACCTGGTTGACTTCTACCGCCGGATGGTCACCATCCGCACCATTGACGAACGCATCTGGATGATGAACCGGCAGGGCAAGGTCCCCATCGCCGCGTCGGGCCAGGGCCACGAAGCCGCCCAGTTGGGCAGCCTGCTGGCCGCCGAAAAAGACGGCAACTGTTTCTTTTTTCCCTACTACCGCGACCTGTCCATCAAGATGGGCGTGGGACTGACACCCACCCAGGTAATGCTCTCCTTCATGGGCAAGGAAGGCGACCCTTACAGCAACGCCCGCCAGTTCCCCCTTCAGGGCGCCGACCTGGAGCACAACGTAATCCAGACTTCCAACGTGGTGGCCGCCCAGTTGACCCAGGCGGTGGGCTATGCTCTCGCCTGCAAAATGCAGGGCGACGACAAGGTAATTTTCGTTTACTTCGGGGACGGCGCCTCCAGCCAGGGCGAGACCCACGAGGCCATGAACTTTGCCGGAGTCCACAAGCTGCCCGTGATATTCATCTGCGAAAACAATGCTTACGCCATCTCCGTCCCCCAGCGGATGCAGATGGCTATCGGCGACGTGGCCAATCGGGCTGAAGGGTACGGCTTCCCGGGACTCATTGTTGACGGTCTCGACCTGCTGGCTTCCTATGAGGCCTGCCGCGAGGCGATAAACCACGCCCGCCGCGAAGGCCCGGTTATGCTGGAAATGAAGCTGGAACGCCTGATGCCCCATACAACCGACGATGACGATTCCCGCTACCGGCCCAAGGAAGAAATTGAAGCCGTTCGGGGGAGGGATCCCGTAGCCGCCTTCAGCAACTTTATGCTCGAACAGGGATACCTGACCGAAGAGCAGCAAGAGGAAATCCGTGCCCAGGCCCGCCGTGCCGTCAATGAAGCAACCGACGCCGCCGAAGCCGCACTGCCGCCGGACGCCTCCAACCTGCACAACCACGTTTATGCACCATAGCTCCTTCGTGTAGATTCGTGCCCTTCGTGGAAAAATCGATTAAGGAAAGCCGATGGCCGTCAAAAGCGTAATAGAAGCCGTACGGGAAGCCATGTGGGAAGAAATGCACCGCGACGAGCAGGTCTTCGTCATGGGCGAGGACGTGGGCTGGCGCGGCGGCGTATTCCTGGCCACCCAGGGCTTCATCGAGGAGTTTGGTCCCGAGCGGGTTATCGACACGCCCCTGGCCGAGGCATCCATTATGGGCATTGCCCTGGGCGCCTCCTTCCGAGGAATGCGTCCCATACCCGAGGTGGAGTTCGCCGACTTCCTCTGGCCGGCGGTCAACCAGCTTATTGGCGAGGCGGCCCGCGTCTGTTACGGCAGCGACGGCAACCTCAATGCGCCGGTTACCATCCGCATTCCCTACGGCGGCGGCATTCGCGGTGGCCTCTTCCACTCCCAGAATGTGGAGGCTTACTTCTTCCACACTCCGGGCCTGAAGGTGGTTGCTCCGGCCACCCCCTACGATGCCAAGGGTCTGCTCAAGTCCGCCATCCGCGACAACAACCCGGTGGTTTTCCTGGAGCACAAGAAAACTTACCGCCTGGTTCGGGGCGATGTACCGGAAGAAGACTATGTCCTGCCCATCGGCAAGGCCGAGGTCAAGCGCCCGGGCCAGAACATCACGGTAGTCAGCTACGGCCTTATGGTCCACTATTGCCTGGAGGCTGCGGAACTGTTGGCTGCCGAGGGCGTTGCCCAGGTGGAAGTGGTGGACCTGCGCACCCTCAAGCCCCTGGACACGGAAACAGTCCTGGAATCGGTGAAGAAGACCGGCAAGCTACTCATCGTCCACGAAGACAACATCACCGGGGGCGTGGGCTCGGAAATTGCCGCGCTGGCAGCAGACCAGGCCTTCGACTACCTGGACGCCCCCATTGGCCGGGTGTGTGGCCCCGACGTACCCACCATGCCTTTCGCCCAGACCCTTGAAGACGCCTACATGCCCAACACCCAGAAAATAGCCCAGGCCCTCCGCAACCTGGCGGCCTACTAGATTTAGTGGTTCAATAGAAAGCATAGCCTTTACACTCGAACGTAGTTTGACGCATTACTATGAGCAATGAGCAGGACTACCAGCAGAGAGCTTCGACGGGAAAGTACAGGAGGCTCTTTTCCCACCTCTCCGACCTTTCAACCTCGGAGTGGCGGACCACCTTCGGCGAGATAGAGTCAATCATAGGTTTCGAGCTCCCTTCGTCGGCCCGCCGGCACCGACCCTGGTGGGCCAATGGGTCCCGCCAGGTCCACAGCCACGCATTGGCCTGGAGCGCGGCCGGTTGGGAGACGGCGGAGGTTGACATGGTGGCCGAAACACTGTTACTGCGACGAAAATTCGCGGGAAAAGAAAGGCCTTCACGCATGGCCGGCATTCTGCCCGTACACTCGGTGGGAGTTTGGCCTCCAATGCTGAGTTTGAGGCGCGAGGACTTGTACTGAATCGGAATATGTCACGCTAGATGTTTGTCGACACGAACGTGCTGGTATATGCCAGATTCGTGGAAGCCCCGAATCATCAGCTTGCACGCGGCAGTCTCGAAAATGCCCTGGCGGAAGGTGAACCAGTTCGTATAAGTCGCCAGGTCTTTCGTGAGTATCTTGCTGTGGTAACCCGACCTCAAACGTGGTCAGTGCCGATTGCTCGTAATGAAGCCCTTGGCGATATTGAAAGACTCGCCGACAGTTTTGAGGTGTTGGAGGACGGCCGCACAGTAACCGATTGGCTCTTATTGCTGTGTCGCCGAATTCCCGTAGGCGGTAAACAGATACACGACGCGAATATTGTGGCGACTATGCTGGCTTACGGAGAGGACAGGCTTCTGACGTTTAATGAAGCAGACTTCCGTCGCTTTCAGGACCACATTCAATTGGTCGAACCCACAACCAATTAACCCAGGGGTGGTGATACCTTGGCCCAGACTATAGAACTTCCCCACGTCGGCGAATCGGTCGTCGAAGGGACCATCGGCAAGTGGCTCAAGAAACCGGGCGACCGGATTGAACGCTACGAACCGCTGGTGGAAGTCGTGACCGACAAGGTCACCATGGAAGTTCCCTCGCCGGTTGACGGATCCCTTTTGAAAATCCTGGCCGAGGAAGGGCAGACCATTCCCATGGGCGCCCCTATTGCCGAGGTGGAGACCGAAGGCGGCCCCGCTCCTGCTGAGGCTGCCGAAGTGCCACCCGCCGCAGCAGAAGTTCCTGCGGCTTCCGCAGCAGCGCCGGCTCCCCCTGCCGAACCGGTGGCAGACCCGGCTGAAGCTCCTTCCGTCAGCCGCATTGGCTACCTGAACACTTCTGCGACCATGATCGGCCCCACCGGGGGCGGCGCGGGTGACGAGAGCCCGCCAGCCCCGCCGCCGGAGCCGGCCGCCGCGCTGGCAGCGTCCCTCGCGGCCCAGGTCGCCATCGAAACTCCTATGGTAACCGCGCCCGGCAGAGATGGCCGTACCAGGCTGTCTCCCGCCGTACGCCGCCTCGCCCGCGAACACGACGTTGACCTGAGCCTGATCACCGGCACCGGCATGGGCGGTCGTATCACCAGGGACGATGTTCTCAAGTACCTGGACACCAAAGACCTCGCCCCCGCCGTAGTTGCAACCCAGCCGCAACCCTCAGACTCAGGAGACGAGGAATACCTGCCCCTGACTCCGGTTCGCCGCATGATTGCCGAAGCCATGGTGCGCAGCGTCAGCCAGATACCCCACGCCTGGAGCACGGTGGAGGTGGACGTAACCAGCCTGGTGGCGGCGCGAACTGCCATGCGGGAGTCCTTCCGCCAGCGCGAAGGGGTGGACCTGACCTACCTGCCCTTCGTACTGCGGGCCCTGGTGGAAACACTGAAGGAGAACCCCACCTTCAACGCCACGTGGGGCGAGGACAAGATAGTCCTGAAGAAGCGACTGAATATCGGCCTCGCCGTGGCCGCTCCCAATGGCCTTGTGGTCCCTGTCATCCACAACGCCGACCGCCTCAGCCTCTCGGGCCTCGCCCATGCCGTTGCCGACCTGGCGCAGCGGGCCCGGGATAACAAGCTGACCATTGACGACGTTCAGGGCGGAACCTTTACCCTGAACAACACCGGGGCCCTGGGGTCGGTGGTATCCCAGCCCATCATTAACTATCCCCAGGCGGCCATCATGACCACCGAGGCGGTGCAGAAGCGGCCGGTTGTCATCAACGATGCCATCGCCATCCGCTCGATGATGAACCTCTGCATGTCCTTCGACCACCGCATCAACGACGGCGCCGAATCCAGCGCCTTCATGCAGTCCATGAAACGCCGGCTGGAAGAGATAGGGCCCGACAGCGCCTGGTAAACCTGTCGGCCCTGCAATAACCTAATGTCTGATCGTAGGGGCAACCCTTGTGGTTGCCCTGATTTGCTTGTTTGGAGATGTCCTGCCCATGAGCAGTCTTTCAAGAGAACCCCTTCGCCGGTTAACCACCTATGCCTGAACAACCTTACTGCCAGGCAGTCGCCCTTGGGACGGTCGAATACCGCCGTGCCTGGGACCTGCAGACCGACCTGGTTGACGCAGTCCATGCCGGGAACCAGCCCAACACGCTGCTCCTCCTGGAACACCCCCACGTTTACACCCGAGGCCGGCTGTCAAAGGCGGAACACATTCCCCTGTCGCGTTATGAACTGGCCTGCGAGGGTGTCAGCGTGGTGGAAACGGACCGTGGAGGACAGGTAACCTACCATGGCCCGGGTCAGTTGGTGGCCTACCCCATCGTCAACCTTAGGAACTGGGGCGGCCCATTGAAGTACGTCCGCACCCTGGAGCAGGTAATCATCACCGCCCTGGCCGACGTGGGGATAGCGGCCGGTATTGAGCCGGGACTTACCGGCGTGTGGGTAGAACAGGCCAAGATTGCCGCCATAGGGGTGAAGATCAGCCGCCACATCGCCCACCACGGTTTCGCCATCAACGTCGCTCCCGACCTGTCCAAGTTCGAGTTGATTGTCCCCTGCGGCATTACGGACCGACCTGTAACTTCCATTGCCCAGGTGCTGGACGACAATGGCGAAGGGGCAAGTGCGCCCTTGATGGAAGATTTCCAAGACAGGGTGGCCCAACGCTTTGGAGAAGCAATGGGCTACCAGATGGGAGACCTGGTACGGGTTACTATGGAGGATGAGGTTCCTGACTGATGGCCACTCCCCAGGCTGAAGCCATATCAGAAGACGGCGTCTGAGCAGCCCGATGTTGCCATCCTAAAACGTGGCCCCGCCACTTGGGGTTAATGGCAGAACCTGCCAGGCCCGAGCAGCGGTTTCCGCCCGAATGACCACACACTCCAGCGAAAATTTCGGGGCGGCACAAATGCGGGAAACTGAAATGGGGCGCTCTTTCGGCGCCCCATATCTTTTGCCCGAACAGCAGGGGTACTAAACCAAAGCCAGGGTGGGATGTGCATTACCCTTCTATCGACTATGGTATGCCATCTATGAGGGTATGATGCTTAAGGCGAACTTGATATGGTGCCCAAGTAGGGGCGCACGGCCGTGCGCCCCTACGGTTCAGAGAAAAACTGGACTACTACCACTCCAATGCCAGGTACCCTCGATGTTGTTTTCACCGTGGCTTTGGTTTAGTAGTTCAAAAGCATCGTAATGATGGGTTGGGGCTTAACCGTCTTTCCGTCGAAAGCCGGAATCCAGAGCCCCTCTAGTGCCCTGCAGTTGACCATTCGCAACCTGTCCGGATTCCGGCCTTGAGCCGGAAGGACGATACAGATTTAGCAGTCATCATTTCAAACTTGTTGGCCTGCTAGGCGGCCGGGCGGTTGGTCACTTCCGGATCCACCTTGCGCCGGACGAATTTGCCACTGCCATTGCCGGTACGCAGTCTTCCATCTTCCACCGCTACCATGCCACGCAGGATGGTCATCACCGGCCAGCCTGCTGCCTCGAACCCTTCCCAGATGCTGTAGTCGGAAATGTGGAAGTCGTCCATGGTCAGGGGCCGCTGGATGGTGGGGTCGATCAGGACAATATCGGCGTCGCTGCCCGGGGCAATAACACCCTTACGGGGGTAGAGACCCATTATCTTGGCGGCGTTGGCCGAGGTGACGTCAACAAAACGCTGCAGGGACATACCCTGCCGCGACACGCCCTCGCTGAAGGTGACGCCCATTCGTGTTTCCGCGCCGTTGTGGCCGCCGGTCACGTCCGTTACCAGCTTTCCGGAAATCTTGACGTCCCAGGAGGTGCAGTACTCGTCGGTGGCCATGGTGCTCAATCCGCCCTGGATGATGCCGCGCCACAGGGACTTTCGGTCTTCCTCGGACTTGAGGGAGGGGTAGGTGTGGTACTTCATGCCGTTCTCTTCCTTGTAGTCCTCGGCATTGAAGCAGCAGTAGTTGTGCAGGGTTTCGCCATAGACGGGCCGGCCATTGGCCCGGGCTTCCTGGACGGCTGTCAGTCCTTCCCGCGCGCTGACGTGAACGAAATAGATCGGCGAACCCGTCCATTCCGCCACCCGCAGCACCCGCCGGAAGGAAACATCCTCCGACTCGTTGCTGTGGACCAGGTGCATATTCCACCACTCGGTCTGTTCCTGCTCCGTCAACTTGCGGTACATGTGCTGGACCATATCGTCGTCTTCGGCGTGGACCATCAGCATGGCCCCGTGCCGCTGCACCTGTTCCATCAGGTCGTGGAGGTGGCCCATGCGCACCATGCGCGGCTCACCGGACATGCTGGGCGGCCGAATGTTGGTGGTGAAAATCTTGACGCTGGAAAAGCCGTCCTGGATGTGTTCGTTCAACTGCCCCAGGACGTTGTCGGAAATGTCGCCCAGCAGCATCAGGTGGTGGGCGTAGTCGGCGTAGGAATTGCCCTGCCAGACATTGGTCCGTTCCTGGATGGCCTGGTTGATGTCAATGCCCGGGTACTGGATGGCAAAGTCCAGGATGGTTGTGGTGCCGCCAAACAGGGCGGCCCGGCTGACCTGGTCCGGGGGCGCCGTTTTCAGGTCGCCCTGGCCCATAATTGGCGCGTAAACGTGGGCGTGGGGCTCAATGCCACCGGGGACTACCACCTTGCCCGCAGCGTCAATAACCCGGGTTGTCTCTTCCGTCAGGGTATGGTTGGCGGCTACGGCTACGATCTTCTCGCCCTGTATCGCCACGTCCCAGTCTCCCACTCCCCAGGGCGTAACCACCTGGCCATTGCGGATTATCAGGTCAAACATGCTCCCCTCCTGTCTCCGATTGTGTGCTTGCCTGCCCCCGTTTGCGCCGGACTGTGCTCCTGTATTTTCCCACAAACGGGAGGATTATTCCCCTTTATTGCAGCTGGTCTAGTCCCCGGCGGCCCCGGCCTTTCCCGGCTGCGGCGCGGTGCGGTACTCATCTGGCAGGGCTTCCTCCCAGTGGGGCAACTGGTGGTGACCGGTATTGGGCAGCAGGAAGATGGAAACTACGCCCATTCCACTGAGAATCAGGGAGGCGGCGATGGTTGCCGTAAAGTCGCCGGAGGCTATGATTGCCGGATATGAGAAACCCTCGGTCAGGTCGCGCAGCAGACCGCCGATGGCCGACCCCGAGGCCATGCCAAAGCCGGCCCCCATCATCTGGAACCCGTAGGTAGTGCCAATGGGGGCGTTGCCGTAGTACTGCCGGTTGATTATGGGGAAGGCCGTCATTTCGCCGCCGAACCCAATGCCGAACAGTATGGCAAACAGGTAAAACATCCACGCGCTGTCGGCGAAGAATAGCAGGGCCACGGGCGCAACCTGCAGAAAGAAGCAGACGCCCATAACACCCTTGCTGCCCAAGTGGTCGGCCAGAATAGGAACAGCAAAGCGCGTAAGAGTGCTGCTCACCGTTAGGGCGATAAAGGTTCCCGCCGCCAGGCCCCTGGATACCCCGGCCTCTTCCGCCATGGCCACGATGAACACCATGACAATGGCGTGGCCAGCACAACCCCAGTAGTGTATGCCGATCAGGTTCCAGAAGGCCGTAGTCGGCACCACCTGCTTCAGGAATACCTTGGACCTTGCCTTGGCCGCCTGTCCGGACTGCAGCTGCCTCACCGGTTCTTCGGCCGACATGCCCAGGGGCCGCATGCCGATGGAAGCGGGTTCGTCGTAAAACAGCCGGATCAGGGCCAGCAAGAACAGGCCGCCAATTATCCCCGGTATCCAGAAGGCTGCCCTGAGACCCTTCTCCCCGTCTCCGAACAGGACTTCAACGCCCGGTATCCACGTCAGCCAGCCAGCCGGACTTCCACTGAAACCCGCAATGATCAGCAGGATTATGGGAACCGCCACCAGCGGGCCAAGACCCTGGGATGCCTGCAGCAACCCCATGCCCACACCCAGCCGCCGGTGGAACCACTGGGTTACGCCAGCGGTCAGGGGCACCTGGAAGATACCCATAGCCGCGCTGAGGATGATTCCAAAGTAAAGGTAAAATTCCCACAGGCTGTTTACCGTGGCGGTAAGCACCATGCCAATGATGAACAGGAAGGCCCCCACCACCATGGTGAACCGGACTCCGTACCGGTCTCCCAGCCACCCTGCCGGAGTCCCGAACATGCCCGAAACCACCCACTGCAGCGAAAAGGCCAGCCCCACCATGCCATAGCTCCACCCGAAGGTTTCCACCAGGCGTGGTATGAGAATGCTGGAAGAGGTGCGGAAGCTGGAGGAGGCCAGCCGCATCAGGGCGGCGGCGGCAACGATTACCCAGGCGTAGTGTACTTGACGGTCTCCGAAGGCCAGCTGGGAAGGTCTGAGGTTAACGTTCAACAGGGGCATCCTTTAAACGCGGTCCCGTGGGATAGCCCTATACTGCTTTCAAACCCGAAATCTGTCAAGGAAAGTCCCCGCCAGCAGGGGCGGCCCTAGCTGAAGCGCCAGTCCGGGGGGCATCAGGAAAAGACATGACCTGCACCTCGCGAATGTCCGCAACCTGTAGTCTGAACGTAAAACGCGATTGCCCTGGCAGAAGCAGCGTAGGGTTTCGTTTCAGGTGGTATGGACAACCCGAACGGTAGGGGCAGACCTGTGTGTCTGCCCTTGGCTCACAAATGAAACCACCCGGATAGGAACGGTACTCAGAAGAAGGGGCCAATGTGCAAGACTTGCCCTGTTCGGTTACAATTCTTTAATGCAGGGCGTCCCGCCCAAGGGGCCGAAGGGGTCTGCCCGCTGGGTTCCCCCTCGTATCAACTCCCCCTGCCCCAAACCGTTGGAAAGAGCCGGGCGTATCATCAAGCTGTACGCTAATCGTTACGAAAAACTGGCAATTAAGGTAATTAAGCATGGTTACATTACTCCGCAAAATCATTGGCGACCCTGGCGAGAAAGCCATCGAAAAGATAGGCGAAACCCTGGTTGAGGACATTAACGACCTCGAACCCAGGATGGAGAACTCTTCCGATGAAGATCTGGAGGGTTTGACGGACCAGTTCCGTGACCGCATAGCTCTCGACGGCAACGTCAACAAAGTCCTGCAGAGAGTCTTGACAGAAGCCTCGCAGGGAGACCGAATCAAAGCCCTGGAAGAGAAGAGCAGGGCCCTCAAGGAAGCCCTGGCAGAGAAGGGAGAGGGTCTGAAACAGGCCTTGAAGAATGCCCTGGAAATTTGCAAGACTACTCGGAACGAAGCGCTGGAAAAAGAACTAAAGGGCGCCCTGAAAGAATCCCTGGATGACCTGCTGCCCGAAGCCTTCGCAGCCGTAAGGGAAGTAGCCCGGCGAAACCTGGGCCAGCGCCACTACGACGTTCAGCTTATTGGCGGAATTGTCCTCCACCGGGGCCAGATTTCCGAAATGCGGACCGGCGAAGGCAAGACCCTGGTGGCCACCCTGCCCGTGTACCTGAATGCCCTCACCGGCCGGGGCGTCCACGTGGTAACGGTAAACGATTACCTGGCCCGCCGCGACCCGGTGTGGATGGGACCCATTTACCACAAACTGGGGTTAACCGTCGGCTGCCTGCAGCACGATTCCTCCTATATATACGACCCCGAACATACCAGCGGCCCCAGCGCGATGAAGTTCCTGCGCGAAGTTTCCCGCCAGGAAGCTTACGGCGCCGACGTGCTCTATGGAACCAACAACGAGTTTGGCTTCGACTACCTGCGCGACAACATGTCGCTGGAACCGGAGTTCCGGGTGCAGCGTGACCGTCACTACGCCATCGTTGACGAGGTGGACAACATCCTGATTGACGAGGCCCGAACCCCCCTGATCATCAGCGGGCCCGCCGAAGAACCCGTCCAGCACTACTACACCTTTGCCAAGCTCGTTCCCCGCCTGGACCCGGACACCGACTACGCCATCGACGAACGCACCCAGGCCATCTCCCTCTCCCAGCAGGGCATCGGGAAGATGGAGCAGTGGACCCGGGTGGACAACCTTTATGACCCCGACAACTACCACCTGGTCCACTACATCGAAAACGCCCTCAACGCCGAGGTCCAGAAGGTCAAGGACAAGGACTACGTGATTCGGGACGGCGAGGTGGTAATAGTTGACGAGTTCACCGGCCGCCTCCAGTTCGGCCGCCGCTGGTCTGACGGCCTGCACCAGGCCGTGGAGGCCAAGGAAAGCCTGAAAATCCAGCGGGAAAGTGTCACCTACGCCACCATCACCCTGCAGAACTACTTCCGCATGTACGACAAGCTGGCCGGAATGACCGGTACCGCGGCCACCGAGTCCGACGAGTTCTACAAGATTTATGGGCTGGAAGTGGCGGTTGTTCCCACCAACGTGCCCATGGTGCGGCAGGATGAGGCAGACCTGGTGTTCCAGGCTTCCGAGGCCAAGTGGCGCGCCGTGGTGGAGCACATTGTCGAAATCCACGAGACGGGCCGGCCCATCCTGGTTGGCACCACTTCCATTGAGTCCTCCGAGGCCTTGAGCGAAAGGCTGAAGCGGCGGGGGGTTCGCCACCAAGTGCTTAACGCCAAGAACCACGAGCAGGAAGCGGGCATTGTTGCCCAGGCCGGTCGGCTGGGCGCGGTTACCGTTTCCACCAACATGGCCGGTCGCGGCACCGACATCGTCCTGGGCGGGGCCAATACCGACAGCGAAGGCTGGGCCGAGGAACACCGGAAGGTCATCGAACTGGGTGGCCTCCACGTGATTGGCACCGAACATCACGACGCCCGCCGCATCGACAACCAGCTTCGCGGCAGGTCCGGCCGCCAGGGCGACCCCGGCAGTTCCCAGTTCTACGTGGCCCTGGAGGACGAACTGATGCAGCGCTTCGGCGGCGACCGCATCAAGTCCGTCATGGGCTGGACGGGCCTGGACGACGATACCCCCATCGAGAACAAGCTGATTACCAAGTCCATCACCAGCGCCCAGGTCAAGGTGGAAGGCTACCACTTCGACGTCCGCAAGCACCTGCTCAACTTTGACGACGTCCTCAACACCCAGCGCGAAGTCATCTACATCGACCGGGAGCGAATCCTCAACGGCGACAACCTGAAGGAAAAGATCGTTGAGATGCTGCGGCAGGAATTTAACGACCTGATTCGCAAGTACCTGCCCGATCGGCACCAGGACAACTGGGACGCCACCGGCCTCATCTCCGAAGTGGCCCTCATCTGTCCCCTGCCGCCCGAATTGCAGGACGAGGACCGGGTCTTCAGCCACAAGCTGGAGGAAGTCAGCCAGATACTTTCCGACTACGCTGAGACTGCCTACGACACCCGGGAAGCGCAGTTGGGATCAGAGGAGATGCGGGATCTGGAACGCCTGCTCTTGCTGCGGGCCATCGACCTCCACTGGGTCAGCCACCTGACAACCATGGAGAATCTGCGGACTGGTATAGGCCTCCACGCCTACGGCCAGCGCGACCCGCTGGTGATGTACCGCACCGAGGGGCACAAGACCTTCCAGGAACTGCTCCAAAGGATGCAGCAGGACGTGGTCCACTCCCTGTTCCACGTGACAGTCAACCAGCGACCCGCTGCCGCCGCCCGTCGGCCTTCCGACTCCGCCAAGGCCAGCCCCATGCAGAAGGTAACCGGCAACGGACGCCAGGCCCTGGGAGGGGCCAAGGTTGGCCGCAATTCCAAGTGTCCCTGCAACAGCGGCAAAAAGTACAAGCGGTGCTGCGGCGCGGCCGCCTGAACCGCCCAATTCTGGCAGGTCGAACCATCAACGCCGCCGGTACCAATGCCGCCGTTAAAGGATGGAGTGAGGCTGGGGAAATGAAGACCGGACTAAGGATCGCTATCCACGTCGTGCTGGCCCTGTTGGCCGTGGTCATCTTCTATGTGGGTCTGGGGGTCGGGCTGGCATTGAATCCTGCGGCGGGAACGGCCCTCTGGTTCATCTCCGGCGCCCTGTTCGTGGGCAACCTCATCTGGCTGATACTGTTCCTGAACAAGAGAAGGGAAGCTGCGCAGGGGTAATGCCCCGCCCAGGGTCTTTCTATTATTTTGGTAGAGTCTCTTCCACCGTTCGCCCTGAGCCTGTCGAAGGGCCGCCCGGAGTGGTTCTCCAAGCTCACCACGAACGGACTCGAGGAGTTGCCACCGACAATCGAAAGACCCTGATGCCCCGCCACCAGCCCTCAAAATCCGAACACGGAACCAGTTTGCCCCGGGAATTGGGCCGTCCTTGAACTGCCCCTGACTGCCCGCCGCTTACACCCCGGCCTTCCTCAACCGCAGTGAGTTGCTGACCACCGTTACTGAACTGAAGGCCATTGCCAGGGCCGCCAGCACGGGGTTGAGGAATCCCTGGTCTCCGAAGAAGAACTCCAGACTGATTGGAACGCCCCCCAGCGCCGCGAACACGGGGTACAGAATCCCCGCCGCCACCGGAATCAGCAGCACGTTATAGAAGAAGGCCCAGAACAGGTTCTGCTTGATTGCCCGCATGGTCTGGCGGCTCAGGCGCAGGGCGGTGATGACGCTGCCCACGTCGTTGCCCATAAGGGTGATATCCGCCGACTCCATGGCCACATCGGCGCCGGCCCCCATGGCCAGGCCCACGTCGGCCTGAACCAGGGCTGGCGCGTCGTTGATGCCGTCGCCCACCATGGCCACCGACCTGCCCTCTGCCTGCAGCCGCCGGACGACTTCCACCTTCTCGTGGGGCAGTGTCTCCGCCTCCACCCGCGAAATGCCCAGGCTGCCGGCCACGTGGAGGGCTGTCTGCCGGTTGTCGCCCGTCAGCATTACTACCTCCAGCCCCAGTTCCCGCAATTGGGCCACCGAGGACCTGGCATCGTCCTTGGGAGTGTCCGCCAGCCCGATAGCCCCCCGGGCCGCTCCATTGACGGCAAGGACTACCGGCGTCTTGCCTTCCGTGGACAGCCGCTCCAGCTCAGGGGAAAGATTGCCCAGGGATATACCCTGTCCCACCATGAAGGAGGGGCTGCCCAGCAACAGTTGGCCTTCACCGGATTTCCCCGACACCCCCTGCCCGGGCAGGGCCTCAAAATCGGATACCTCCGCCGGGACAATGCCGCGCCGCGCCGTTTCCTCCGTAATGGCGAGGGCCAGCGGGTGCTCGGAACCATGTTCCAGGCCCCCGGCCAGCCGCAGGAGTTCCGCCTCAGGCAAAGCTCCATCCCCCGTGTCTGGAATCAGGTCTGTCACCACGGGCCTGCCCTGGGTCAGGGTTCCGGTCTTGTCCAGCACCACCGTGTCCACCCGGTGGGCGGTCTCCAGGGTCTGGGCGCTGCGAATGAGGATGCCCCTTTCCGCGCCCTTGCCCGTACCAACGATAATGGCCGTGGGCGTGGCCAGGCCCAGCGCGCAGGGGCAGGCGATAATCAGCACCGCCACCAGCGTCAGCACGGCGTAAGACAGCGCTGGCGCCGGGCCCAGGACCAGCCAGAAAAGAAAGGCCGCCACCGCCACGGCGCCCACCACGGGCACGAAGACCGAGGCAACCCGGTCCGCCAGCCGCTGGATCGGCGCCCTGGAACCCTGGGCCTCTTCCACCAGGCGAATAATCTGGGAAAGCGCCGTCTCCTGGCCCAGCTTCGTGACCCGGAAACGGAAGTAACCGGTACGGTTCAGGGTCGCGCCATAGACGGGCTGACCCAGCGCCTTCTCCACCGGCATGCTCTCTCCCGTAAGCATGGACTCGTCCACCGTGGAAGCGCCTTCAACCACTTCGCCATCGGTGGGCACCCGCTCCCCGGGCCGAACCGCCACGATATCGTCCATGGTGAGTTCATCCACCGGAATCAGGACTTCGGACCCATCCCGCACCACCGTGGCCGTATTGGGCTGCAACCCGATCAGGCGGCGGATAGCCTCCGAGGTCCGGCCCCGCGCTCGGGACTCCAGGAACCGCCCCAGCAGAATTAACCCGATAATCAGCGCCGCCGTATCGAAATAAACTCCGCTGCCGATGCCCCGCTCTGCCAGCCACGCCGGGGCGAAGGCGAAAATAAGGGTAATGCCGGCGCTGTATCCATAGGCCACCGTGGACCCCAGGGCCACCAGCGTATGCATGTTTGCGGTTCCGTGTCGCAGGGCGGGAATTCCCGAAGTATAGAAAGGCCACCCGGCCCAAAACTGGACCGGCGTGGCCAGGAGCCACAACACCCAGGGCCAAACCGCCCAGTTGCCCAGTCGCAGGCCGTTCAGGAAATCTACCCAGGGCAGCGCGTGCATTGATCCCAGCAAGAGAATAACGCCGGCGGTCACCGCAAAGGCGCACCGGTTGCGGAAGTATCTTATCTCCTCGGTACGGGCCAGCCTCTCCAGTTCCGCCGCGTTGTCCCGAGCATCGCCCTCCACCCCGTCCAGGCGGTAACCGCTGTCCTCCAGGGACTCGCGAAATTCGGGGACGCCCACCACGCCGGGCACATAGCTGACCCATGCCCGCTCGGTGGCCAGGTTAACCGAGGCGTCCAAAACGCCGTTCACCGACCGCAGGGCATGCTCGACGTGGCTGACGCAGGCCGTGCAGGTCATCCCCCCCACGGTAAGGGTAGTTTCGGTGGAGTCGATCTCGTATCCGGCGTCGGCCACTGAATGCCGCAACTGGTCCAAAGGCAACTCCCCTGGTTGCAGGGAGACTGTGGCCCGCTCGGTGGCCAGGTTGACGGTAGCCGCCAGAACGCCTGGCGTCTCCTGCAGGGCATGCTCCACATGCATCACGCAGGCGGCGCAGGTCATGCCCTTTATGGGCAGGGAAATGTCGAAAGTCCGTGTCCCGTCTTCGTGCACTTTCGCCCTCGACTGGCAGCCAGCATGCCGCCAACTCTGTAGGATACTACTGCAATTATAAGCCAGATAATGAAGAGCGGTCAGATCCAGGCCAATCGCGTTTTAGATTCAGACCATAAGTGGCAGCCCCCCAAACCACGGTAGGGGCAGACCTGCGTGTCTGCCCTGGCTGCTGCCCACCCCCCCAAACCATAAACCATGTCGCCCTGAGCGCAGCCGAAGGGTCTACAATCCATACCACATACCATGCCCAGCCAACCGCAACCAACACCAAAACCGAAGTTCCCCCCTCGCCCTATGGGAGAGGGGCCGGGGGTGAGGGCCCCCTTTGCGTACAACTCCCCCCGTTCGCCCTGCGCCCTGCCGAAGCCCCCAACCCCCCGTAGGGGCAGACCTGCGTGTCTGCCCTGGCTGCCGCCCAACCCCCCAAACCATAAACCCTGTCATCCTGAGCGAAGCCGAAGGATCTAAAATCCATGCCACATACCATGCCCAGCCAACCGCAACCAACATCAAAACCGAAGTTCCCCCCTCGCCCTATGGGAGAGGGGCCGGGGGTGAGGGCCCCCCGTTCGCCCTGCGCCCTGCCGAAGCCCCCAAACCACGGTAGGGGCAGACCTGCGTGTCTGCCCTGGCTGCCGCCCAACCCCCCAAACCATAAACCATGTCATCCTGAGCGCAGCCGAAGGGCCTCAAATCCCTCCTGACAATCCCCTTGCGGGCCCCAAATCTGGTTTGCAGCATGGTGTTTGAATTCTCTGACCCTTACGCAGCACAGTTTCCCTAAAGCCCGTTTGCCCTGCGGTCAGCTACCCTGCCGGAACAAGAAACTCCGGTCCAACCTTCTGACCCAATGCGGACGCGCCGCCGGCCCTCAACTCCAAAGGAAAAGCCCCCGGGCAGTCCCGGGGGCTTTTGACATTGCGGGGTGCGGCAAGGGTAGGGAGAGGAGAGGGTACGGGTTTAGTCGTAGGTAAAGTACCGCACTCCCGCAAATGGCATCGAGAAGTTCCAGGCAGGGGGCCGCGGAGCAGGTTCCTGGGCCGGTTCCTCTTCAATATGGGAGGCTTCCACGATTTCCACCACCTGCTGCCTCAACTTTTCTTCCAATGCCTCATTGGCTTCCTCAGTTGTCTGTCGCAGTCCCAAAGTTACCATGGTGTCACCTCCTTCTCAGCTAACGAACTGTACCTCTTGTTGGTGTCGGTCGTACCGATTGGTACGAACCTGTCTTGCTTCCTACATCAAGCCGCTGCCGTATCTGTGAATAATCAGGGACTACCTACCAGAAAATCGTAAAATAATCAGGGTCATTAGGCCAGTTATTCAGGAACATCCAACCACTCTGAAGATCCGATCA
>Ga0209021_1000049_pt1 | contig 153212 bp, 129 predicted proteins | sample PinacodermFT_FD_187299 | JGI IMG/M metagenome (GOLD analysis project Ga0209021, IMG submission 187299) | Host-associated microbial community of the marine sponge Aplysina aerophoba from Gulf of Piran - sponge pinacoderm, lysed by freeze-thaw... | ecosystem: Host-associated > Porifera > Sponge... | reverse complement strand
CATATCCTGATCAGTCACAGACATGATCCTTCCCGGCCCGCAGCACCCGGCCGCGGACCCTCAGATCACGCCCGATACACAAAATTCCTGACAGACCCTACACACGGCAAAAGACACTACTGTAAGTTGGAACAAGCACCCGGGACTGAGCTACGAGGCTGCTCTCCGCCTACTTGTTGCCCTGGCGTTTTTGGATTCGGGCCCATTCGTCTCTTAGGCCGACGGTGCGGTGGAACATGTCGGGGGTTTCGGGGTCGCGGGCGAAGTAGCCGAGGCGCTCGAATTGGACTACTTGGCCGGGGGCGATGTCGGCCATGGCCGGCTCGAATTTCGCGCCTTCGACTAGTTGGGCGGAATCGGAGTTGAGCGAGGCCATGGGGTCGGCGCCGTCGGCGCCGGGGTGGGGGTCGGTGAACAGGCGCTCGTAGAGCACCGCCCGGCCGTCGAGGGCGTGGGCGGCTGACACCCAGTGGATGGTGGCCTTTACCTTGCGGCCGTCGGGGGCCTTCCCCGATCCGGTATCCGGGTCGTAGGTGCAACGCACCTCGGTGACATTGCCGTCGGCGTCGGTGTCGACCCCGGTGCAGGTCACGAAGTAGCCGGACCGCAGCCGCACCTCGCGTCCCGGAGACAGCCGGAAGTACTTGGGGGGCGGGTCGAGCTTGAAGTCGTCGTGTTCGATGTAGAGCTCCCTAGTGAATGGCACCTGCCGGGCTCCGGCCGATGGATCCTCGGGGTTGTTGCCCGCCTCCCGAATCTCCACCTGGTCCTCGGGGTAGTTCTCGATCACCAACCGCAGCGGGTTGAGCACCGCCATCCGGCGCAACGCAGTGGCATTGAGCTCCCGGCGTACGAACGACTCCAGCAGCTCCACCTCCACAGTGCCGTCCACCCGAGCCACCCCGACGTGGCGGCAGAACTCCCAGATGGCCTTGGGGGGAAAGCCCCGGCGGCGAAGACCCCGCAGGGTGGGCATGCGGGGATCGTCCCAGCCGTCGACATGGCCATCGTCCACCAGCTGCAACAGACGGCGCTTGGACAACACGGCGTGGGTGACGTTCAAGCGGGCGAACTCGGTCTGGCGGGGGCAGTCGCCGGGCAAATCGAGGTGGTCCAAGAACCAGTCGTACAGCGGGCGGTGGGCGTCGAACTCCAGGGTGCAGATGGAGTTGGTCACCCCTTCCACCGCGTCGCTCTGGCCGTGGGCCCAGTCGTAGGTGGGGTAGATGCACCACTGGTCGCCAGTGCGGTGGTGGCTGGCGTGGCGGATGCGGTACAGCACCGGGTCGCGCATCAGCATGTTCTCGTGGGCCATGTTGATGCGGGCTCGCAGCACCCGCTCGCCGTCGGCGAACTCCCCCGCCCGCATCCGCCGGAACAGGTCGAGGTTCTCCTCAGGGGTGCGGTTGCGCCACGGGCTGTCGGTGCCCGGCTCGGTGAAGCCGCCCCGGTTCTCGGAGATGGCCTCGGCGTCCTGGTCGTCCACGTAGGCCAGCCCGGCCCGGACCAGATCCTCGGCCCACTGGTAGAGCTGCTCGAAGTAGTCGGAGGCATACAGGGTGCCCCGGTCGGACTGATAGCCCAGCCAGGCGATGTCCTCTTCGATGGCGGCCACGAAGTCGGAACGCTCGGTCTCGGGGTTGGTGTCGTCGAACCGCAAATTGCAGGTGCCGCCGAACTCGGCGGCTAGGTCGAAGTTCAGACAGATCGACTTTGCGTGGCCTATGTGGAGGTAGCCGTTGGGCTCGGGGGGGAACCGGGTCTGCACCCGTCCGCCGAAGGTGCCGTCGGCGATGTCCTGGCGGATGAGGCTGCGAATGAAGTCGCTGCGCTCGCCGGGCTCGTCGCCTCCCGTGCTCCCGGCATTGCTCATCCCTCAATCCTTGACCGATACAGGTGCCAACGACAACGCATTATCAAGGGCAATAGCGCGAAACTGGAACATGGCCTATTCGATCATCGATGTCGACACCCATATCACCGAGCCGGCCGACACCTGGACCAGCCGGGTTTCCGCCCGCCACCGCGACCTCGTCCCCCGGGTAGAGGTGGCCGAAGGTCGGGAGGTGTGGCTGCTGGGCGATGAGCGCATCGGCGCGGTGGGTCCGACGGCCCCCGCCGGGTGGAAGAACCCCATGCCCGACTCCCCGGCCGGCTACGACGACGTGCATCCGGCGGCCTACGACGCCCAAGCTCGCTTGGAGCTAATGGACCAGCGCGGGGTGTGGGCCGAGGTGCTGTATCCCAACGTGGGCGGGTTCGGCGCCCAGAAGTTCTTGTCCATCGAGGACGCCGAGCTGAAGTACGAGTGCGTGAGGGCCTACAACGACTTCTTGTCCGAATGGTGCAGCGCCGATGACCGGCGGCTCATCCCGTCGATGGCCACCCCGTTCTGGGATGTCGACTATGCCGTGACCGAGGTGCAACGGTGCGCGGCGCTGGGCTACCGGTCGGTGAACTTCACCGGCGAACCCCAGGTGTTCGGCCTGCCCTATCTGGGCGAGTCGCACTGGGACCCGTTCTGGTCGGCAATATGCGACAACGACATGGTGGTGTCATTCCATATCGGCAGCGGCGAGTTCAACTGGGACCGCACCCGGGTGGAACGCCGGGGGTTTGTGGAGGCCTACGCCCTGCAATCCATCGACTTGTTCACCAAGAACGGCATCCAAGTGTGCGACCTGCTGCTTTCGGGCGTGCTGCCCCGCTTCCCCACGCTGAGGGTGGTGTCGGTGGAGTCGGGCATCGGCTGGCTACCGTTCATGCTCGAGGCGCTCGACCACCAGTTCGTCGAGGGCGGCGGCCGCCAGGAGCGGCCCGAGTTCAAAAAGCTGCCCAGCGAATACTTCACCGGCCAGGTGTTCACCACGTTCTGGTTTGAGGAATCGGCGCCCCAAGACGTGCTGGGCGACCGCATCCCGCTCGACAACGTGCTGTTCGAGACCGACTTCCCCCACCCCACGTGCTTGTACGACAACGTCGAGGAGAAGATCTCCGCCAGCCTCAGCCACTTCTCCCCCGAAGACCGCCACCAACTCCTGTGGGGCAACGCCGAGAAACTGTACCGAGTGGAGTCGCCCGCGTAGATTCCTGCCATGAGCGAAAACTGGGACCGGCAGGCTGATGTGGTGGTGTTGGGGATGGGCGCGGCCGGGTGCGCCGCGGCCATCGCCGCGGCCGATGCGGGGGCGTCGGTCATCTTGTTAGAGAAGATGCCCGAGGGTCGCGAGGGGGGCAACACCCGCATCTCCGGGGGGATCTGGTTCAACAGCCTCGACCCCGACGGGATGGCCACATACCTGCGGTCGCTGTGCGGCCCTTACACCCTGCCCGAGGAGATTGTGCAGGTGTGGGCCACCGAGACCTACAAGAACACCGAGTGGCTGGAGGGCCTGGGAGTGACCCCCGGCGTCCACGCCGACTACAAGCCCGAATATCCCGAGATGCCCGGCGCCGAGTTCTACGGCGGCTATCTGGGGGTCAACGGGGAGATGGGCCAGCAGCTTCTGTGGAAGGCCCTGTCGGCGGTTGTGCGGGACCGGGGCGTGGAGGTGCTGCTGGACTCCCCGGCCCAAGAGTTGGTGACCGACGAAGACGGCGCAGTGGTAGGCGTGGCGGCCACCTCGGGCGGCCAACCGCTACGGGTGGGCGCCCGACGGGGCGTGGTGCTGGCTACCGGCGGCTTTGAGAACAACCCGGAGATGGTGCGCGACTACTTGCAGCTTCCCGGCTCTCCGGTGTGGGGCTCGCCGGCGGGCACTGGCGACGGCATCAAGATGGCCCAGAAGGCAGGAGCCGATCTGTGGCACATGGACAACATGATGGCCGCCCTCGGATTTGCCGCCGAGGGATTCGAGTCGGGGATGTACGTGATGTTTATCTTCTCCATGGGCTTCATCTGCGTGGGCAACGACGGCCGACGGTCCCACAACGAGATGCCGCCCCAGGGCCACGGCCACGGTCTGATCGACGGCGACTACGAGCTTTTCCATCGCCGGCCGCTGCACGTGATCTTCGACGAGGCCACCCGGCAGGCCGGGCCCATCTCCCCGCCTCGGGAGATTCTGCCGGTGGGGTGGAACCTGCTCATGGAGGGCTACGAATGGAGCGCCGACAACTCCGCTGAGATCGAAAAGGGCTGGATCCAACAGGCCGACACCCTTGCCGAACTCGCTGAAATAATGGGCATCGACCCCGACGGACTGGAGGCGTCGGTAGCCTCCTGGAACGACGCCTGCGCCGCCGGCCACGACTCGCTGGGCCGCCCCGCGGCCACCCTCGCCCCGTTGGCCACTCCCCCCTACTACGGGTTCACCTCCGCCCCGCTGTTGGGCTGGACCAACGGCGGCCCCCGCCGCAACGAGAAGGCCCAGGTGCTCGACCCCTTCGGCGAGGCCATCGGCCGCCTCTACGCCGCCGGCACGGTCAGCTCCACCTACAGCCGCTGCAAGGACGGCGGCTTCCACATCGGCGACGCCCTGGCCTTCGGCCGAGTCGCCGGCCGCAACGCCGCGGCCGAGCCACCTCTTTAGGCCGAGCCAACCCCAACTACGGCCAGGCCCGCCAGGCGGTGACTCCCAGGGCGATCACCGGACCGGGGGGGCGGGTGGCTTGGTATTGGGGGTATTTGGCGGCCAGCAGATCGAGGGCGTGGTCGCGCTCATCGCCGTCGACCAGCACTCGGGCGGTGCCGTCCACTCGGATCCACCACAACTTCGACCAGTCGTCGTCGTAGCAGTCGACCAACAAGCAGGCCGCCGGGTTGGCGGCCAGGTTTTCGAGGCGGCGCAGCGCCAGGGTGGACTTGGGCTTGGCGTCGATCGCCGAGTACACCACTTCGCCCTTGAGGAAGAAGCAGCACGGCACCGCGTGGGGCCGGCCGTCGGCGGTGACGGTGCTCAACACCGCGGAGCGAGCCTCTCCCACTCGCCGCCGCATCTCACCTGTGTCCATCCCTGCAATCTACGGTCCAAAACTGCTTGGCATCGCCTTGGTGATTGCCGCTACCCTGCTCGACTGCTCCGTGAAGGGACCCGGCTGCACTGCGGCCGGGGCGGGATTACGGATAACGGAGTGAAGCAAGATGCTTGCTATATCAAAATCTTGCTTGTAATTTCAATATCCGCACCCTGTCTGCACAGACAGAGACCCCACTCCCTTCTTCATGCCCAAAATCCGCTTGCTCAGCTTCATAGCCCTGTCCGGCTTGGCCTTGGTTGCCCCCGGAGCCAGCATCGAAAGCTACGACCACTTCGGCGTGGAGCAGTGGCGCCCGCTGGTGGCCGAGATCTTCCCGGCCGACGAGGTAGACGACGTTCTCTCGGTGATGGCTTGTGAGTCTCACGGCAATCCGAACACCCGCTACATGGAGGAGTGGGGTGTGGAGTCGGTGGGGCTCATGCAGGTCAATGAGGGCTGGCTCACCGGCTGGAGCGAACCGGAATGGTCGATCCTCTCCCACAATGGGCAGCCCGTCGATCTCACCGATCCGGCGACGAACCTGCAAGCGGCCAAGTTTGTCCGGTACTTCGAAGAGGCAACTGATCTAAAGCCGTGGTCGCAGTGGGCCTGCCAGCCCTAGTAAACGGGAATTTGGCCGATACGCTTGAGCGTGTCATTCGTAGGGATTTACGACGCTGACGGGGGGCTCAGCGGCGAGTTGCGATATGTGGCCAGCAAGCTTCTGGGGCGGGGGAAGTGTGCGCTGTGCGACATCACCCACGGGTGGAACCCGATGGGATCCAAGAGCTGGAAGCAGGCGTATTCGGTGTCGGACGTCGATTTGGAGCTTGTGCATCGCAACGAGGCCTCCGCCGAGCAGCTCGCCGCCACCACTGGGCTACCCGCCATCGTGCGCCACCGCGACGGGCATTGGAGCGAGATAGTCACGGCATCGGAGCTCGCCCAGTACGTGGGCGCCCCCGACGCATTACTGGAGCGCTTGGACGGGCTCTAGAGCTCAGTTGGCCGAGAAGGGCAGGTACTCGTAGCGGCGGGTTGACCAGCCTCCGGCGAAGCGGGCGGTTTCCTCATCCACCGAATGGTCTGGGAACCGCCGCAACAGCTCTTCGAGGGCGACCCGGCACTGGAGCCGGGCCACCGACGCGCCGAGGCAGTGGTGGGCGCCGTAGCCGAGGGCCACGATCTTGTCGATCTTGCGATTGACATCGAGCTCGTCGGCGGTGGGCCCGAACTCCCGCTCGTCTCGGTTGGCCGACCCGAACAGCAAGAGCGCCTTTTTGCCCTCGGGGATGGTGACGCCGTGCAGGGTCACGTCACGGGTCAATGTGCGGGCCAGGTTCTGCACCGGCGAAGTGAGCCGCAGCAGCTCCTCCACCGCGTTGGGGATCACCGACGGGTCGTCAATCAGCGCTTGGCGCTGGTCCCGATGGCGATCGAGCAGCACCGTTGAAGCGCTGAGCATGCCAGTGACGGTGTCGTTGCCGCCGGTGATCATGGTGAAGATGAACCCCACGATCCACATGGCCGAAGCCACGTCTTCGCCCTGTTGCACTAGGCCGGTAACCAAGTCGTCGCCGGGGTCGGACTTGCGGCGCTCGATGAGCCCGGATGCGTACTCGAACAGCTCGAGGAACGCGCTCTGATCCTGGCCATAGGCAGCGGTTGACTCGGCGGTGGCCTGCACAATGCGCTCGGTCCACCGGTCGAACAGCACCCGGTCTTCGGGGGGGACGCCCAGGTAGTGGGCGACCAGGTAGCTGGGCAGCGGCTTGAACAGGGCTTGGATGATGTCGACTTCGCCGGCGTCGGCCACCGCATCGAGCTTTTCGGCGATGAACTCCCGAACCAGGTCCTCCACCGGGGCCACCTGGCGGGGGGTCATGGGCCGGCTGACCAGTCGGCGCATGGCGGTGTGGTCGGGCGGGTCCATCATCACGATGGGCCGGGCTTTCTCGTCGAAGCTGGCCATGTCGTCGGGGGCCGTGGTCAGGCCGTTGGCCGACGAATAGGTGGCGGTGTCGCGGGCGGCGGCGAAGACGTCGTCGAACCGGGACAGTACCCAGAACTGGCCGTCGCCCACCTCGTGGACCGGATCTTGGTCGCGCAGGGCGCGATAGTCGGCCCATGGCTCGGCCCAGGTGCCGCCGCTGCGGTAGGCGAATTTGACCGTCATGTCTTCAAACTAGTCCTGCGAGAAGACCCACTGGCAGACCAACCCTTCCTCTACCGCGTAGAGTGGCCACAGAACTCATCGGCGGGGGTCAACCAATTGCAGTTCCGGGTTGCGCTCTGCCCACGAGATGATGTCCTCGTCAAAAGTGGCTAGTTCGTGCCCGCACACAATGGCAGTGGCTGCGATCACCTGGTCCATCGGGTCGGGATGGAATCCCCTATCGGCCAGCAGCACTGCTTCGGCAGCGATGCGGTAATCGATGGGAATGTCTACGACCCCGGTGCCCAACAGGTTCCGGCACCACGTCAATGGGGGCATACCTATCGAGATCACTCCGTCCCGATTGAGCCGCACCATCTCTAGCACCACTGCCGAGGACACCGCCAGCCTCCGCTCCGCGGCGAGACTCTCTGCTTCAGCCCTGAACGACGGACCAACCCGGTAATCATCGAGGGTGATGCCGATGAGCACGTTGGTGTCCAGTGTGAGCATCATCCCTTTCTCGGCTTGGGGTCGACCACCTGCTCTGGATTGGAGAACACCTCCCATTCATCTAGGGGAATGGGAGGCTCGTCGATGTCGCCCGACACTGTCATTACGCCCTTAAACAAGCCGACGATACCGCCGGGCGCGGGCATGGGCACGAGCTTCGCCACCGGCTTGCGGTGCTTGGTGACGATCACCGCTTGGCCGGTCTCAGCCACCTCGTCCATAACCCGCAGACAGTGGGTTTTGAACTCATTGGCCGGCATAGTTCTGGCAGTGTCCATAGGGCCTTCTTCCATGGCTCCACATTATAGTCGGAAATTCTAGTCACTTAACAAGATGAACTGGCCACCTGGACCCAACGAGATTGACGGGACTCGGGGCTGAGCCAGGTGGCGATCTGCTCGTTTTGCAGGGTACCCCCACCGCCCTCGCCCACTCTAGAAATACTCGTACCTACCGACAGTGCTAGAATTTATCTGCTCAAAGCAGAATATCCAAGAGAAAAGCAATGGAATTCCAAAAGGAAAAATCAAACACATTGTATGGCTCATTCAGCAATGAACCAATTCAGGCTTTCATTAGCTACAATAATGCACACAAGAGTAGAGCCGAAGATTTAAAGATCTGCTTGGAAGAATATTGCATTGAGTCTTTTGTCGCAATTCGAGATATTGGACAATCACAGGAATGGCAAAGTGCTCTTGAAGACGCTCTAGGTAGTGCCGATATCATGATTGCATTGTTATCTGATGATTTTGGCCAAAGCGACTGGACTGATCAAGAAGTTGGTGTTGGCATTGGACGTGAGATACCCGTCTATCCAATCAAGATAGGCCAGAATAACCCTCATGGTTTCTTACAAAAGTACCAAGCGATAGAGGGCAACTCTCAAGAGTGTGCTGTTACAATTTACAAACTACTACTTGGAGAGGATGAGCGAGAAGTGGTCTCCGAAAGTCTTCGACAACGATCCAAGAGAGCCTACTTTAGTCAATTGGAGAACTTAAAAGGTAATAAGAACTTCCCCATTTCTAACCGGTTAGCACAATTCTTAGATGCTATTCGAACTCTAAGCGACGAGGAAGAGCAAGAATTAGTGGACCTCTATAATGGTAGCCGATATATCTTTGATGCAAATGAATTTCGCCAGAACATTCTGTCACAATTATTTAGGATTACAGATCATAGGTATCAACTTGACGAATATAGTCTCACAAGATTCGACTGACCACTGGCCCTTTAGCATCAGTGAAGCAGGCCCAAAGAGGCCCTGAGTTTCGAATACCGTACTAGTCATCCGGATGTTCGAGGCAGGGGGCTATCACACCAACGAGCTCTTCCGATTGTTCGGCCAACAGCCCCATCCGCCCAATGGCCATCGACTCGTCGGGGCCACGCAGCGACTCCACCACCTCAGCTCCAGCCGCGGACCATTCTGCTAGGGCCTCAATGAGCCGAGCAGAAGCCAAGTTCGCGGCGTATGACAGGCCCACGTGAACCACATCGGGGTTCTCAACGCTCGCCCGCTCGTAGGCTTCGATGGCCATAATGTAGTCGGCCTCCTCGTCGATGTACCGCTCCCACTCCCGCCCGATGGGCTCTACCCCCGACGCGGCAAAATCCTGTTGCACCAGCAACAAGAGGTTGAATACAACGCCCATGTTCGAGTCCGCTTGCTTCAAAGCGACGTTGCAGATTACTGCATGCGCGGTTTGCTCTCCCGTCATCCCCGACACCAGCCCCCCGGACAATTCGGCTAGTTCGGCTTGATCTTCGGGGCTCAGATTTATGTCCGGGTATTCGGCTCGTTCTGTGGGGCTCGAAATCGTGGCAGATGCTCGGGGCGGGTCCGCCTGACCGTACTTGTTGTCACCCCAGCATTCGATAGTTTCGTCGTGGCGTATGCCGCAAGAATGCGCACCGCCTGCGGAAATAGCCGCGAACCGGCCTGGGGGCGGGTCCGCCTGACCGTACTTGTTGTCACCCCAGCATTCGATAGTTTCGTCGTGGCGTATGCCGCAAGAATGCGCACCGCCTGCAGAGATGGCCGCGAACCGGCCTCGGGGCGGATCCGCCTGACCGAAGTTGTCCCATCCCCAGCACTCGACAGTTCCGTGGTTACGGATGCCGCAAGAGTGCCCGTAGCTTGCTGCGATGCCCGTGAACCGGCCTCGGGGCGGGTCCGCCTGACCGAAGCGGCTGTCTCCCCAGCATTCGATAGTTTCGTCGTGGCGTATGCCGCAAGAATGCGCACCGCCAGCGGAAATGGCCGCGAACCGGCCTCGGGGCGGGTCCGCTCGCCCGTACTCGGCGTCTCCCCAGCATTCGACAGTTCCGTCGGAGCGTATGGAGCAAGAATGCTCTCCGCCTGCGGAGATGGCGGTATATGTGGTCGGGGTCAGAGGTGGTGTGGTGGAGCCGGAACAGCCGCTCAGCAACACCAATAACACCGTGGCTAACAGGGCGGCAAGCGGGCGCAGCTCTTGCATCACCATCGACCTATGTCCATGGGTCTACCGGGCATCACCCTATGCCTCCAATGGTCCGATTACTCGTACCAAAAGGGCCGGGGTTGCGCGGCCCGGTTGCTTGTTCAGCAAGGGGGTTGAGTTTCCTTGGATGGATACCCACGACAATCTTTCACCAAGGACAAAGGGCAGAAGGCTCTTATGGCCACATCAGCGCAACTTGCGACTCTGTCCGGGGATCCCCCGCCAGGCTGAGGCAGCAAGGACCAAGAGCAAACTCCCCGTGTCAACTACGGAATTCCAAGCCCTCAAGGGTGCCATCGTCTCGCCATGCCTTCAGGAGCTTGAAGAATTCCTGGGCGCCCCCACCGTAGGTGCCGCCGAACCAGCCGGGGCCGTCGTCGGGCTTTCCCTCGTTGTTGTAGTAGCCGGGTGTGCACGACTCCAGAAAGCCGGCTCGGCGATAGGCCGATTCCGTGATCAGCCGCACCCAGTCGGCCTCGGCCTGCTCGGTGGGCTCGACCACCTCAGCGCCTGCCGACAGGCCCTGCTCGACGATGTAGGCCACATGCTGGCTCTGTTCGTTGTAGAGCTCGGTGAAGTTGGGCGAAACCCCCGACTGGATGCCGCCCATGTGCAACAAGTTGGGATATCCCCGGGTGACCACCCCGTGGTAGGTGGACATGCCGTCGGCCCACCGCTCGCTCAGGGTCACCCCGCCCCGGCCGTAGATCTCGCAGTTGGCCCGGTGGGAGTAGTCGGTGCCCACCTCGAACCCGGTGGCGAAGATAAGGCAGTCCAGTTCGTACTCCTGTCCGCCGACAATCACGCCCCGGGGCGTGATGCGATCCACGCCTTGGCCGTCGGTGTCCACCAGCGTGACGTTGGGGCGGTTGAAGGTGGGCAGATAGTCGTCGTGGAAGCAGGGCCGCTTGCAGAACTGCCGGTAGTAGGGCTTGAGCGCCTCGGCGAGGGAGGGGTCCTCGATCAACTCTTCCACCCGGCGGCGGATCTGCTCCATCTTCTGGAAGTCGGCCATCTCCATGGCCTCGGCGATCTCCTCGGGAGTGCCCATGCGGGTGCCCTCACCCAGGGCGGTGAGGTTACGCAAGATGTCGGTCCAACCGTCGCTGACCAAGTCCTCGTCCTGCATGCTGCCGGCCACGATATTGCCGAAGTTCTCTATGCGGTTCTGCTGCCAACCGGGCTCCAGCGACATGGCCCACTCCGGGTCGGTGGGCCGGTTGCCCCGCACGTCGATGGACGACGGGGTGCGCTGGAACACGAACAGGTGCTGGGCGGCCTCGCCCACATGGGGAATGCACTGCACCGCGGTGGCGCCGGTGCCGATCACCCCGACCACCTTGTCGGACAGCTCGGTCAGGCCCCCGTTGGTGTCGCCGCCGGTGTAGTCGTAGTCCCACCGGCTGGTGTGGAACGAGTGGCCCTCGAAGGTGTCGATGCCGGCGATGCCGGGCAGCTTGGGTCGGCTGAGGGGCCCGATGGCCATGATCACGAACCGGGCCCGCATCCGGTCGTTGTGGTTGGTGTGCAGCACCCAGCGGTTGTCGGAGTCGTCCCAGTGCATCTCATGGACTCGGGTGCCGAAGCACACGTCGCGGTACAGATCGAAGTGGTGGCCCAGCGCCCGGCAGTGCTCCAGGATCTCGGGGCCATAGGAGTACTTCTCCTTGGGCATGTAGCCCATCTCCTCCAGCATCGGCAGGTAGATGTACGACTCGATGTCGCACTGCACGCCCGGGTACTGGTTCCAGTACCAGGTGCCGCCGAACTCGGCCCCGGTCTCGATCATCCGGATGCTCTCCACCCCGAACTGGCGCAGCCGGGCCCCGGCCAAGAGCCCGCTGAACCCGGTGCCGATGATGACCACGTCCACCTCGTCGGTGAGCGGCTCCCGGGTGATCCCGGCTTGGGCGGGGTCGTCAAGGTAGCGGGAATACTCGCCGTCCATGGCGATGTACTGATCGTTGCCTTCGGCCCGGAGGCGCTTGTCGCGCTCCTGCCGATACTTCTCCCGCAGAGCATCGGGGTCGAAGTCCATCCTGGTGTCGGAAGAGAGAGTGTCGCTCATAGCTCACTACGATAGAACTCATGACCTTCGAGGCCCGATTCGACCTGAGCGATGTGCATTGGACCCACATGGAAGGGGGCCCCGAGTTCGACTATCCCATCGAATACGACGTGGCCGTGCTGGGCTCACAGCCCGAGAACGGCACGCTTGACCTGCTGGTTCGCTTCGCCCCCAACTCCCATTGCCACTTCCACCGCCACGTGGCCGCCACCCGGACCCTCGTGCTCCAAGGCGAGCACCATGTGTTCGACATCGAGCCCGACGGCGAGACCATCCACAAGATCAAGCCCCCCGGCACCTACGGCCAGAGCCCCGGCGGGGAGATCCACATGGAGCGGGGCGGGCCGGACGGGGCCATCGTGCTGTTCAACCTCCACTCCCCCACCGGCGTTCTGTTCGAGTCGCTCGACGCCGACCACAACATCACCGCCGTGTCCACCATCGAATCGATGTCCGAGGGCCCCTTGATGGGGGGCTAGACCAGCAAGAGTGGTGGACCGTACTGGACTTGAACCAGTGACCTCTCGCGTGTGAGGCGAGCGCTCTGGCCAACTGAGCTAACGGTCCGGGGGCCGTTCAGGATAGCTCAGGCCACATCGGCGGAGCGAAGAGTTGTTCGCAGTAGGCCATGGCTTGGAGCACCCGCACATCGCCGAGCTGGGGGCCCACCAACTGGAGGCCCACCGGCATGCCGTCGGAGGCGAATCCTGCTCGGACGCTGCCCGCGGGCAGCCGGGTGAGGTTGTAGGGGTAGGTGTGGCGGATCCAGTTGTCGACGTGTTCGCCGTTGACCGACCCCTGGCCTCCGCACTCGGGAAAATGGCCGGCCACGGTGGGGGTAAGGAGCAGGTCGGCGTCGGCCAGCACACCGTTGAGCGTTTCGGACATGTCGTAGAAGATGTCGAGCGCCCGGTTGAAATCGGCCACTTGGGGTTCAGCGGACAGCCCGAAGTAGTAGCGCAGACCGGGGGTTATCTGGTCCATCTGCTCTTTGGTCAGCTCGCCCAACTCGCCCGACACCGCGTTGGCCGATAACAGCACGTACTCCCAGATGGGGTCGTTGAACAGCGCCTCTTCACGGACCTCCACCGCCACGCCGGCGGCCTCCATCTGGGCCACCGCGGCCTCGCATACTGCCACCACCTCGGCATCCGACGGGTTGCCGTCGGGTGAAGGGCACCACACCGCCCGCTTCGGCATCCAGTCCTCATCCAGTGCCTGGCGCCATGAATGTTCGGGACGGGGCAATGAGTCGAGGTCGCGGGGCGACGGCCCCATCACCAGGTCTTGCACAAAGGCCACGTCGGCCACCCGCAGCGCCATCGGGCCGTGGACCGACAGGGGCCACAGTCGGTACGGCCCCTCCACCGGCACCCGGCCCAGGCTGGCCTTGAAGCCGCTGAACCCGCAGGCGGCGGCGGGGATGCGGATCGACCCGCCCCCATCAGAGCCGGTACACAGCGGCACCAGCCCCGCGGTCAGCGCCGCCGCGGTGCCCCCTGAAGACCCACCCGGTGAGCGCTTCGGGTTCCACGGGTTGCCGGTGGCCCCGAACACGGGGTTGTAGGTGTCGCCGGTCCAGCCGAACTCCGGGGTGTTGGTCTTTCCCATCACCACGCAGCCCGCGGCCCGCAGCCGTTCCACCAAGATGCTGTCGGCTTCCGCAGGCGGGTCGTCGGAATGCAGAAACGAACCCTGAGAGGTCACATACCCGGCGGCGTCCTCCAGATCCTTGACCCCGAACGGAATCCCGGCCAACGGACCGACCTCGTCGCCCGAGGCCACCCGGGCGTCAATCTCGTCAGCCTCCGCCAACGACCGCTCGGGATCGGTGGCCACAAAGGCGTTCAACTCATCCTGGGCCTCAATGGCCGCCAGCGAGGCCTCCACCATCTCCCGGGCCGACACCTCCCGGCCCTGAACCGCCGTGGCCCACCCCTGCACCGACCGCTCACGAAAGTCCATAGGAAGCTCCTTCAACGCCGAATCCCCGACAGTACATCCCCCCAAGACAACCGCGAGCCGCGGCCGCGTTCAGCTTTGGGACAACGCCGAGGCCACCACTTCCAGACCGGCGGCTCGACTGGCTTTGACCAATACCGCGGTGTCGTCGTCGACCACCCCGAGGGCTGCTACTGCGGCGGCGGCATTGGCCACCGGGGGCAGGCCGTAGTCGGCGGTTGCCACCGGGATGACCTCGATGCCCAGTTCTTGAGCCAATGCGGCGATGGCGGCATGCTCGGCCGCAGCCCGCTCCCCCAGCTCGGCCATGACCCCCAGCACCGCTACTCGGCGGCGTCGGTCCACAGAGGCTAGCGAGCGCAGTCCAGCGGCCATCGACATGGGATTGGCGTTGTAGGCGTCGTTAATGAGCACCGCCCCCGAGGCCAGATCAGTCACCTCCATGCGCCACGGCGACAACTTGGCTGAGCCCAATCCGGCGGCGATCTCATCCACCCCCACTCCGACGGCCAATGCGGCCGCGGCCGCGGCCAAGGCGTTGTCCACCATGTGCTCGCCGCACACCGCCAACGACACCTCGGCATGTCCATTGGGCGTCTCCAACCGAAACCGGGGACACAGCCCATCGTCCAAGCTCACCCCTGACGCACACACATCGCCCGCAGAGCGGCCAAAGCTCAGCACGGCGCCCCCAGTCCGCTCGGCCATGGCCATCACCAGCGGCTGGTCGGCGTTGAGCACGGCCACGCCCGATAGGCCCAGTGACTCCACCAGCTCCCCCTTGGCCTCGGCCACCGCCTCCACCGTCCCGAACAGCTCGGTGTGGGCCGCTCCCACTGCGGTCACCACGCCCACGGTGGGCCGGGCCAGCGAGCACAGCCAGTCGATGTGGCCTTTGCCCCGGGCGCCCATCTCCACCACCACCGCCTCAGCGCTCTCCGGGCGGTTAATCAGGGTGAGCGGCACCCCCAGCTCGTTGTTGAACGACATCGGGCTGGCGTGAGTGGGGCGGCCAACACCGATGGCCGCGGCGGCCATGTCCTTCACCGATGTCTTGCCCACCGACCCGGTGATGCCCACCACCGGCCCGTCGAACCGGCCACGGGCGTGGAGGCCCAAATCGGCCAGGGCGGCGGCGGTGTCTTCTACCACCACCGCAGTGGCTCCTCGGGAAGGGGCGGAGGTCAGGTAGGCAGTTGCACCCGCAGCCAATGCGTCGTCGATGAAGTCGTGGCCGTCCCGTTCGGCAACCACCGGCACGAACAACTGGCCCGGCACCATCGTGCGAGAGTCGATGGAAGCTCCCGACACTGCGACATCAGGGCCAATCAGCCGCCCGCCGACCGCCCGGGCCACCTCCGACGCCTCCAACTGCACTCTCTTAGCCTCCCACTGTCGGCTGACTTGGTGGGGTACCGTCGGCTTGTGGGAACCCGCGCCCGTTTGGTGTTGCTTTTCGGCGGCCGCTCGGCTGAGCACGACGTGTCCTGCGTCTCGGCTCGCCATGTGGCTGCCGCAGCCGACAGAGAGCGCTTCGAAGTGGTCGCGGTGGGCATCTCCCGCTCAGGTCAGTGGCGGCTGGCCGAGCTGGCCGATCCCCTTCCCGACCGACTGGACGCCGACGGCCTGGGCGTGACTCCGGCCGAGATTTTCGCCGAACCCGGCACAGTGGTTTTCCCTCTGGTACACGGCCCCATGGGCGAGGACGGCACCCTTCAGGGGCTGCTGGAGGTGGCCGACGTTCCCTATGTGGGGTCGGGAGTGCTGGCCTCGGCGGTGTGCATGGACAAGGCCATGGCCAAGCTGGCGTGCGCCCAGCACCAGATACCCCAATGCCGCTACCGAACGGCATCGGCCGGTGACTCCACTGAGGAAGCTGCCCGAGAGGCCATCGCCGATCTGGGTCTGCCGCTGTTCGTGAAGCCGGCCAATATGGGCTCGTCGGTGGGGGTGAGCCGGGCCACCACCGAGTTCGAGACGGTGAAAGCGCTGGAAGCAGCCGCCCAGTACGACCAGACGCTGGTTATTGAGGAGGCCGTCACCGGCCAAGAGATCGAAGTCGCCGTGCTGGGCAACCAAGACCCCGAGGCGTCTGTCCCCGGCGAGATCGTGCCCGGGGCCGAGTTCTACGACTACGCCGACAAGTACCTCACCGACGGCGCCAAACTGGTGGTTCCCGCCGAGATACCCCAAGCCGCCGCCGACCAAGCCCGTGACCTGGCCGTCACCGCATACCGCGCCCTGCGCTGCGAGGGCATGGCCCGGGTGGACTTCCTCTACGAGCCCAACGGGAGGGGAATGCTGATCAGCGAGGTCAACACCATCCCCGGCTTCACCCCCATCAGCATGTACCCCAAACTGTGGGAGGCATCGGGCCTCCCCTACCCGCAGCTCATCGAGACGCTGGTCGCTCTAGCCGTCGAGCGCTACGAGCGCCGCCTCCAACACCGCCGCACCGACCGCTGAGCACCGGCCGACCTGGAGCCAGGGCAGCCCTTGCGCATTCGGGGAATACCCCCTGGGTTTGGTAGAACACTGAGGTGATATCTGACGCTCTGGCGGGCAAGCGGCTGGCCATCACCGGCACGACCGGGTTCTTGGGCACCGCACTGGTAGAGCGCCTGCTGCGATGCGTGCCCGAGGTGGAACTGGTGCTCTTGGTGCGTCCCGGCCGCCGAGGCGTGGAGCAGCGCATCCGCCGGGAGATCATCCGCAACGACGTGTTCGACCCGCTGCGCGACGAACTGGGCAACGACGAGTTCGAACGGCTGTGCCAGGAGCAGGTCACCGGGGTGGCTGGAGACGTGGGAATCGACGGCCTGGGGCTCGACGACGCCGGCCGGGAGCTGATTGCCAGCAGCGACATCATCATCCACTCGGCCGCCGCAGTGGCGTTCGACAATCCGCTGGACACCGCCGTGGAGGTCAACCTCATGGGGCCGGTACGCCTAGTGGAGATGCTCAACGAGATGGGGGCGTCTCCCCACTTCATCGCGGTGTCTACCTGTTATGTGGCCGGCAGCCGCCGGGGCAACGCCCCCGAGGAACCGCTGACCGACGGCCCCATGTACGTGCCGGTGTCGTGGCAGGAGGAGGCCGAGGCCAGCCGCCGACGGCGCATCACCACCGAGACCGAGAGCCGCGATCCCAGCCGCTTGGACGAGTTCCGCAGCCGAGCCCGCCACGAGCTGGGCGCGGCCGGCACCCCGGCGCTGGCCGCCAAGACCGAGCAGCTCCGCAGCCGCTGGGTCCACGACCACATGGTGGAGGCCGGCCGGTCGCGGGCGTCCTCGCTGGGATTCCCCGACGCCTACGCCTTCACCAAGGCGCTGGCCGAGACCGCGGTGGCCGAGATCAAGGGTGATCTCAGGGTCTCCACCGTGAGGCCGTCGATCATCGAGTCGGCCTACTCCGAACCCTTCCCCGGATGGATCCGGGGGTTTCGCATGGCCGAGCCCATCATCATCGGCTACGGGCGAGGGCTGCTCACCGACTTCCCCGGCATCCCCCAGGGCGTGCTGGACGTGATCCCGGTGGACCTGGTGGCCGCCGCCATCTGCGCGGTGGCCGCCCGGGGCCACGACCCTGAGCGGCCGGTGATCCAGGTGGCATCGGGAGCGGTCAACCCGTTCCGGCTCAACCAGCTGGCCGACCTGGCCCACGGCTGGTTCAGCGAGAATCCCATCTACGACGACCGAGACCAGCCCATTCCCCCGCCCAACTGGACCTACCCGGGCCGGGGCCGGGTGGTCCGCCATCTCAAACGGCTGCGCCGGGGACTGGACGTCAGCGAGCGGGTGTTGGGGCGCATGCCCATCCGGGGACGCCAGGCCGAGATCACCGCCGACCTGGACGAGCGGCGCGACCAGGTGGAGCGAGCCTTGGGCTATGTAGAGCTATACGGGGCCTACACCGAATGCGAGGCCCTGTTCGGATTGGACCGGCTGCTGGAGCTCTGGGACAGCCTCGACGACGATGACCAACAAGCCTTCTGCTTTGACCCCCGGATCATCGACTGGCCCCACTACGTGACCGACATCCACCTGCCCACCGTGGTGGCCCAAGGCCGGGTGAAGACGGCCCCGTCTGGGCGCTCGGGGCCGTCCCGCAAAGTCCGCCAGCGAATCCAGGTGCTCTCTCCCGACCGGCACATTGCGGCATTCGACTTGGAGAACACCGTCATCGCCGCCAACGTGGTCATGGCCTACGGCTGGCTGGCCACCCGACGCCTCCCTCTCGACGACCGGGCCCGGCTGGTGGCCAAGATCCTGCTTGAGGCCCCGTCGCTGTTGGCTCTGGACCACCGGGACCGCAGCGACTTCCTCCGTCACTTCTACCGCCGCTACGAGGGGGCGCCGGTGGAGCAAATGGCCGAGGATTCCGGCGAGATGTTCAGCGACCTGATCTTGACCCAGGCCTACCCCGCAGCCATCCGCCGGGTGCGCCAACACCGGGCCGCGGGCCACACCACCGTGCTCATCACCGGCGCGCTGGACTTCATCGTGGAGCCGCTGCGCCCCCTGTTCGACCACATCGTGTGCGCCGAGCTGGGCCAGTCCCACGGCCTCTACACCGGCCAGCTGGCTGAGGTGCCACCCACCAGCGAGTCGAGGGCTGAAGTGCTGCGGGACTTTGCCCGAGCCGAGGGCCTGCTGATGTCGGAGTCGGTGGCCTACGCCGACTCGGCCAGCGACCTGGCCCTGCTCGAGGCAGTGGGCTACCCGGTGGCGGTGAATCCCGAGCCCAAACTGGCCATGCTGGCCCGCAAGCGGGGCTGGCTCATCGAGAACTTCGACAAGGCGCCCGGTGGCCCCCGCAAGCTGCTGCCCATCGGAGCCCGGAAGGCGTCATGAAAGACCGCATCCGACCAACCCCCCGTCCGGGGATGGTGCTAGAGGTTGACCGCTCCACCCCGCCGATCCTGTTCCACCACGGCGAGGGGTTCCGCACCGAGAAGCTCCCCGCCGGGCGCAGCCGGGTGATCTATCCGGCCGAGCCGCTGCTGGGACTGGCCGACCCCGAGGGCGCCATCCGCCGGGCGCTGCTCAACCCCATCGACCAGGATCCGCTGCCCGCCCAGCTTCGCCCGGGCATGAAGCTCACCATCGCGTTCGACGACATCTCCCTGCCGCTGCCCCCCATGCGTCGCCCCGACATCCGCCAGATGGTGATCGAGCAGGTGCTGGAGATGGCCGCGGCGGCCGGAGTGGACGACGTCCACGTGATCGCCGCCTTGGCCCTTCACCGGCGCATGACCGAGGCCGAACTGCGCCACGCGGTGGGCGACCGGACCTATGACGCCTTCGCCCCCTCAGGATGTCTGTACAACCACGACGCCGAGGACCCTGACGGCATGGTGATGCTGGGCACCACCCCCCACGGCGAGGAGGTGCAGTTCTCCAAGCGGGCCGCAGAGAGCGATCTGGTGGTGTACGTGAACATCAACCTGGTGGCCATGGACGGCGGCCACAAGAGCACCGCCACCGGCCTGGCCGGCTACCAGGGGCTGCGCCACCACCACAACGTCAAGACCATGCAGGAGTCCCGCTCGTTCATGGACCAGCACCGCTCCGAACTGCACGCCTCCAACTGGCGCATGGGCAAGGTGCTGCGCGACGCCGGGGTGAAGATCTTCCAGATCGAGACCACGGTCAACAACAACACCTTCGGGGTGGACGGGCCGCTGGCCATGCTCCAGAAGCGGGAGTGGGAGTGGACCGCCAAAGACCGAGCCGCGTTCATCGCCATGACCGCGGGCCTCAAGCAGACCCCGCCCCGGATGGCCCGCCAGATTTTCCAGTCGTGGCGGTCTCCCTACGAGCTCACCTCGGTGCAGGCCGGAGAGGTTGAGGCCGTCCACAAGGTGACCACCGAGAATGTCTATGAGCAGCACCTGGTGCCGGTGGAGGGCCAGACCGACATCTTGACCATGGGCCTGCCCTACATCTGCCCCTACAACGTGAACTCGGTGATGAATCCGATATTGGTCATGTGCCTGGGTCTGGGCTACTTCTTCAACCTCTACCGGGGCCGCCCGCTGGTGCGAGAGGGCGGCGTGGTCATCATGAGCCACCCCACCCGATGGGAGTTCCACCCGGTACACCACCCCAGCTACATCGATTTCTTCGAGCAGGTGCTGGCCGACACCACCGATCCGGTGGAGATCGAGGCCCGCTACGAGCGCCAATTCGCCGAAGACGAGTGGTACATCCACCTGTACCGCACGTCGTACGCCTACCACGGCGTCCACCCCTTCTACATGTGGTACTGGGGGGCGCATGCTCTTCAGCACTTGGGCGAGGTGATCATCGTGGGCGGCGATACTCGGGCGGTGCAGCGCATGGGCTTCCGCCCCGCGTCCACCCTCCAGGACGCCTTAGAGATCGCCAGCGACACCGTGGGCCGCCAGCCCACCGTCACCCACCTCCACAATCCCCCCATCCTGATGGCCGATGTCAGCTAGACGGGTGATCTCGAAGCTGGAGTTCCCCTACCGGACGGGCCGACCACCCGTCGGGGTGCCACCCGCGCCCCAGACCAAGAACCGAGGCGCCGACTACGACACGGACTGGGCCCGCAAGCCGGCGGCTCGAGCCGCCCGGCGGGCCATCACCGAGGCAATCATGCAGCCGGTAATGTCGGTCGTGGCCCGTCCCCGCCGCCAAGGGCTCGACCGGCTGGAGCGCCTCGACGGCCCGGTGATCTTTGCGGCCAACCACCACAGCCACATCGACACCCCGCTGCTGTTCACCTCCATCCCACCCCGTTGGCGACACCGGCTGGTGGTGGGGGCGGCATCGGACTACTTCTTCACCGGGGCGCTCAAGTCGGCGGTCTCGGCGCTGGTGATCGGGGCCATCCCCATCGAGCGGTCCAAGGTGGGGCGGCGCTCGGCCCGCCTGGCCGCGTCGCTCATCGAAGACGGCTGGAGCCTGCTCATCTTCCCTGAGGGCGGTCGCAGCCCCGACGGCTGGGGGCAGCCGTTTTTGGGCGGGGCCGGCTATTTGGCGGTGCGCTGCGGCGTGCCGGTGGTGCCAGTTCACGTGGAGGGAACCGACCGCATCCTGCCCAAGGGCCGCAACGTACCCAAGGTGTCAGCCACCACCATCACCTTCGGCGACCCCCTGGTGCCCACCGAAGAGGACAACGCCCGGCGGTTCGCGGCCCGCATCGAGGTGGCGGTGGCCACCCTGGCCGACGAGTGCGCCACCGACTGGTACCAGGCCCGCCGCCGAGCCCACTCCGGCACCACCCCCGGTCTCACCGGTCCCAATGTCTCCCCCTGGCGCCGGGCCTGGGCCCTCGGCGACCGCTCCCCCCGCTCCCGCCGCCAACACCGGCGCTGGCCCAAGTAGAACCCCTCGGACAGCCGTTCCGCGACAAGGCCAAATCGCCGATAAGCCCGTAGGATCGGAGGTATGCCGGTAGCCGCCTCCACCCCCATTGAGCTGATCGAAAACGTTTATTCCACCCTGGACGAGCGGGTTGACGCCGCCCGGGAGCGTTTTGGGCGAGAGCTCACGTTGGCCGAGAAAATCCTGGTCAACCACCTCGAAGACTCCACCGTCACTCCCGAGCGGGGCGTGTCCTATGTGGACTTGCGGCCCGACCGGGTGGCCATGCAGGACGCCACCGCCCAGATGGCGTGGCTCCAGTTCATGACCGCGGGACTCGACGAGGTACAGGTGCCCACCACCACCCACTGCGACCACCTCATCTCGGCCCGCGTCGACGCCGAGCGCGACCTGGCCGCCGCGCTGGACAACAACGAAGAGGTGTACGACTTTTTGGAGTCGGTGTGCGCCCGCTACGGCGCCGGATTCTGGAAGCCGGGCTCGGGAATCATCCACCAGGTGGTGCTGGAGCAGTACGCCTTCCCCGGCGGCATGATGATCGGCACCGACAGCCACACCCCCAACGCCGGCGGACTCGCCATGGTGGCCGTGGGCGTGGGCGGGGCCGACGCGGTGGACGTCATGACCAGGTTCCCCTGGAACGTGCGCTGGCCCAAGCTAATCGGCGTCCACCTCACCGGAGAGCTCGACGGCTGGGCTGCTCCCAAAGACGTGATCTTGAAGGTGGCCGAGATACTCACCGTGGCCGGCGGCACCGGAGCCATCGTGGAGTACTTCGGACCGGGAGCCCACTCGCTGTCGGCCACCGGCAAGGCCACCATCTGCAACATGGGGGCCGAGATAGGTGCCACCACCTCGCTGTTCGGCTACGACGACGCCATCGCCCGCTACCTCAAGGCCACCGGCCGGGAAGCAGTGGCCGACGCGGCCAACGACGCCGCCCACAACCTGCGGGCCGACAACGCCGTGCTGGCCGACCCCAGCGGTTACTTCGACCGGGTAGTGGAGATCGACTTGTCCAAGCTGGGACCGCACATCAACGGCCCTCACACCCCCGACCGGGCCCGCCCGGTGGCCGACTTGGGAGCCGAGGCCAAGCTGAACGGCTGGCCCCTGGAGGTGAGCGCCGCGCTGGTGGGGTCGTGTACCAACTCCAGCTATGAGGACATCACCCGGGCGGCCAGCATCGCCCGCCACGCCGCGGCCCACGGGCTCAGCGCCAAGTCGCCCCTCATGGTCACCCCCGGCTCCGAGCAGGTGCGGGCCACCATCGAGCGCGACGGGCTGCTGGCTGATTTGGAGGCCATCGGGGCCACCGTTTTGGCCAATGCCTGCGGGCCGTGCATCGGCCAGTGGAGCCGCGACGACGTGGCCGACGGCACCCCCAACAGCATCGTCACCAGCTACAACCGAAACTTCCCCAAGCGCAACGACGGCTATGCCTCCACCAACGCCTTCGTCACCTCGCCGGAGACGGTGGTGGCGTTGGCCCTGGCCGGAACGCTGGACTTCGACCCGGCCAGCGACACCATCGCCGCCCCCGACGGCACCGAGGTGGCCCTCATGGTGGGCCCGGGCACCGAGCTGCCCGACCAGGGGTTCGACCCCGGTGCCAGCGGATTCGTGGCCCCGCCCTCCGACGGCGGCTCCGTAGATGTGCGGGTGTCGCCCATTTCCGAGCGGCTCCAGGTTCTCGAGCCGTTCGCCGCCTGGGACGGCGAGGACTTCCACGGCCTGCCCGTGCTGCTCAAGGCCCAGGGCAAGTGCACCACCGACCACATCTCCATGGCCGGGCCGTGGCTGCGCTACCGGGGCCACCTGGAAAACATCTCCGGCAATCTGTACCTGGGGGCAGTGAACGCCTTCACCGGGGCGGTCGGCGAGGGCAAGAACCAGCTCGACGGCTCCACCGGGTCGTTCCCCGACGTGGCCGCCGCTTACCACGCCGCGGGTCAGCGCTGGGTTGTGGTGGGCGACCAGAATATCGGTGAGGGCTCATCCCGGGAGCACGCCGCCATGGAGCCCCGCTTCCGGGGGTGCGCCGCGGTGATCGCCCGATCCTTCGCCCGCATCCACGAGACCAACCTGAAAAAGCAGGGCGTGCTGGCCCTCACCTTCGCCGATCCCGACGACTACGACCGCATCGGCGAGGACGACCGCATCTCGATTCTGGGCCTGGCCGATTTGGCCCCCGGTGCGCCGGTACAGGTGCAGGTGGCCAAGCCCGACGGGACCGCCGTTGAGGTCACCGCGGAGCACACCTTGTCTCACGATCAGATCGAATGGTTCCAGGCGGGCAGCGCGCTGAATCTGATCCGCCAGCGGACCATGGGCTGACCGGCCGCGGCGAGCCGCCATGGACATTCGCTCCTACTGCCAGCCGTAGATTTACAACTATGGACATCCGCCAGCTCGACGCTCTTTTGGCGATAGCCGACCACAAGACGTTCACCAGCGCGGCCCGGTCGCTGCACACCGTTCAGTCCAATGTGTCCAAGCACATCGCCCGGCTGGAAGAGGAGCTGGGCGCCACCCTGGTGGACCGCGACGCCGGCACCCTCACCGAGGAGGGAGAGGCGGTGGTGGCCCGGGCCCGCCGCATCCGGGCCGAGACCGACGCCATCGCCGACGACATGGCCGCCATGCGCGACGACATCTCCGGCGTCACCCGACTGGGGATCATCGACTCGACCGCCCGATGGCTGATACCCATGGTGCTGCCGGCGCTGGAGGCCACCTACCCCAATATCCGGCTACAGGTGCTAACCGCCACCACAACCAGCCTGCTCCCCCAGGTGGTGGCTGGGAACCTGCACAGCGCGGTGGTCAACCTCCCCCTCAGCGAGTCGGAGATCCGAGTCGAGGAGTTGTTCGAAGAAGACCGCCTGCTCTTCGCCCCACCCGACCACCCCCTGGCCCGCCAATCTTCGGTCTCCCCCACCGAGTTGGGCCGCCATGAGCTGCTGCTCACCCCGGTGGGCACCGCATTTCGGGACGAGATCGACACGGAGCTAAAGAAGCAAGGGGTGGAGCTCACCACTCGGGCCGAGATCGACGGCATGCGCATGATCGCCACCCTGGTCTACGTGGGATTCGGCGCGGCCATCCTGCCTGCTACTGCCGCCCCTCAAGAAGGCGCATGGCGGCGCATCCCCATCACCGGCCTGGTCCCCCGCTCGGTGGGCATGATCTTCAGCCGCCAGGTGGCCCCGTCAGCCATCACCCGGGCGGTGCGCGACGTGATCTTCGAGGTGGTGGGCACTCACGGCTATGACCAAGCCGGGGTGTACCCAAGTTGACATCGGCGCGCGAGACTGGCCGCTACCAATGTCTGATGCCATGACTGCCACCGGGAACCGGCCGCACCGGGTTCCATTGCGGGCCGGATCTCCGGGTTCAGCCCGCGCCTGGCTGGACTCCTACGACGGCCGGGATTGCGTGGCCTTCGAGGTAGAGGACAACGACGCCGACCGGGGAGCCCTCAGCCCGACCGACAGCGAGACCCTGGAGCGGACCGCCCACGAGGCCCTATTGCGCCGGATCCCCCTGGTGGGGTTCATCGCCTCGTCGGGAGCCGATATCGACTCGGGCATCGCCGCCACCATGGGCTGGGGCCGGGTGGCCAAAGCGGTGGTGGACTGCTCGGGCCAGGTGCCCACCATCTTCTGCGCCACCGGACCGGCGGTTTCAGGTCCGGCCCTGCTTTTGGGTCTGGCCGACATCGCCATCGCCACCGAAGACAGCTACGCCTTCGTCTCCGGTCCCCGCATGGTCACCCAGTTCACCGGAGAGGTCATCAGCAACCAGACCCTGGGTGGGGCCGGCCAGCTATCCCGGCGCAGCGGGGTGGCCGCCTTCTTGGTGGAAGACAAGGACGCCGCCTCCGATTTGGTGGGCGCTCTGTTGAGCCTGCTTCCCGCCCACGCCGACGAGCTGCCCCCCCGATATTCGGTGGGCGATCCCGTCGATCGCCCTACCCCCGAACTCTGCGACCTTTTGCCCGACTCGCCGCTAGGCAGCTACGACGTGCGAGACGTGGCCCGGGCGGTGGCCGATGACGGCGACCTTCTGGAGTACAAGGCCGACTGGGCCACCAACTTGGTGTGCGCCTTCGCCACCGTGGCCGGACGGCCGGTGGGGATGCTGGCCAACCAGCCCCAATCCCTGGCCGGAACCCTCGACATCGCGTGCAGCCAGAAGGGGGCTCGGTTTGTGTCGTTCTGCGACGCCTTCAATCTTCCGTTGGTCACCTTCGTGGACACCTCGGGGTTCCAACCGGGCAAAGACCTGGAGTGGCGGGGCATCATCCGCCACGGCGCCCAGTTGGCCTTCGCCTATGCCAGAGCCACGGTGGGCCGGGTGAACGTGACCCTGCGGAAGTCCTACGGCGGGGCCTACATCGTGATGGACTCCCGGCACATGGGCAACGACATCGCCCTGGCCTGGCCCTCGGCGGAGATCGCAGTGATGGGGGCCCGGGGCGCGGTGGAGATCGTCCACCGCCGGGCCAGCCCCGAGGAGCGGGCCGAGCTGGAGACCGCCTATGAGGAGCGCTACCTGAATCCCTATATCGCGGCCGAGCGGGGCTCGATCGACGCGGTGATCGACCCGGCTGACACTCGCGCCGAGGTGGCAGCCGCCCTGGAGCTGCTGGAGTCCAAGCGGGAGTCTCTCCCCCGCCGACGCCACGACAACACCCCTCTTTGACCAGCACGAACCCCTCCCCTGGGAGCGAACCGGGCTGCCTGCGGTATGCTGCGGCAGCGCAGGAGGGAGCAGCGAAAGGAGCCATGCGTGCCTGAGTCCATAACGATCACCGACAATCGGACCGGTGAGTCAATAGAGGTTCCGATTGTCGACGGTGGTGTGGATGCCACAGCCTGGCGAAAACTACTCCCCAACGTGTGGTTCCTGGACCCGTCGTTCAGCACCACCGCGGCCACCACCAGCGCCGTCAGCGAGGTGGACGGCGAGAACGGGATACTGCGCTACCGGGGCTACCCCATCGAGCAACTTGCCGAGCACTCCACCTATCTGGAGGTGGCCTACCTGCTGCTCCACGGCGAGCTGCCCACCCCCGGCGAGTACGACGTGTGGAAGGACGAGATCACCCACCACACCTTCATCCACGAGCGCTTCCGCAAGCGGTTCATGGAGTCGTTCCTGCACGACGCCCACCCAATGGGCATGTTTGTTTCCACCATCGCCGCGCTGTCCACCTTCTATCCCGAGGCCAAGGACATAGAAGACCCTGAGAACCGGATGCACCAGATCGTGCGGCTCATCGCCAAGGTGCCCACCGTGGCCGCCGCCGGGGCCCGATTCAACACCGGCATGCCGTTCGTCTACCCCGACAACGACCTGGACTTCGCCACCAACTTCTTGTCGATGATGTTCAAGATCGCCGAGCCCAGGTACCAGTGCGAGCCGACGTTCAGCCGGGCGCTGGATCTTCTGCTCATCACCCATGCCGACCACGGGCAAAACTGCTCTACCAGCACTGCCCGGGTGGTGGGCAGCGCCCACACCGATCCCTACTCGGTGATCTCGGCTGCGGCCTGCTCGTTGTACGGCCCCCGCCACGGTGGAGCCAACCAGGCCGTCATGGAGATGCTCCACGACATCGGCAGCTACGAGAACATCGATCCCTTCATCAAGGCCGTCAAGGCCGGCGACACCCGCCTGATGGGCTTCGGCCACCGGGTGTACAAGAACTACGACCCCCGGGCCCGGATCATCAAAGAAGCGGCCTACGACGTGTTCGAGGTGACCGGCTCCAACCCGCTGCTCGACATCGCCTTGAAGCTCGAAGAAGTGGCCCTGGCCGACGACTACTTCGTGAGCCGCCGGCTGTACCCCAACGTGGACTTCTACTCCGGGCTCATCTACCAGTCGATGGGCTTTCCCACCGAGATGTTCACCGTGCTGTTCGCCATCGCCCGCACCGCCGGCTGGCTGGCCCACTGGGTAGAGCTCCTAGAACAAGACAGCCGCATAGCCCGCCCCCGCCAGGTCTATACCGGCTCCCAAGAGCGCAACTACACCCCCATCAACCAGCGCTGATCACCGCCTCGGGGCGTCAGCCAAGATCGCTCCTCAGCTCACTCCAGTCAGGCCACCCCGGAAGGCGGTTAGGAGGGTTGCTGCGGCGATGGCGGCGGTTTCGGAGCGGAGGACTGAGGAACTGATGCGGATGGCGTCTAGTTGGTGGCGCTCGGTGGCGGACCAGCCGCCTTCGGGGCCGATGAGGACGGTGGGGTGGTCGAGGGACGGGGGGTTGCCACCGATGTCGGCTCGGATGGCGCCGGGGTGGGCGGCTAGCGCGGCGAAGTCGGTTACTTCGCCGATGTCGGGGAGGCGCACTTGGCGGCTTTGCATGGCGGCCTCGCGGGCCACTCGGCGGAGGCGCTCGGTGTGGCGGGTGGCTCGGTCGGGCTCCCAGCGCACCACGCTGTGCTCGGCGGTGAACGGGACGATGGCGTCCACCCCCAGCTCGGTGAGCTTTTGCACCACCAGCTCGGGGCGGCCTCCTTTGATGAGGGCGAAGCCGATGGTGAGCTTTGGAAGTGGTGCTTCGACGAATACCACCTCGCCGTCCGGATCAGGCTCGGAGTCGGAGGCGGCCCCCAGGCGGCAGACCCGCCATGATCCCGCTCCGTCGGAAGCGGTAAAGGCGTCGCCGGGGCGCAGACGCAGCGACTTGGTCAGGTGATGGCGGTCGTCGTCGCGCAGCTCGAGGCGTTCTAGATCATCGACAAAGACGTGGGGGCCGTTTGCGCCGGTGGGCTTCACGGCTCGTCCAACCGAATCCGTCACTTCCGCCGGGCTTCACGGCGTCGCTTCCTCGAGGAGGGCGCCACCTCTTCGCCCCGCAGCTCGGCCAGCTGTTGGAGCAGGTCGATCTCGTCGTCGCTCAGCCCAGTGGGCGTTTCCACCACCGCCTGCACCAACAGGTCGCCCCGGCCTCGGCCCTCTAGCCGGGGCACGCCCCGGCCTCTGATGCGGAACACCTGGCCGGTCTGGGTGCCGGCGGGGATGTCCAAGTCCTCCACGCTGTCCAGCGTCTCGTACTTCACGTTCACCCCGAGGGCGGCTTGGACCATGGTGAGGTGGAGCTCATCCACCAAGTGGTCGCCCTCACGCCGGAAACGGGGATGGGGGCGCACCTCGATGTGCACATAGAGGTCGCCCGGGGGCCCGCCCCGAGGCCCGGCCGCCCCCCGGCGGGTGACCCGCAGCGTGGACCCGTGGCCCACACCGGCGGGGACGGTGACCGTGTAGTCCCGATCCCCCACCACCAGGCCATCGCCTCGACAGTTGCGGCACGGGTCGGAAATCAATTCGCCGCTGCCCGAGCAGGTCTCACACACCGTGCGGGTTACCACCTGGCCAAGGATCGACTGGCGCACCCGCTGCACTTGACCCATGCCGTCGCAGGTCCCACAAGTAATCGGCTTGGTCCCCTCGGCGGTACCCCGTCCTTCACACGACTCGCACACCGAGGCGGTGCGCACTGTCACCTCGGCATCGGCTCCCAGCACAGAATCCTCGAAGTCGAGGGTGAGCACCGCTTCCAGGTCGGCGCCGCGCTGGGGACCGGTTCTAGTCCTTCCGCCCGCGGTGCCGAACGGGCTGCCCCCAAACGGGCTGTTGCCCCCGAAGAATGCGTCGAAGATGTCGCCCAGGTTCATGCCCGAGAACGGTTCGCCGCCGCCCGCCGCCCCCGGCGCAGTGCCGAAGCGGTCGTAGTGGGCCCGCTTTTGGGGGTCGCTCAGCGTCTCATAGGCCAGGGCGATCTCCTTGAACCGGGCCTCGGCTTCGGCATCGTCGGGGTTGGCGTCTGGGTGGTACTGGCGGGCGAGCCTGCGGAATGCCTTTTTGAGGTCGTCCTCGGTGGCGTCTCGGCCCACGCCGAGCAGGTCGTAGAAGTCGGCAGACATGATCTAGGGGGTCGACAGCCGATCGCCCAGCTTCTGGCTCACCACCGCCACCGCGGCCAAAGCTTGGGGATAGTTCATGCGGGTGGGGCCCAGCACCCCGATGGAGCCCACAGGCTGGCCGGCCACCTCGTAGGGGGCCACTATCAGCGAGCACTCAGCCAACGGGGCCACCCCGGTTTCCGAGCCGATGGCCACGGTGAGGCCCCGGTCCAAGATGTCTCTCACCAACGACACAACCACCAACTGCTTCTCCAGTATTCCCAGAACCGACCTCACCGTGTCGGTGGCGTCGAACAGACCAGCCACGCTGGCCGCCCCTCCCACGTAGAGCTGCTCCTCGGCGTCGCTCAAATCGGCCAGCGAGCCCATGATCCGAGACGCCAACGGGCTCAGCCGGGCCACAGCGCCCCGATCCCGCAGCGCAGTGGCCGGTCGCCCGGCCAAGAACTCGGTGAGCGCGGTGGCGGCCCGGGCCAGCTCCACAGAATCGGCGGGCTGGTCCATCTCGATGGTGCGCTTGTCCACCGATCCGTTCTCGTACACCACCAGGGCCAGCACCAGCCGCTCCGACAGGTCCACCAAATTCACCGACCGGATGGCCGCGCTGGAATGCTGGGGGGCCACCACCAAAGCGGCGTACGCCGTGAGGTCGGCCAGCAACGCGCTGGTGTCGGCCAGCATCTGCTCGAGCTCGCTGTGGGTGGTGTCGAAGAAGGCCCGCACCTGCTGGCGCTCGCTGCGGCCCAGGGTGCCGGGCACGTCGGCAAGCGTGTCCACGAAATGGCGGTAACCCTTCTCGGTGGGGATGCGGCCCGCGCTGGTATGGGGCTGGCTCAGATATCCAGCCTGCTCTAGGGCCAGCATCTCGTTGCGGACGGTGGCCGGCGACACGCCCAAGTCGGCCATCTCAGAGACATGGGAGGAGCCCACGGGCTGGGTGGTGGATATGTACCCCTCCACCACGGCCCGCAGCACCGCGGCCTTGCGGGCCGAGAGGGTCTCGCTGCCTGTCCTCATTGAATCCCTGATACTAATGGGCAGCCCGAGCCTGACCTCCGTCGAGCCGACCGACCGTCAGTCATCCAGGCGGAGCGCGGATATGAACGCCTCTTGGGGCACGTCCACCCGGCCGATGGCCTTCATCTTCTTCTTGCCAGCCTTCTGGTTCTCCAGCAGCTTGCGCTTGCGGGTCACATCGCCGCCGTACAGCTTGGCGGTGACATCTTTGCGGAAGGCCTTCACCGTTTCGCGGGCGATGATCTTGCCGCCTATGGCCGCCTGGATGGGTACGTCGAACTGCTGGCGGGGGATCAGCTCCTTCAGCTTCTCGGTCATTCGCCGGCCGTAGAAATAGGCCGAGTCCCGGTGGACGATGGAGCTGAAGGCGTCCACCGGCTCGTGCTGGAGCAAGATGTCCACCTTGGTGAGGTCGGCGGCGGTGTATCCGTCGGGCTCGTAGTCGAGGCTGGCATAGCCCTGCGTGCGGCTCTTGAGCTGGTCGAAGAAGTCCACCACCACCTCGGCCAGGGGCAGCCGGTAAGACAGCTCCACCCGCTCGGGCGACAGGTACTCCATTTTCTTCATCTCCCCCCGGCGGGCCTGGCACAGCTCCATGAGGGTGCCGGTGTAGTCGGCGGGGGCGATGATGGTGGCGGCCAGCATGGGCTCTTGGATGCCCCGCACCTCGGCGGCGGGGGGCATGGCCGAGGGATTGTCCACCTCGACATGTTCGCCGTTGTCCAGCTCTACCCGGTAGGCCACTGAAGGAGCGGTGGCAATGAGGCTGAGCCCGAACTCCCGCTCGAGGCGCTCTCGCACGATCTCCATGTGCAAGAGCCCGAGGAACCCGCAGCGGAAGCCGAATCCCAGCGCGCCCGACGATTCCGGCTGGTAGTTGAAGCTGGAGTCGCTCACCCGCAACCGCTCAAGCGAGTCGCGCAGGGCGGCGAACTCGTCGCCGTCGATGGGATACAGACCGCAGAACACCATCGACTTGGGCTCCTGGTATCCGGCCAGGGGCTCGGACGCGCCACTGCGGGCGGTGGTTACAGTCTCGCCCGAGCGGGCCTCGGCCACGTTCTTCATGCCCGCGATGAGGTAGCCCACCTCGCCAGGCCCCAGCTCGTCGATCGGTGTCGGCTGTGGCGCCCACACCCCGATCTCGTCGGTCTCCCGATCGGTGCGGGCCTGCATGAACCGAATCTTGGCCCCTGAGCGCAGCCGTCCGTTCATAACCCGCACGGAGCTGACCACACCCCGGTACTGGTCGAAGTGGGAATCGAAAATCAGTGCCTGGAGGGGACCTTCGGGATCGCCCACTGGCGGCGGCGTGCGGGCCACCACGGCGTCGAGCAGCTCCTGAACCCCCTCGCCGGTTTTGGCGCTGATGTGCAGGACGTCTTCGGCGGCGATGCCCAGCACCTGCTCGATCTCTTCAGCCCGGCGCTCGGGCTCGGCCGCGGGCAGGTCGATCTTGTTGACGGCGACCACCACCTCCAGATCGTTCTCCATGGCCAGGTAGCAGTTGGCCAGCGTCTGGGCTTCGATCCCCTGGGCCGCGTCCACCAGCAGGATCACCGACTCGCAGGCGGCCAAGGAGCGGCTCACCTCGTAGCCGAAGTCCACGTGACCGGGGGTGTCGATGAGGTTGATTACGTGGCCATCGTGGTCGAGGCGGACGCTCTGGAGTTTGATGGTGATCCCCCGCTCCCGCTCCAGATCCATGGAATCGAGATATTGGGCGCGCATCTCCCGGGGGTCGACCGCACCGCAAATCTCCAGCATGCGATCGGCCAGCGTGGACTTGCCGTGGTCGATGTGGGCGATGATCGAGGTGTTGCGGATTCGGGAGAGGTCAATGGACACGACAACTAGAAACGCTACCGCCCCTCCCGTGTGGTTGGTGGGGTTGGCGGGCGGTAGAGTTGTCATTCTGTGGCAAACATCAAGAGCCAGATAAAGCGCAACCGCCAGAACGAGAAGCGCCGCCAGCGCAACCGGGCCGTGCGCTCCGAGATCATCACCCGCACCCGGAATGCCGAGACCGCCGCGGAGTCCGGCGACGAGGTAGAGACTGCCGAAGCCGCTCGCCTCGCCATAAAGCGCATCGACAAGGCCGCCAGCAAGGGCGTGTTGCACCCCAACACCGCTGCCAGGAAGAAGTCCCGCCTGATGAAGCGCCTGGCCCGCCTTCAAGCCGAGTAGGCCGCGGCCAGCCCCTAGCGATTGAGCTGGGTGAGGCGGGCCACCAGCACTTCCAGCACCGCCTCGGGGGCCACCGCAGTGGCGCCCCGAAGATCCAGATCGGCTTGGGCCAGCAGCTCGACCGACCGGGCGATCCTCTTCGATCCGAGCTTGCGGGACTGGCGCAGCGCTTTGCGGGCCGGGAAGGTGGAGCCCTTCATGCCCAACAGCTCGGCCGCCTCCTTCTCGTCGGCGGCATCGGCGCCGTCGAGGCGCAGGAGGCGGGTGTGGTGGTTGTAGAGCGTGGCCAACACCTGCATCTCATTTCGGCCCCCGGCGTGGAGCATGCGGCGCAGCTTGTCCAAGGCGTCGGCGATGTTGCCCGACTCCACCGCGTCGGTGAGCTCCCAGGGGGGCACCGATCCGGCCTCCCAGATGAAGGGGACCACTTCGTCGGCCTCCAAGGCCCGATCCGGTCCGTAGGCCGAGGCCAAAGTGGTGAGCACTGCGGGGAGTCGGCTCAGATCCTCCCCTAGGTGATCGGCCAGCAGACGCTTGGCCCCCGGCCGCAACCGCAAACCGGCGGCGGCAATCTGTGTGTCCATCCAGTTGGCGGCCCCATCTCGACCCCGGGGAACCCCAGCGCCTATCACCTCGCCGCCCGCCGCGGTCACTGCCTCGGACAGGCGTTTGGGTACCGCTCCCATCCGCTGGAGCGCCGGCCCCTTCTCCCACACCAGCACCAAATCGGTGGTATCCAGGGGGTTGTCCAGGTAGCCGAGCAGGGGTCCGAGCGAGTCAACGGTGGAGAACCGGCCCAGCTGCCGGCCCACAACCACCCGACGGCCGGTGAGAAACGGCGGGGTCTGGGCGGCGTCCACCAGCGGAGCGATCTGGTAGTCCTCGTCTTCCTGGTAGGCGGCCTCGTTCAGCTCAGCCACCATCAGCGACCGGTCACCGTCGCCCACCAGTTGGGCCACCCGGTCTCGGACCGCGTTGGCCAACAGCACATCATCGTCGCCGTGAAGAAGGATGACGGTGGCGCTCATCGCGAACCCCATGGATGGTTGAACACCGCGCTCATGGGGCTTCTCGCTGGAGTTGGAGTACTGCGCTCATGAAGTCGGCCACCCGGCGGGTGCCGGCCACATCGTGGGCCCGCAGAACTCGACAGCCCAATCCAATGCCGAGGGCATGGGCCGCCAGGGTGGCCTCCCGCCGGTCCCCCACCTCGGTGCCGGTCAGCGCCCCCAAGAACCCCTTGTTGGACACCGACAAGAACACCGGGTAGCCCAGACCGGCCAACTCGTCGGCCCGGCGCAGCAGTTCAGCCGACATATCGGGGGTTTTGCCCAGGTCGTGGCCGGCGTCGAGCATCACCCGCTGCGGGGGAATTCCCGCGTCCACCGCCCACTGGGCCCGCTCGGCCAGAAACCGGCTCACCTCGCCCACCAGGTCGTCGTAGAACGGCTCGGGATCGGCCACCCGCGGGGCCAGGCGCACATGGCAGGCCACCACCGAAGCCCCGGCCTCAGCGGCTTCGCAGAGGAAGTCAGGATCGGCAAACCCGCTGATGTCGTTGCCCACCACCGCTCCAGCGGCATAGCTCTCCCGAGCCACCGAGGCCCGCCAGGTGTCCACCGAAATGGGTAGGTCGAAGCGCTTTCGCAACGCTTCGATGGCCGGCACCACCCGGTCCATCTCCTCGGCCTCAGTCACCTCCGGGCCGGGACCGGCCTTCACGCCGCCCACGTCCAAGAAGTCCGCCCCCTCGTCCACCAGCGTCTCGGCTTTGGCCAAAAAGTCGTCGAAATCCCAGTACTGGCCGGCGTCGTAAAAGGAGTCGGGTGTGCGGTTCAAAATCCCCATCACCAGAGCCCGGGTGGTCACGTCAAACCGGTGGGCCCCCAGCTCCACAATCACGACGGCGACGCTACACCGCCTGTCGGGGTAACCGTCACTACCAGGCGGGGATCGTGGGACACCACCTCCACTTCTAGGCCGCCGACGAGTACTTGCTGGCCGGATCGGACGGTGGTGGCGCCGCCGATGCGGTGGCCGGGTGGGGCTATGACCGCTCCAACCCACATGCGCTCTTTTAGCGAACGGATCTGGTCGCGTTGGGCACGGGTGCCCCGGTCGGCCACTGCCAGATCGACTGCGCCGACGCCAGCCCGGCGCAGGTCTTCTAGCAGTCTCTCGGTCGATCGATTGGAGGCCAGGGCGATCACCACGGTTTGCTGTTCCCGCCACACTTCGACTCCGGATTCGAGCACGGTGTGAAACGGCGGGTCGGAGATCCGCAGGGCCACCGCTGGCACCAGCAGCGCTATGGCCAGAGCGGAGGCGGCCACCGCCCGCAGCGGGCGTCGTCGAGCCAGCCACCAACATCCGACGCCTACAGTCACGACAACCAAGTGCGGCGCCCGCAGCTCGCCCAGACGAGCTGACGCCGCCCAGCCGGCCACCGCCTCGATCCAGCCGATGCCCACTGCGGTGGGCCAGTGGATGGCTTGGGCCAGCGGGCCGCCCATGAGTCCGGCGACAACTCCGGCCGACAGGCTCCACATCATGATCGGCCCGGCTACGGGGGCGGCTAGCAGGTTGGCGGGCAGGGAGGCCACCGGCACCCCGCCGAAGATGGCGATCAACAGAGGCGACACGGCCAACTGGGCTGAGACGGTCACGGCCAGCGCCTCGGCCAGCAACCGAGGACCGGGCAGGCGCTCGGCCAGACGAGGTGCCCACAAGATGATGCCCGCCGAGGCCGCCACCGACAGTCGGAAGGCCACAGAGTGCACCAACAGCGGATCGACCAGCACCAACAGGGCCACGGCCAGGGCCAGCACCCGGCGGCTGGAGGCATCGCGGCCCAACAGGGTGGCGGTGGCGGCGATGGCCGCCATAACGGTGGCCCGCAGCACCGAGGGCTCGAACCGGGTGACCAAGGCAAAGAAGGCGATCACCCCCAGCGTGAGCACCCAGCGGCCCCGGTAGTCGAAGCGCTCGATCAGCGGGCGGGCCAGGATCAACACGAAGGCCACGTTCTGGCCCGACACGGCCAGCAGATGGGTGAGGCCCGCGGCCCGGAAGTCGTCTGACACCACCGGCGACTGGTAGCGATCGTCGCCGTAAGACAGCCCGGTGAACAGGGCGTGGCGGTCGTCGTCGAGCGACTCAGCACCGGAGGCGATTGTGCGGCGCAGCCAGTTGGCCAGCCGATAGGGCGGCGACCCGTCGCGATGGCTGTGGATGCGGTCGATGCTCAGCCGGTTGGCGATGTGGCGGGCCGCTTGGTAGTCGGGCAGCGGCTGAATTGGGCGCACGCTGCCGGTGATGAGGATGCGATCCCCAGCCAGGCGCTCTCCCAGGTCGCGGGCGGCTCGGCCGTAGGCCCACGCTTCGTAGCGCCGTCCCTCCGCCCGCACGCTCACCCTCATCCCTTCGCCGACGGGAACCGGATCGGCCACCAAGGTTGCTTCGCCTTCAAACGCCGCGGGCTCAACTGGGTCGAGTCCTGCCCAGGCCCTTGCCCCCAGCGAAGAGCTGAGCAGCATGATGGCGGCCACCAGCAGCCACGGCTTGCGGACGGCTAGGGCCACGAGCGCCAAGGCGACCGCGGGGAGCAGCGGTACCGCCGCCGACCACCAGGCGCCGACCATGGCGGCAACCGCCAACGCCACAGCGTGTCGGTCGCTCATTGCGGCCCGTTGCTCACACGGCGACCAGGTCTCGGATCAGCTCGAGCTTTGCGGGCCCGATGCCCGATACCGCCAGCAGCCCATCGACCGAGGCAAAACCGCCAATACGCTGGCGGTGCTCGATGATGGCCGCGGCGATAGCCGGTCCCACCCCAGGTAGGGACTCCAGTTGCTCGGGGGTGGCAGAGTTGAGGTTCAAAGGCCCGGATGGCGCGGCAGGCCCGCCACCAGCCGGTCCGCTTCCGTTCAGGGGAGCGGGAATCTCGGTTTGGCCGACCACTGGGAAGTACACCCACTGCCCGTCGAACAGCGTTTCGGCCAGGTTCACCCGGTCGTAGTCGGCATCGCCGGTCAGCCCACCGGCCGCTTCAACCAGGTCGAGCACGCGAGCTTCGCCCCGAAACAGGTACACACCGGGGACCTGCACCGCACCGGCGGCATGAACCAGGATCGGGGTCGGTTCGGTGACCGGAGTCGGGCGGGCAGGCAGCGGAGTGGCCATGGGAATGATCGCCTCTGGCCGGGGAGCGCCATTGGCACCGACGATCATGTAGGCCGCCGCTGCGACAATGATCACGAGTCCGGCCCCTGCCATCAGGAGCCGGGGTCCGGTGATCAGGTGGCGGTAGTCATCCCACATCTCCCGGACCCGCTCCGCCGGGCTCAGCCGGGGAGGGGGCAGCGAGGAATCTTCCATGGCTGTTTCCGGGCGCGCCGCGCCATGCCAGTGGAGGGGGAAGCAGCGTCAGGGTATCAGCCCAAAGTCAGAATCGACAGGGGCCTGAGTCCCCCGGAGCCAATTGAACGGGGCTCAGTAGATCTGAGCGGTGAGTCGACGCCGGTAAATGGGGGTGCGGGGATCTTCTGTACCCATGATCTCGAGCAGGTCCACGAACTCCTGGCGGGCTGCCGGGTCGGCCTTCACCTGGCCGAGCAAACCCTCTAGACGGGCTTCGACGTCGCCGTTGGCAGCGCCACCACCGCCGGTTCGGGCCAGAGCGGCCACCCGGCGGACCTCGGCGGTCTCGGGAATTCGCTCCAGCAGCTCGAGGGCCTCATCGGCCCGTCCATCGGCAACCAGCAGGTCGGCCAGCGCCACCACTGCGCCTTCATGGTCGGCGTCGAGCTCCAGCGCCGCCCGCAGAGAATCCTCGTCGCCCGCGGCTACCAGCGCCTCCAGCTCGGTCTCCGTCTCGGTGGGCAGCAGTCGCTGCACGAATTCGGCCACCGCGGCCTCGCCCTGGGCACCGATGAAGCCGTCCACCACTTTGCCGTCTCGCATGGCGTACACGGCGGGAATGCTCTGCACCTGGAAGGCCTGGGCGGTCTGGGGGCTGTCGTCCACGTTGACTTTGGCCAGCTCCACCGCCCCGTCGGTGGCCGCCACTGCCTGCTCCAGAATCGGCCCGAGCGTTTTGCACGGTCCGCACCACGGCGCCCACAAATCCACCACCACCGCCACGGTGTGGGATCGCTCCACTACTTCGGTCGCAAACGTTGCGTCGCTTACATCGGCCATCGGCTACCTCTCATTGACCCAGATTGAACGCTACCCTCACCAGTTGCATGGACCACATCCGAGGCATTCAGCATGACGCGGTCAGCGCGTGGTTCGAAGCCCATGTTCCCGGCGTGGCCTTGCCGTTGACGTTCGAGTTGATGGCCGGCGGGCACTCCAACCTCACATTCAAGGTGGCCGATGCCCATGGCCAGTGCTACGTGCTGCGCCGGCCCCCGCTCTACCAGGTGCTGGCCACCGCCCATGACATGGGCCGAGAGCACAAGATCATCGCCGCCCTGACCGATACCGACGTGCCGGTTCCCCGCGCGTTCGGGCTGTGCGAGGACGAATCAGTCAACGAGCGCCCGTTCTACGTCATGGACTTTGTGGACGGGAAGGTTGTGCGCAGCCGCAGGCATGCCGTTGCCCTGGCCCCTGATCGGCGCCGGGCCGCCTCCCAGTCGATTGCCCAGACCCTGGCCCACATCCACGCGGTGGACGTGGATGAGGTGGGGCTGGGCGATCTGGGCCGCAAGGAGGACTACATCGCCCGCCAGCTCCGGCGCTGGCTGCGCCAGTTCGAGGAGTCCAAGACCCAGGACCGCCCCCAGATACAAGAGGTTCACGACCACCTTGTCGCCCGCATCCCCGACCAGGGAGAAGCCGGCATCGTCCACGGCGACTACCGCCTGGACAACTGCATCCTGGGCGAACAGGGCCAGGTGGTGGCGGTGCTCGACTGGGAGCTGTGCACCCTGGGCGACCGCAACGCCGATGTGGCCCAGCTTCTGGTGTATTGGGCCGAGCCCGATGACTTGGAGGTTGCCTTGGACGATCCCCCCACCGCCGAATCCGGATTCGCCAGCCGGGCCGAGATGTTCGACCTATACCTGGAGGCATCGGGGCGCGATATCGACAGCTTCGATTTCTATATGGCCTTCGGCTACTGGAAGCTGGCCTGCATCTTGGAAGGCGTGTACAGCCGCTATGTGGGAGGGGCAATGGGCGACAAAGCGCCGCCCCAGGGGGCCGAGAGCTTCGTCGCCCGGGTGGACACCCTGGTTGACATGGCCACATCAGCCGCGGAGCAGGTGGCATGAGCAGCGAGTTGGTCACCGTCCAGCAGCTGCCTGACCTGGTCGACCCGGTATTGGTGGTGGCCCTCGACGGGTGGGTGGACGCCGGATATGGCATGCGCAACGCCGCTGAGATCATGATCGACTCAAGCGAAGCGGTGCAGGTGGCCTGCTTCGATTCCGACCTGTTGATAGATCACCGAGCCCGCCGTCCCACTATGACCGTACGAGACGGCCGGGTCGACGACATTTCGTGGCCGGCGATAAGGCTCGAGGTGTTGTGCGACCTCGACCAGCGCAAGTTCTTGATGCTCCACGGCCCCGAGCCCGACTTCCGCTGGCAGGCGTTTTGCACCGCGGTCGTCGAATTGGTGCAGCAGTTGGGGGTAGCCCGGGTGGTGTCGTTGGGGGCCTACCCCGCCGCGGTGCCCCATACCCGACCTGTGCGCCTGTCGGCCACCGGCACCACTCAGGATCTGATCGAGCGGTTCGGCTCTTTTCAGGGAACCCTGGAGGTTCCCGCCGGCATCAGCTCAGCTTTGGCCAAGCTATTCGAGGCCGCCGGACTGGAAACGGTGTCGGTGTGGGCCCAAGTGCCCCACTACGCATCCGGATCGCCATTCCCGGCCAGCACTGCGGCCCTCATACAAGGTCTGCGCACCGTTACCGAGTTGCGGTTCGATCCGGCACCGCTGATCGCCGAGGGGCTGGAGGTGTCCCGTCGGCTCGACACCATGATCGCCCAGAACGCCAGCCACAAGCGCCTGTTGGGGCAGCTGGAAGGCGCCTACGACACCACCATGGGAGAACACGGCGACGAGATCCCCACCGGGGACGAGTTGGCCGAAGAGCTGGAGCGCTTTTTGCGCGATCAGGACGAGTCCAAATGACCACCACTACCCGAGAGGACAGAGCATGAAGCTAGACGGCGGCCTCGTTACCAGAGCGTCCAGAAAGGGATCGGTTGGACCACTTGGCGATGCCGCCGACAACGCCCGCAGCTTGGAGGCGGCCGGCTACGACGGGGTCTGGTCGGCCGAGCTCGACCATGACCCATTCCTGCCGCTGGTGCTGGCCGCCGAGCACACCAGCCGCATCCAGATCGGAACCTCGATTGCGGTGGCATTCGCCCGCAATCCGATGGTCTTGGCCAACTTGGGGTGGGATCTCCAGGCCTATTCCAGCGGGCGTTTCATTCTCGGCCTCGGTTCACAGATAAAGCCCCACATCACCAAGCGATTCTCCATGCCCTGGTCTCACCCCGCCGCCCGCATGAAGGAGATGATCGACGCCATCAAGGCCACATGGGACAGCTGGGAGACCGGTGAGCGGCTGAACTTTCGGGGCGAGTTCTACCAACACACCCTCATGACGCCGATGTTCAGCCCCGGATCCAATCCCTTCGGCCCACCCCCCATCCATTTGGCCGCGGTGGGCGACCTCATGACCGAAGCGGCCGGCGAGTCGGCCGACGGCTGGATCAGCCACGGATTCACCACGCCCAGCTACGTGCGGGAGGTGTCGCTGCCCGCCCTCGAGCGGGGGGCCGCTAAGGCAGGGCGCAACCCCATGGACATAGAGGTGTCAATGCCCGTGTTCATTGTCACCGGCGAATCCGAGGAGGAAATGGCGTCAGCCGCCCAAGCGGCCCGCCAGCAACTGGCCTTCTACGGCTCGACGCCTGCATATCGCCCGGTGCTAGAGCACCACGGCTGGGGCGACGCCCAAGACGAGCTGAACCGCATGTCCAAGCAGGGCCAATGGGTGGAGATGGCCGAGGTGATCGACGACACCATGTTGGGAACGTTCGGGGTGGTGGCCGAGCCCCAGAACCTGGCCAGCGGCGTGGCCGCCAGCTACGGGGGGCTGATCGACCGGATGTCGTTCGGCCAGGGCCTCCGTACCGACGGCCCCTGGGCCGAGGTGCGCGAGGCGCTTCGAGCCATTCCGGGACGGTCGCCCGAATAGGGTTGCCGCGGTGGACTCAAAGGATCCTTCGGACTACCACGAGGGGCTGGCCCAGGCCGAAGAGGCCGCCATCAACCCCCACAGGGAATGGGAACGGGGCCGTGCTGAGCCCCCGGAAGTGCGCGACGACGGCTTCGGCGGGCGCATCCTGAACCTGTACCGCCGCGACCACACCGAGGCGGTGCTGCGCAACAGCGGGGTGTTCTCCACCCGGGTGGTGGCCGAATCGATGACACCGTTCATGGGGCCGCTCATGCTGGGGATGGACGGCGATGAGCACACCGCCTATCGGGGGCTGGTGTCCGGGGCGTTCCGATCCTCCGCGCTGGCCCGCTGGGAGACCGAGCTGGTGGCGCCCATCGTGAACGAATTGCTCGACGGCATCGCTCCTCGGGGAAGGGCCGATCTGGTGGCCGAGCTGACCCAGCGGTTCCCCACTCGGGTGATCGCCGGGATCATGGGCGTGCCGCTGGACGACGCCGATCAGTTCCGGCTGTGGTCCGAGCAGGTGAGCGCCGGTCCCCTCTATCCCGAGCCGGGCCACGCCGCCTCCCAAGCCATGCGGGACTACCTCCAGCCCATCGTGGAAGACCGCAAGGCCAACCCCCAAGACGACCTCATCAGCGACATCATCCACGCCGAGATCGACGGCCAGCGCCTCGACGACGAGCACATCTACGGGTTCTTGCTGCTGTTGATGCCCGCCGGAGCCGAGACCACCTCCCGGGAGCTGGGCATCGCCTTGACGGCATTGCTGACCCACGAGGGCTGGCTCGACCGGCTCAAGGCCGACTGGTCGCTCCTCGACCAGGTGATCGAGGAAACCCTGCGGTGGGAAAGCTCTGCCCCGCTGGCCACCCGGGAAGCCACGGCAGACACCGAGGTGGGCGGATGCCCTGTCCCGGCCGGCACCCGGCTGATGATGACCATGACGTCGGCCAACCGGGACGAGCAGGTGTACTCCGATGGCGACCGCTGGGATCCTGACCGGGAGCAGCCCGTACCCCACATGGCGTTCGGCTGGGGCCGGCACCTGTGCTTGGGCATGCACCTGGCCCGCCTCGAGCTCCGGGTGGCCCTGCGAACCATCCTCAAGCGGCTTCCCGGACTGCGCCTCGACCCCGACGCCGACCCTCCCCTCATCCGTGGGGTGGCCTTCCGGGGCCCAGAAGAGCTTCATGTGGAGTGGGACGTCTAGCGGAGTGCTACACCACCACGTTGACCAGCTTGGGGGGGCGGGCGATGACCCGTCGGGGTTCGCCGCCATCGAGGTAGGCCTGCACCCTCTCTGACGCCAGGGCCAGTGCCTCAGCCTCAGCGTCGGCGATGTCGGCGGACACTTCGATGCGGTCGCGCACCTTGCCGTTCACTTGCACCACCATGGTGACCGTCTCCAGCACCAGCTTGGCCTTATCGGCGGTGGGCCACTGCTCGATGTGGACGTTGCCGCCCCGGCGTATTTCCCACAGCTCAGCGCAGATGTGGGGCACCATGGGCGCCATAGCCAGCAGCAGCGAGTCGATGGCGAACGCCAGCGTGTCGTGGTGGGGACCGTCGTCGGACTGCACGTAGCGGTAGAGCTCGTTGGTGAACTCCATGCAGCCGGCCACCGCGGTGTTGTACGACCAGCGGTCGAACTCGGAGGTGATGCGATCAATGAGCCGGTGGGTGGCCGCGTCGATGGCGTCGTCTGCTGGGGTGGCCGCACCGGTGCGGGCCGGGTTGGCCCGCTCGGCGGTGCCGGCGGCCAACCGCCACAGCCGGCCCAAGAAGCGGGCGCAGCCCTCGAGTCCGAAGTCCTCCCAGTCCACGTCCTCGGCGGGGGGCTTGACCTGCAAGATGGCCAGGCGCAGGGTGTCGGCGCCGTAGGTGTCGATGAAGTCCTCGGGGGCCACCAGGTTGCCCTTCGACTTCGACATCTTGCCCCCGCCCATTCGCACCATGCCCTGGGTGAACAGCCGCTGGAAGGGCTCTCGCAGCCCGGCAGGGGCTACGCCCAGATCTGACAGCGCCCGGGTGAAGAACCGGGCGTACATCAGATGCAAGATGGCGTGCTCCACCCCGCCGATGTACTGGTCCACCGGCAGCCACCGCTCCAGCGCCTCTTGGCTGAATGGCATCTCGGAGTTGTGGGGGTCGGCGAAGCGCAGGAAGTACCACGAGGAGTCCACGAAAGTGTCCATGGTGTCGGTCTCCCGCCGGGCCGGGCCACCGCAGCCGGGGCACTCGGTGTGCAAGAAGCCGGGGTGGTCCACCAGCGGCGACCGCCCGGTGGGCATGAAGGCCACGTCATCGGGCAGGCCCACCGGCAGTTCGTCGTAGGGCACCGGCACCGTCCCGCACCCCTCGCAGTACACCACGGGGATGGGGCATCCCCAATAGCGCTGGCGGGATAGCAGCCAATCGCGCAGCCGGTAATTGACTTTGCGCTCGCCGATGCCCCGTTCTTCCAGCCAGTCGATGGAAGCGGACTTGGCCTCGGCCATCCACAGGCCGTTGAGCCACTCGCTGTTGATGGACGGCCCGTCGCCGGTGTAGGCCTCCCCATCGAAATCCTCGGAAGGCTCAACGGTACGGATAATGGGCAGGCCGTAGGCGGTGGCGAAGTCCCAGTCGCGCTGGTCCTCGCCGGGTACGGCCATGATCGCCCCGGTGCCGTAGGTGGTGAGCACGTAGTCGGCCAAAAACAGCGGAATCGCCTCGCCGGTGAACGGGTTGACCACCCGGGTGCCGGTGTCCACGCCCCGCTTGTCGGCCGGGCCGCCCGTCGATAACCGTTCGATCTCGCTGCGCTCGGCCACTGCGCTTATGAATGCCTCCACCTCGACCTGGCGATGGTCGGCTACCAGCTCCGGCACACGGGGGTGCTCGGGGGACATGACCGCGAAGGTCATGCCGAAGCTTGTGTCGGGCCGGGTGGTGAATACCGGAATGCCCTCTATGTCGTGGCGGGGCTGGCCGGCGTCATCAGCGATGGGCAGGGTGAACTCGACGCCCTCAGAGCGGCCGATCCAGTTGCGCTGCATCGTCTTGACCCGGTTGGGCCAGTCCAGGCCGTCAAGGCCGTCGAGCAGTTCCTCGGCGTAGGCAGTTATGCGGTAAAACCACTGCTCCAGCTCGCGCTGCTGGGCCATGTCGCCGGAGCGCTCGCAGGTTCCGTCGGCCAGCACCTGCTCGTTGGCCAGCACCGTCTGGCAGCCGGGGCACCAGTTCACCGGTGCAGTGGCCCGGTACACCAGGCCAGCCTCGTAGAACTTCAAGAAGATCCACTGGGTGAAGCGGATGTAGTCGGGATCGTGGCTGCTCAGGGTCCGGCGCCAGTCGTACACCGCTCCGATGCGGCGCAGCGACGACGACAGCCGCTCGATGTTGGCGTCGGTGTGGACCCGGGGGTGGTTGCCGGTCTTGATGGCGGCGTTCTCGGCCGGCAACCCGAAGCTGTCGAATCCTATGGGCGACAGCACGCCGTCGCCCTGCATGGTGCGGTAGCGGACCAGCAGGTCGCCGAAGGTGTAGTTGCGGACGTGGCCGATGTGGGCCGGGCCGCTGGGGTACGGGTACATCGACAGCACGTAGTACGGAGGGCGGGAATCGTCGTTGTCGATGTCGTAGGTAGCGTCGTCGATCCAGCGCTGCTGCCATTTGGGCTCGATGGCCGCCGGGTCGTAGCCGTCCATGGCCGCTCAATCTACCGAGCGCCCGGTCGAGGCCAATAACCGTTATCCCATGTGGGTGTGCCCTACGACGGCTGTTAGAGTTTCCTGCTCGCGGGGCTGTAGCTCAGTTGGCTAGAGCGCTTGCATGGCATGCAAGAGGTCGTGGGTTCGAGTCCCATCAGCTCCACCGCATTTCTTCCGGTATTCGACCAGCGCATCTCCAACTGGGTAGCGTCATCCCTTTGTTGCCATCTTTTTGTCAAAGCACTTGTACCGGTTTGACTTTGACATCTTATTGCTATCGCTTCGTTAAAGTTGTGTTTCGGCAGCCTATTTGCGCGCCTTTCGCCTTTGATGACTTGCAGACAACCTCCACTTAACGACTAGAACTCACAGGTCCTTCTCCCAGGATGTGTGTGTTTGGTTTGTCTTCTCCTTCTGGAGGTTTCCCTATGTCGTTCTCGCTGATCGGCAAGATTGCCGCGCCTGTCCTCGCTGTCGCGGCGCTGGCCGCAGGTCTGGCTCTGGTCACAACCAGCGCCAGCGCCCAAGACGGCGAGGCCGAAGTGCGGATCGCGGCCCAGCGTCTGGAGGACGGACGACTGGACTTCGCCCTTCAGCAGCGCTTCGACGGCACCTGGGGCGAGCGTCAACGGCCCGAGCAGCACCACTTCCCCGCCGATGCCACCGCCGGAGAGTGGCTAGACAGCCCGGTGCTGGCCATCGACACGGTTGGACAGGTGCGGATATCGGCCCGGCTGCGCGACGACGGGCGGGTTGAGTTCACCCTTCAGCAGCAGCAGACCGACGAATCCTGGGGCGAGCGCGTTCTGCCCTAACGCCGCTTCTTCCCAACAGACACCGAGCCAGGAAATTGGCTGGTCACAACATCCTTGACTATCACCACACCCTCGACTATTAGCACACCGGCCCCCGTCGAGACGCCAGAGTCCACACCCGAACCAGAAACCGACAATGAGTCAGACACCCAGGAAGCGCCGGCAATGTGCCTTGCTGCTCAGGACGACAGTGAGCTGGGTTTCAGCGTCGCTACCGATTCGCCGCTTGAGCATCGGTCGATGGACGGCCTGGGAAACAACCTCGACCACCCCACATGGGGAATGGCCGGTACCGCCCTCCTCAAATTGGCCCCGACCTCCTACGCCGACGGCATCTCGACACCGACGATCTTGCGGCCGAACGCCCGAACCATCAGCAACGTCGTGTTTGCCCAATCCGAATCAGTGCCCAACGCCTCACAGGCCAGTGACATTTTGTGGCAGTGGGGGCAGTTCATCGACCATGACATCACCCTGAGCCTCGACAATCCTGAAGAGCCGTTCCCAGTCCGCGTTCCTCAGGAGATCCGGTATTCGATCCCGACAGAACTGGTCGAAAATCCATCCATGTCGATCGCTCGGTATTCGACCCCGAAACGGGAACAGATCAACAGAATATAAGGAGACAGATGAATGCTATTACCGCATTTATAGATGCCTCTCAAGTATACGGTTCAGACGAAACTCGGGCCCTAGCGCTTCGTACCAACGACGAAACTGGAAGGCTGAAGACTTCGCACGAAGGGCGATTCTTGCCCTACAACGAGGACGGGCTCGACAACGAAGGGGGCAGCGAACTGACGACCTTGTTCCTGGCCGGCGATCTGCGGGTCAACGAGCAGATCGGACTCACATCGATGCACACCCTGTTCGTGCGAGAGCACAATCGTTTGGCAGACATCATCGCCAGCCAAGACCCGTCTCTGGGCGGCGATGAGATCTACCACCTGGCCCGCAAGATCGTTGGTGCTCAGATACAGGCCATCACCTTCAACGAGTTTCTGCCGCTGCTGTTGGGCCCCGACGCCATTGCCCCCTACTCCGGCTACGACGCAACCGTTGACCCGACTATCGCCAGCGAGTTCTCGGCTACGGCCTATCGGGTGGGCCACACCCTGCTCTCCCCCAACCTTCATCTGCTCAACGCTGATGGAGAGTCGGAGCATGTCAACTTGGCCCGAGCGTTCTTTACCCCCTCGACAGTGGAGGACCGGGGCATCACCGTGATCCTGCGCGGTTTCGCCTCCCAACTGGCCCAAGAAATCGACTCCAAGGTCATCGACGAAGTCCGCAACATGCTCCTCAGGGGGCCCAATGGACCCATCTTCGACCTGGCCGCCCTCAACATCCAGCGGGGCCGCGACCACGGCGTGGGCGACTTCAACGCTGTGCGCAGCGCCTACGGATTGGACCCGCTGGAGACGTTTGCCGACATCTCCACGGACCCCAGCGTTCAGCAGGCGATGATGCTGGCCTACGGAGAAGTCGAGAAAATTGACCTATGGTCGGGCGGCCTGGCCGAAGACCATGCGCCGGGAGCGATGGTCGGTGAGACCCTCCAAACCATCATCTCCGATCAGTTCAGCCGGCTGCGCGACGGGGACCGCTTCTGGTTCCAAAACGACCCCTACTTCCTGGCCAATCCTGAAGTTCTCGACCAGGTTGGCCGCATAACCCTCGCCAGCATCTTCCGCTGCAACACCGCCATGGACGACGAGATCCAAGACAACGTCTTCATCGTGAAGGAAAACTGACCGAGGCGCCCCCTGTTCAGTCGCTGAGATTGACCTCGGCGGCATCGACGAGGTCGGCGCTGGAGCGGGCGGTCCAGATGGAGTAGGGACCGGGGTCGACGTACCAGCCGGCGTCGGTGCGCTTCTGCGATTCGCCGGCGGGAACCGGGTTGCCTATTTCGAGTCCGGGCGGGGACTGGTCGCCGGTGTCGTAGTAGGCGAAGGCCCGGCGGTTGAGCACGATGCGGGCGGTGGTGGCCTCGCCGGGGGCCAGGTGGACCTTGGCAAAGCCCTTGAGCTCTCGAACCGGGCGGTGCAGCAACGACGGGGGCGGCTCCACGTAAACCTGCACCACGTCGCTTCCCGGGCGGTCGCTGGTGTTGACCACATCCACCTCCACCACCACCGGGTCGGCCATCTCGGTGTCGCCCCCGCCCGACACCCGGGGCTGCGACCACTCGAATGACGCGTACGACAAGCCGTGGCCCAAGGGAGCCGCCGGCTCGATGGCCCGGGCGTCGAACCAGCGGTGGCCGATGTAGAGGCCCTCGCCGTAGCGAACCACGCCGTTCTCGCCCGGATAATTCAAATACGCCGGACTGTGCTCATAGCGGGCCGGCACGGTCATCGTCATCCGCCCGCCGGGGTCGGCTTGGCCGAACAGCACATCGGCCACTGCGTAGCCCATCTCCTGGCCGCCGAACCCGGCCACCAGCACCCCGGCCACCTCGTCGGCCCAATCGAGGTTGCACGCCCCGCCGGTGTTCACCACCACCACGGTGTTGGGGTTGGCGGCGGCCACTCGGCGGATCAGCTCGGGCTGGTCGCCGGGCAGGTCGAAGGAGTCGCGATCGCGCCCCTCGGTCTCCCAGTCGGCGTTGGTGCCCACCACCACCACGGCCACGTCGGCCGCGGCCGCAACTTCGGCTGCCTCGGCGAGCAGATCCCGCTCCACCTGCGATTTCAGACCCACCCGAACCCCGCACAACATGAAGCTGTCCTTGCTGGAGTACTCGATGACGATGGGCGTCTCGCGGCCCTCGGTTAGCTGCACCGGCGCCGAGATCAACACTGAGCCCATCCCGAAGAAGTCGTCGCCCCGTTCGTAGTCGCCCTCGGTGGCGTCCAGCGCTACCTCGCCGTCGAGCTGAATCCGGCAGCGTCCAAGCTGCACCAGCCCCAGGGTGTGCTCGCCGGTTCTCTCGGCCACCAGCACGCCCGAAGCCCGCACCGAGAAGGCCTCGGGGTTGACCCCCGGTCCCGGCTCGCCAAAGAACACCATCTCGGCCGACGCCGACTCTCGGGTGTGCACCACCGGACCCGACCAGTCGTGGCCGTTGAAGTACTCCAACTGGAGCTTGCCCCGAAGCATCGGGGCAGCGAGCGCCACCAGCGAGCGTTCGATGTCGCAACCCTGCGCATAGCGAACATCAAGGTGGCTGCGCTCGTCGGCCAGCGCATCCATGAGGCTCACGTTGCGATACGCCTGCACGGTGGCCGATCCCCCGCCCATGATCTGGGCCTTGCGGGCGTTCGGGCCGATCACCGCCAACGTTCCCGACATGGCCGGTTCCAACGGGAGCACCCCGTTGTTGGCCACCAGCACCGTCCCCGCCGCGGCCGTCTCCCGCAGCAGCGCTCGATCCTCGGGACGGTCGAGCTCGTGCTCTTGGCCAGGCACACAGCCGTCGGATCCGTGCAGAGCCCCGGTGCGCTCCAGCAGGCGCAGCACGTCGCCGGCGATTCGGTCGAGATGGCCCTCATCCATCTCCCCCGCCGCCAGCGCCTCGCCAATCGGTCCGCGGTTGTACCACTGGCCTGGTCCCGGCATCTCCAGGCTCAAGCCGGCTCGGGCCGACGCCGCGGTGGACCGGGCCGCGAACCAGTCGGAGACCACGAACCCGTCAAAGCCCCACTCTTGGCGCAGCACCTGGGTGAGCAGCCATTCATTCTCGGAGCAGAAGGTGCCGTTGAGCCGGTTATAGGCGCTCATGATCCCCCAGGTGCCGCCTTCGAGCACCGCGTACTCGAAAGGCACCAGATACACCTCCCGCAGCGTGCGCTCGTCCACTTGGGAGTCGATGGAGTTGCGCTCGAACTCGGAGTCGTTGGCCACGAAGTGCTTGGGGGTGGTGGCCACGCCTCGGGACTGCACACCCCGCACGAACGCGGCGGCCACCTGACCCGACAGAATCGGATCCTCGCTGTAGCACTCGAAGTTGCGCCCGCCCAGCGGGTTGCGGTGCAGGTTGATGGTGGGGGCCAGCAGCACCCGACAACCCTTGGCCCGGGCCTCTTCGCCCAGCACCCCGCCCAGCCGCTCGACCAGCTCAGGATCCCACGTCGCCCCCAGCACCGCCCCGGCCGGAATGCAGGCCGTGGCCGTACCGGTGCCCAGCAGCCCGCCGCCCCGGGCGCCGTTGGGGCCATCGGTCACCCCAATGGCGGGAATACCGGCCTCCGGAAAGCTCTTAGTGGTCCATATCGCCTCTCCGGCCACGAGATCGGCCTTCTCCTCGGTGCTCAGTGCAGCCAACCGCGTCTCAATCGAATCCGACATTCGCTTAGCGTCTCACACCGGATCGCCCGGCCATCAGTCCTACCGGGCGCGGCGGCTGGCGGTCCCGGAGGGGAATGTCGCCATGATCAGCGCTGCTGAGGCGGCAAACGCGACGATGACCCAAACCCAGGCCCGCTGGAATCCACCCAGCAGGTCGCCGCTCGGCGCGGAGTTGAACAGCGCGACCACCACGGCGATGCCCAGAGCGAAGCACACCTGCTGAACGGTGCGGGTGGTGGCGTTGGCGATGGCAAAGTGCGACGGCGGAATGTCGCACATGGCCGCGCTGACAAACGTGGCGATGGACAGCCCCACACCGATTCCCAAAACAATGTTGGCGGGCAGGAACACCGCGAAGTAGGCCGACGACTCTCCCGCCATCAATAACAGCCACACATAGGACAGGCCGCAAAGCACCACCCCCACCGTCAGCAGCCACCGGTGCCCCCAACGGTCGGCTTGCCGCCCAGCAGGGATTGACAGCGCTGATGCCATGATCGGCCCCGGCGTCAACCCGAGTCCGGCCTCCAGAACCGAGAGCCCCCACAGGTCTTGCAGCAGCAACGAGCTCATCAGGAAACCGGGGACGAACCCCAGCGCGTACAAGCCGAAAGATGCGGTTGACGACGAGAACGACCGATAGTTGAACAGGGTCAGGTCGAGCAGCGGATTGGGGTGGGACCGCGACCGCAAGATGACGAAGGGCAGCAGAACCACGCCCACCACCGCGAAGACGATGATGCGTTCATCGCTGTAGCCCCACCCCTCGCCTTGGACGATGGCCACCATGACCAGCGCCAGGGCCAGCGTGCCCATCGGCACACCCACCACGTCGAGGCGGCCTCCGGCGTCTTCATCGCGTGACTCCCGCACCAGCCGGGCAGAAGCCAAGAACACCAGCGCGGCGATGGGCAGGTTCACGTAGAAGATCCACCGCCAGCCCAAGCCGTTGATCAACAGCGCACCGATAGACGGGCCGAATGCCGCCCCCAGCGCTCCCATCGCCCCCCACATGCCGATGGCCGCCGACCGGCGAGACACCGGGAACTCGGGCAGCACCATGGCGAGCGACGACGGCATGATCAGCGACCCGCCCATCGCCTGCACCACCCGGGCGGCGATCAGCACCTCAACCTGGGGCGCCACCCCGCAGAACAGCGACCCGACGGCGAAGATGGCCAGCCCCAGGTTGAACATCCGCCGCCGGCCCTTCCGGTCGGCCAGCCGTCCGGACAGCAACAGAAACGACCCCACCGTGATCGAGTAGCCGCTCACAATCCACGACAGTGCGGCGCTGGACGCCCCCAGGGATTGCTGGATAGACGGGAAGGCCACATTGACGACGGAGACGTCCACCACCACCATGAACGCCGCCGCAGTGGCCGCCCCCAAGGCCAGCCAGGAGCGGCGCTCTACTGGCTCAACCACTGGCCGTCTTCCATCGAGGTCACACTAGAGGGCTAGAAGGTCTTGCCACGTCACTGGTCTTGTGGACGACACCGATGGTTTGAGGATTTTCCGCTTCACTATGCTGGGTTCACCGCAAATCCAGGGGGACGAGATGGCGACGTACGACACGATCATTGCTGGCGGCATGGTTATCGACGGGACCCGGGCCCAGCGGCTCCGAGCCGATGTGTGAATCAAAGACGGCAAGATCGCCAAGATCGGGCGGCTGCGGGCCGCCGACACCGACGAGGTGCTGGACGCCGACGGGATGATCGTGGCCCCCGGCCACATCGACCTCCACACCCACTACGACGCCCAACTCTTCTGGGATCCGTACTGCACGCTGTCGGGCTGGCACGGCGTGACCTCGGTGGTCATCGGCAACTGCGGCTTCGGGTTCGCCCCGGTGGCCCCCGATGACCGGGAGCGGGCCATGCTCACCATGACCCGCACCGAGGCCATCCCGTTCGACGCCATGGCCTCGGGCATGCCCTGGGACTGGGTGACCTACCCCGAGTTCTTGGACGCCGTGGACCGCGCGCCCAAGGCGGTCAACATGCGGTCGTTCTTCCCCCTGAACCCAGCCCTCAACTGGGTGCTGGGCTACGAGCGGGCCAAGGCCGGCGAGATGCCCACCGATGAGGAGCACGCCCAACTGCGGGCCCTGCTGCACGAGGCCATGGACGCCGGCGCCGGCGGCTGGTCGGTGCAGCGGCTGCGAGATTCCAACGTGCAGCGCGACCACGACGGCAACCCCATGAACACCGACGTGATGTCCAACGAGACCCTGTTTGAGCTGGCCGAAGTGCTAGCCGAGCGCAACCACGGGTTCATCCAGGCCACCTTCGCCCCCGATCCTGCCGATGAGACCCGCACCGAGCATCGACGCACCTACGAGCGCTTGGCCGACATCAGTGGCCGTCCGGTGCTGTTCAACGTGATCACCCCCAACGCCCAGCGGCCCGAGCAGCACCTGAAGCAGATCGAATGGGTGGAGGATTGCCGCCTCCGAGGCCTGCCGATCTACGGCCAGGCTGTGACCACCGACGTGGGGCTGGCCTTCACCTTCGAGGAGTGGAACCTGTGGGACGACATGGATGCCTGGCGGGAGGCCACGCTGGGCACCGTTGAGGAGCGATTGGCCAAGCTGGGCGACCCGGCCCGCCGACCAGCGCTGCGGGACTCTGAATCGCTGGCGGTCACCTGCCCGATCGCCGACATCGTGCTCTTGGAGACGGCCAGCCCGCAATACCAGCGCTACGCCGAGACTCGAGTGGGCGACATCGCCGCCGACCTGGGGGTGCACCCGGTGGACGCCATGCTTGACGTGGCGGTGGCCGACAACTTGGCCGCCACGTTCTACGCCTCGGGCTCGTTCAACAACCCCGACCATCTGGTGGACCTGCTCAATTACCAGTGGGCATTGCCGGGCGTGTCCGACGGCGGAGCCCACACCCGCTTCCTCACCGCAGGCCGGTGGCCCACCGAGCTGCTCATCAACGGGGTGCGCGACCGCAACATCATCTCGCTGGAGGACGCCCATTGGCGTATGGCCGGGCTCCCCGCCCAGTGCGCCGGCTTCACCGACCGGGGGACGCTTGCGCCGGGCAAGGCGGCCGATGTGATCGTCTATGACCTAGACAGCCTGGCCATCGGCGCAAGCGAGAAGGTCCACGACATGCCCGCCGGCGAGTGGCGCCGAGTCCAGCGGGCCTCCGGCTACCACTATGTGCTGGTCAACGGCGAGGTAACCATCCAAGAGGACAAAGAAACCGGCACCTCCCCCGGCCGCCTATTGCGCGATCAGTAGTTGATTGAAACTTACTGACAGTAGTTGAAACGCCAGTTTCCCCGGTAGGGTTCAGACACGCTGCGGGTCCCCGCCCGGCGTACGGGCCCAAATGCTCTGACCACCGCCGGATCGGGGACCCGTGGCCACTGTATCGGGCTGTGTCTACGACGGCAACGGATTAGCGGCCAGGGTCGGGCAGTCTTTCCAGAGCTGGTCTAAGGAGTAGTAGTCGCGTGCTGAGGCGGTGAAGATGTGGACCACGAAGTCGCCGTAGTCCATCAGCACCCACTCATAGTCGGAGAGGCCCTCGATGCAGATGGGCTTGGGACCGCCGCAGTCGTCCACCGCTTCTTCAATGCGATCGGCCAGGGCCCGCACTGCCCGAGTGTTGGCGCCGCTGGTGATCACAAAGTGATCGGTGATAACTAGCACATCGCCCACGTCGATGATGATGGTGTCGGCTCCGGGGCCCTCTTCTGCCGCGGTCGCTGCGGCATTTACCCAATCCCATACGACCGTTGTGTCAGCGGTGCCGACGCTCATGTGGCGATCACGTCGTTGCCCGCAAGTTCATAGGGCGGGTATTGCACTCATGCGGCCATCACTATGTCAACTCTAACCATCTCCCGCCATCAGGTGGGAGAAATCCGCACCGAACGTCACCGTGATGTCGACGGAGGAATCGGCCAGCTCTTCGGCGAATACCGATCCCGTGCCGATGGCGTCTCGAAGGATCTCAGCGTGGGAGGCGAATCCGGTGTCGTGGTAGGCGATCCTGGTGGTCTCCCAGCCGAATTCTGCGGCATTGCCGATGCGGGTGATCTGGGCGCCGGCCCGGCTGAGTGCTCTAGCCGCGGTCGTGGTGAGGTCGAGGTCTCCGACGCCGTTCAGCAGCCGGACTCGGGGCAGGTTCCCGCTCGCCGCGGAGATGGGGAAGGGGATGACCTCGTTCACCAGATGAGTGTTGTGATCGGGATTCACGACCACCTCCCCGCTGTCTGTGACCCTTCCGCCAACAGTGCCAATAAGAAACTGCCCCGCAACCAGACTTGGCACGAATCGTCCCAATCCCCGGTCAGTCTCGCCGGGAATCACATCCGGTTCGGTCGATTCCGCTACTTGGCGCAGCCAGGCCCCCCAAAACGACACGTGGCGGGACAAGCCGACAAGCGGAGACTCGCCCGGGCTGCGCCCGGCCAGGTAGGGACCAACTTCGGCCGCACCCAAGAGAACCCCGGTCTCGAACAGGTTCTCCCCGTCTGGGCCAACCAGTGGAACCGGGCTGATAAAGGCAACTGGCTCCACCGCTGACACCAAAGCCGCCCAGCCGCCATCGTCCACCACCTGCGTCTCGCCGGGGTGGACACCCAACAATTCGGCCACCGAGTCGGCCACCCCAGTGCTGCCCGACTGGGCCCAACGGTCGCTGAGCAGGCCACCGGAAGTACTCGTCTCCGATGCCATGATCAAGATGGCCCCTTCCACACCTTCATCGGTCAGCGCCAAGAGCGTGACCCCGTGGAGGCGGTCGCCGTTGGCGTGAATCAAAAGCAGCGTGGGCGTCGGTTCCACGAATGCCTCGTATCCGGGCGCTGAGGGATCGACCTGGGCGCTCACATCGGTACCGTCGCTGCTGCCGGAGATGGCCGACCATCCGAACCACACCAACAGCGGCACGGCTACGGCCATCGCCAGCAAAGCCAGCGGCCATCCCCAGCGCCACCAGCGGGACTTGGGCGCGGCGACGTCAGCGCTGGGCGCAGAATCACCCATACAGGCCCTTTTGGCGGCAGTAGGCCAGCGCGGCCGCCGGCACCAGGCCATCAAGGGGCCGGCCGGCGTCAGCCCATTCCCGCACCTGAGTGCTGGAAAGGTCGAGCAGCGGGCAATCCACCACCCGGTGGGCCACCGGCGGTCGCTGTCCCACGGCACCGGGCCGGTCGACCACCACCACTTCGGCCAACTCGGCCACTTCCTCGTAGCGGTGCCAGGTGTCGAGGCCGCCGGCGGCATCGCTGCCCAAAATCAGAAACAGCGAGCCATCGGAGTCGCCGGCCCGGTACGACTCCAACGTGTCCACGGTGTAGGTAAGGCCGCCACGGTCGACCTCAGCCGACGAGGCCACCACCCCGTCGATCCCGTCAACAGCGGCTTCCACCATGGCCAGACGATCCTGGGCGGGACTGAGCTGGGGCCTGTCCAGCTTCTGCCACGGTTCGTTGGCCACCACCAGCTCGACCCTGTCGAGCTCCAGGGCATCCCGCACCCACACCGCCGCCGCGAGGTGGCCGACGTGGACGGGGTCGAACGTGCCCCCGAAGATCCCGATGCGACTCACTGTTTGCAGTGTACGAAACGAGGCTGGCCATTCTGTGCCGCCCCGCAATCGCTGTTGGAGGCGACAGGAATCGGTGTGCGAAACGAAGGCACCTCTGCCTTGCCACCCCGACGGTGGTCCGCTGGCGGAAATTCAGGCGACTTTGGCGAAATACGTCGGTATGTTCGGGGCATAACAACAGGCTGCACCTGGGAACAAAACAGCGGGAGGAGAGGTTGCAGCCATTAGAGACGAGAAGATAAGGAAGAAATGGACGATTCAACAGGCCAGTACCTCAACGCAATCGGCTTAGTGCCGCTCCTCACCAAAGACGACGAAAGAAAACTTGCTCAGACAATCGAGCGAGGCCGCGAGGCCCAAGCCCGGTTGGACGCCGGAGAAGACAATCCCCGGCTGCACTCCCAGGTTCGGGACGCGGCCAGGGCCAAGGAGCGCTTCATTCGAGCCAACCTCCGCTTGGTCGTGAGCGTGGCCAAGAAATACCCCCTGCCCACCGGCATGGAACTGCTGGATTTGGTTCAGGAGGGAAACCTGGGCCTGGATCGAGCGGTGGAGAAGTTCGACTGGCGCAAGGGCTTCAAGTTCTCCACCTACGCCACGTTCTGGATCCGCCAGTCCATCGGCCGGGCGCTTGACCAGAAGGCCAACTTGATCCGGCTTCCGGGCGAGCGGGCCGCCAGTTTGCGGGCCGCGGTTCGCCAAGCCACCGGAGGGGGCGAGGACCTGGACTCCGAACACGCCCTGCTCCATCGGCTCACCTCGATGACCTCGTTGAACGCCACGGTGGGCGACGACAACAACAGCGAGTTGATGGATCTGCAACCCGACACCGGCCCTGGCCCCGAAGATCTGGTCCTGGCTGCCGATCGGATGGACACGCTGACCGATCTGCTGAAAGTGCTGGACGACCGGTCGCGGTTTGCCCTGGAAATGCGCTATGGGCTCATCGACGGTCAAAAGCACAGTTACCGGGAGATAGGCGAGGTCTTGGGTCTCACCTCAGAGGCCATCCGCCGCATCATCGGGCGGTCGCTCGACTCGGTGCGGACTCGGGCCGAACTCCAGGATATCGACGCCGCGTAACCGCCCGTCGATAATCGGTTTGCCCAATCCCCGCCTACAGGCGACCATTTTGCTATGAGTTCGGCCTCAGTCGAAGCGGCCCCCGCCACCGAAACCGCCTGGCATCCCTCTTCGTGGCGAGATCGGCCGGCCACCCAGCAGCCGATGTGGCCCGACCAGGCATCGCTGGAGCAGGTGCGCAAGACCCTGGCCAACCTGCCTCCGCTGGTTTTTGCCGGTGAGGCCCGGCAACTCCAAAGTCAGCTCGCGGAGGCCTGCGCCGGACGGGCCTTTGTCCTTCAGGCCGGCGACTGCGCCGAGTCTTTCGACGGGGTCACCGCCGACAGCATCCGGGACAAGCTCAAGGTCATCCTCCAAATGGCGGTGGTCATGGCATTCTCGGCGGGGGTCCCCACGGTGAAGATCGGCAGGATCGCCGGACAGTTCGCCAAGCCCCGTTCGTCTTCCACCGAGGTGGTAGACGATATTGAACTGCCCTCATTCCGGGGGCACATGGTCAACGACATCAGCTTCTCCGAGGGCTCCCGCACCGCTGACGCCGAGCGCCTGGTGCGGGCCTACCATCAGTCGGCGTCCACCCTCAACCTTCTCCGGGCGTTCACCAAGGGCGGCTACGCCGATCTTCGCCAGGTCCACGTTTGGAATCAGGAGTTCATCGCCGCCAGCCCCGAAGGGCAGCGCTACGAAAAAGTGGCCGAGGGGATCGACTCCGCTTTGCGGTTCATGGCCGCCTGCGGGATCGCCATCGATGCCCCTGAGCTGCACCAGGTGGACTTCTACACCAGCCACGAGGCGCTGGTCCTCGACTACGAGGAGGCCCTCACCCGTCAGGATTCCATAACTGGTCAGTGGTACGACTGCTCGGCCCACATGCTGTGGATCGGCGAGCGGACTCGCCAATTGGACGGCGCCCACGTGGAATTCATGCGGGGCATTAAGAACCCGCTGGGCTGCAAGCTCGGACCCTCCGCATCGCCGGATGAGGTCATTGAGCTGTGCGAGATCCTCAACCCCGCCCGCGTTCCCGGCCGACTCACCCTCATAAGCCGCATGGGCGCCGAAAGGGTGTCCAAGGCCCTTCCCCCGCTGTTGGCCGCGGCGAGCGATGCCGGCCACCCGGTGCTGTGGGAGTGCGATCCCATGCACGGCAACACCTACACCACCGCCGGCGGGCGCAAGACCCGCAACTTCGAAGACGTGGTGACGGAGATCGACGGGTACTTCCGGGCCCATGCCGAGGCGGAGACATGGCCGGGAGGCATCCATTTGGAGATCACGGACGACGACGTGACCGAGTGTGTGGGCGGTGCCGAGGCCATCAGCGACGACGACCTGGAACTGCGCTACGAGACCATGTGCGACCCCCGCCTCAACGGTGCCCAGAGCTTGGAGTTGGCTTTCCGGCTGGCCGAGCAGCTCAGCGACTGATCTAAACCTTCTCGCATCCCTGCTGGACAAGCGACTCAGCGCCTGAATCCCCTGCTCCACCCCTTTTTCGGATTATTCGGACCAAAACACTCGGGATTTGATTCCAGGCCGCTATCCTGATAAACAAGTAATCGGATCAAAGTAGTCCGATTTAGTTTTTGCCTGAACCCCATTCCCGCCCCAACACCCCAAAGAAGGTCCGATGGTCACGGTCCAAATCGACAACACCGCGGTGATCGACCCCGCTCAGCAAGCCGACATCGACAAGTTCGAGCGGATGCTGGCCCGCTACAAGGCCGGCGAGATACCCGAGGACGTCATGCGGGTGTTCAGGCTGAACAACGGGGTCTACGGCCAGCGCCAAGGCGGCACCAACCAGATGGTGCGGATAAAGATCCCCGCTGGCATCGCCCACCCCGAGCACTTCGAAGCCCTGGCCCACATCGCCCGTACCCACTCCCGAGGCTGGGGCCACATCACCACCCGCCAGAACATCCAATTCCACTACGTGCAGATCGACGACGTCCCCGACGTGATGCGGATTCTGGCCTCGGTGGGGCTCACCACCCGGGAGGCCTGCGGCGACACCGTCCGCAACGTGCAGGGTTGCCATTTGGCCGGCGCCTGCCCCCACGAGGTGCTGGACATCACCGCTTGGGCTCGGGCTACCGCCCTGCACTTCCTCCGCCACCCCTACGCCCAGCGCTTGCCCCGCAAGTTCAAGATCAACTTCTCGGGGTGCGCCACCGACTGCGGTCAGGCGATGTTCAACGACGTGGGCATCATCGCCGCTACCCGTGAGGTGGACGGCGGCGTCGAGGCCGGGTTCCGGGTGTACATAGCCGGCGGCCTGGGGGCCACTCCCCATCCCGCGTTGGCCCTGGAGGAGTTCACCTCGCGCGAAGATCTACTGCCCACCATCGAGGCCTGCCTGCGGGTGTTTGACCACGACGGCTACCGGGACAACAAGCTCCGGGCCCGCATGAAGTGGCTGGTGGAGAAGCTGGGCTTCGAGGAGCTCCAGCGCCGCATCTTCCGGGAGCGCAAGTTCCTATTGGCCTCATCCAGCTGGCCGGGAGGCATCCCCGATCTGGTGAAGGTCCACGGCGACGCCCCCGCAGGGCGCCACGCCGAGATCGAGGCCACGCCGGTGGGCCAGGGCGTTTCGGTGTCCATCGGAGGGCGGGCGCCGTACCAGCGGTGGGAGCAGGCCAACGTAGTGCGGGGCGCGGCCAAGGGCACCGTCTCGGCCTACGCCTGGGCCCGGCTGGGCGACATCACCGCCGACCAGTTTGATTCCCTGGCCGACATACAGCGAGAGCTGAGCGCCGAGTGCCGGGTGACCAACCGCCAGAACATCGTCTTCCGCGACCTGACCGAGGGGCAGCTCCCCCGGCTGTTCGAGGCCCTGTCAGCCATCGGCATGGCCGAGCCCGGTGCGGAGCTTTTGCGCGATGTGGTGGCCTGTCCTGGCGCCGACACTTGCAACTTGGCGGTGACCCAATCACGGGGGCTGGCCGACGCCATCGGCCACCGCCTCGATGAGGAGGGTCTGGCCGAGGTGGGCGGCCTGCGAATCAACATCTCCGGCTGCACCAACTCTTGCGGTCAGCACCACGCCTCCGACATTGGTTTCTTCGGTGCTGAGCGCCGGGCCCACGGCCGTTCCGCGCCGGGCTACCAGATGCTGCTGGGGGGCTACGTAGGCGACGCCCAGATCAACTTCGGCACCAAGGCCCTGCGCCTGCCCGCCCGCAACGCTCCCGAGGCTGTGGTGCGGGTGGTGCGCCAGTTCACCGCCGAGCGGGAGGCCGGTGAGGAGTTCCGCCATTGGCTGGAGCGCCGGGGCGGATCCCGAGAAGTGGGCAAAGGCCTCGCCGACCTGGACGAGTTCCCCGCCTTCGAAGCCGGCCCCGAGTACTACGTCGACTACGACGAGACTGGCCCCTACGAAGCCGTGATCGGCGACTCTGAATGCGCAACCTGACCATCCCGGCCTACTCCGATGCGGAGCTGGCCGCCCTAAACGAGGAGTTCGAGCACCTCCCCGCGGAGAAAATCATCCAGTGGGGGGTGGACAACTTCTCCCCCCACCTGTCGCTGGCCGCATCGATGACCGACGCGGTGATGATCGACTTGGCCGTGAAGGTGGACCCGGCCATCGAGGTGGTGTTCATCGACACCGGTTTCCACTTCCCCGAGACGCTGGAGACGGTGGAGCGGGTGCGTCGGCACTACGGGCTGAACCTGCGGCTGATGACCGTGGCCCGCCACAACCTTGAGTTCTGGAACATGGACCCGGAGAACTGCTGCTCGGCGGTCAAGGCCGGACAACTCGACCGGGCGCTGGCTGGCAAAGAGGCGTGGATGAGCGGCCTGCGCCGGGTTGAGGCCGTGACCCGGGTGTCGGCGCCCATAGTGGTGCGCGACCTGCGGGGCCTGGTGAAGCTGAACCCCATCGCCACCTGGACCGACGAGCAGGTGGCCGACTACATGGCCGAACACCGGGTGCCGTTCAACCCCCTGCTGGAGCAGGGTTACCCCTCCATCGGCTGCATGCCCTGCACCAAACAGGTAGCCCCCGGCAACGATCCCCGCTCGGGCCGCTGGGCCGACTCCGACAAAACCGAGTGCGGCCTGCACAACTAGTTCCGGCCAGTCCGGCCTGCGAAATCATCTCCTAGCCCACCACCGCGTAGGGTGACCCCATGTCTGTTTTGGAGATGTCGCCGAGTACAGGAGTGGTGGTTACGGGAGGAGGTTCGGGGATCGGTCGGGCCTGTGCCCGGGCGCTGGCCGAGGTGGGACGACCGGTTTCGCTGTGGGATCTCAATGCCGACGGAGCTGCGGAAGCGGCGGCCTCGATAGCGTCCGACTGTGGTGTTGCCGCTCACTCGCTGGGATTGGACGTAACCGACCGCGCCGCGGTGGACAACGCGGTGGTCGCCGCCCGAGAGGCGCTGGGCACAATCGGCGGGCTGGTTCATGCCGCGGGAATCGTCACCGCGATGGACATCGACCACCTCACAGAGGAGATCTGGGATTCGGTGCTGGGCGTGAACCTGCGAGCCGAGGTGTTCGTGGCCCAAGCCCTGCTGGGCGACCTGCGCAGCCATGAGGGATCGGCCATCGTGGGGATCGGCTCCATCATGTCGGTGGTGGGCAACGCGCTGATCCCGTCGTACACCGCCTCCAAGCACGGCGTGGTGGGAATAACCAAGTCGCTGGCCAACCACTTGGGCCCCGACGGGATCCGGGTCAACGCCGTGTGCCCCGGATACATCGAGACGCCGATGACGGCCGCGATGATGGACGACGCCCCGAGCAAGGCCGCCTGTGTGGAAAAGGCCCCGCTGGGCCGGGTGGGCGTGCCCGAAGACATTGCCAAGGCGGTCCGCTTCCTCATGTCGGATGAGGCCGGCTTCGTAACCGGCACCACCCTCATCGTCGACGGCGGTGTCACCAGCCACGACTGAGACGGCGTTCCGACATGGAAGAAGCAATGCTGTCATCGGCTTGGGGGCCGACTGATGTCCCGCTGTTGGAGGAGACAATCTCGGCCAACTTGGGCCGAACGGTGGCTGCTCATGGCGACCGGGACGCGCTGGTATCTGTAGAACAAGGGCTGCGCTTCACCTATCGGGAGTTCGCGGCGGCAGTCGATGAGGTGGCTGCGGGGCTGATTGCGCTGGATGTGCAGGTGGGCGACCGAGTGGGGATCTGGAGTCCGAACTGCGCCGAGTGGGTTTTGGTGCAGTACGCCACCGCTCGCATCGGGGCGATTTTGGTGACGATCAATCCGGCGTATCGGGTGGCCGAGTTGGAGTATGTGCTGAACCAGTCGGGCACCAGCGTTTTGGTGGCCGCGGAGTCGTTCTCCCACAGCGATTACCGGGGCATGATCGAGGAGGTCTGGGATCGCGTGCCTGCTCGACGGGCCGTTTATCTACAGACTTCGGACTGGGATGAGCTACTGGCCGGAGGCGAGGCGGTATCGGCCGATCAACTTGCCGAGCGCTCAGCGGGGCTTCGCCCGGATGATCCGATCAACATCCAGTACACCAGCGGGACCACCGGCTTTCCCAAGGGGGCTGTGCTCAGTCACCGCAACATATTGAACAACGGCTTCTTCGTGGGCGAGGCCTGCGGCTACACCTCTGCCGACCGGGTGTGCATCCCGGTGCCGTTCTACCACTGCTTCGGCATGGTGCTGGGCAACCTGGCCTGCACCACCCACGGGTCGGCCATGGTGGTGCCCGCAGCCGGTTTCGACGCCGCAGCCGCGCTGCGGGCTTGTGAGAAGGAACGGTGCACCAGCTTGTACGGGGTGCCCACCATGTTCATCGCTGAGCTGGGCGAACCCGACCTCGGCGAGTACGACCTGTCGTCGCTGCGCACGGGGATCATGGCCGGCTCGCCATGCCCGGTGGAGGTGATGAAGCAGGTGGTGGACCGAATGAACATGGACGAGGTGACCATCGCCTACGGCATGACCGAAACCTCGCCGGTGTCCACCCAGACCTCGGTGGACGACTTGCTCGACAAGCGGGTGTCCACCGTGGGCCGAGCCCATCCGCATGTGGAGGTCCGCATCGTCGATCCCGACACCGGCGAGACCGTGCCCCGAGGCCAAGCCGGCGAGTTCGTGACCCGGGGCTACTCGGTGATGCTGGGCTACTGGGACGACAAGGCCCGCACCGCCGAGGCCATCGACGGCCAGGGCTGGATGCATACCGGTGACCTTGCTGTCATGGACGACGATGGCTACCTCAACATCGTCGGGAGGATCAAGGACATGATCATCCGGGGCGGTGAGAACGTCTACCCCCGGGAGATCGAGGAGTACCTGTACCGCCACCCCGACGTGGTGGAAGTGCAAGTGATCGGCGTGCCCGATGCCCGATACGGAGAGGAGATCATGGCCTGGGTACAGCTCCGGGACGGCGCCTCGCCGGATGCCGACAACATAAAGGAGTTCTGCCAGGGCCAGATCGCCCACTACAAGATCCCCCGCTACATCAAGTTCACCGACGAGTTCCCCATGACCATCACTGGCAAGATTCAGAAGTACCTCATGCGGGAGCAGTCGATCGAGGAGCTCAGTTTGGGCGAGACGGCCCAAGAGCGGCACGCTTGACGGGAGAGACAAGCGAGGCAGCACAAAATGGAGCACAAGGGACATCTGCCGCGACCCGACTGGGTGCGGCGTCTGAACCTGTTCGGGACTGCGGTGGGCGATCCAGCCCGTCTGGTCAGCCTGAACGCCGACGACATGCTGGCGGTGGCGGTTGAATCGGTGGGGCTTTCGGATTTCGGGGATGAACCGGGCTGGGAGGCCGGCTACCGGGCAGTGTGCGATGCCCTGAATGAGAATGCCCAGCTGAATGTGGTGGGGCGGCTCAGCGCCCGAGGGGAGATCATTCGCAACCTGCAAAACCGGCTGCGAATGGTGGACTATTGGCGGGCCAATCCCGAAGCCCTTGCGGCCGAGGTCGCCGCGCCGGTGTTCGTCTCCGGTCCACCTCGAACCGGGACCACCATCTTGTTGGAGCTGTTGGCGCTGGACCCCAATCTGAGGAGCGTGCGGGGACACGAGGCCCACTTCCCGCTGGGCACGCTGCCACAAACAGGGGCTGACCCGCTGGCGTGCAGCGAGCCCGAACAGGAGTTCTGGGCTGATATCCAGCCTGAGTTCATGACCATGCACGAGCTGCGCAGCGACCTGCCGGTGGAGTGCATCCACTTCTGCCAACCGGAGTTCCGCAGTTGGCACTGGCCGATGATGCACGCCATCGGCGAGCTCGCCGAGCGGGGAGTGTCCGCTGATTTCGACGCGGTTTACCGGTGGCACAAGAGCTTCCTGCGGACCTTGCAGCACGTCGACGGCGCTCCGGCCCAGTTCCTATTGAAGTCGCCGGCCCACATGGGAACGCTCCCAGACCTCTTTGCCGCCTACCCCGATGCCCGGGTGATCCTCACCCACCGCGATCCGGTCAGGTTCTTGGGCTCGGTGGCCAACATCACCACCACCATGCACTGGATGCGAAGCGATTCGGTAACCCCGAGCGAAAACGGCCCGATCATGCTGTTCATCTACCGGATGATGATGGACATGGTCATGGGCCAGCGGGCTTCAGGAGAGGTCCCCGACGACCAGATCGCCGATCTGCTGTTCCGCGACCTGATGAGCGATCCGGTTTCGGCAGTGCGGGCCGTGTACGACCGCCTGGGCCTGGAGTTCTCCGACGAGCTGGCCTCCGCTATTCCCGCCTATCTGGCCGACAAGCCCAAGGACAAGTTCGGCAAGCACGTCTACGACCCAGCCGCCCTCGGCCTGGACGAATCCGCCGTCCGTGCCCAATTCACCGACTACATCGCCCACCACAACATTCCGTTAGAAGACTGAGTTGGGAGCGAAGGCATGAAACCGCTGGTCAGCTCGATCGTCCACGTGCAGATTGCCATTCCGGGGGGTGGCGAGGATGAGGCGAGAGCGTTCTATGGCGGGCTGCTGGGGCTGACTGAGGTTCCCAAGCCGCCGGAGCTGGCCAAGCGGGGCGGGTGCTGGTTCGAACTGCCGGAAGGGACTTGCGGGCAATTGCACTTGGGGGTCGACCCGGATTTCCGCCCGGCCAAGAAGGCGCATGTGGCCTTTTTGGCTGCCGATGTAGCTGGATTGGCTGAGAGAGCCCGTTCCCAGGGTTATGAGGTTGTGCAGGACCAGGCCGACGGCATCGAGCAGGTTTACATCTGTGATCCGTTCGGGAACCGCTTAGAGTTCATGGGAGGGGAGGCGAGATGAGATTGCAGCTTGCGCTAAACGTGTCGGACCTTGAAGCGGCGGTGGAGTTCTACTCCCGCCTCTTCGGAGTGGAGCCGGCCCGGCGCCGACCGGGCTACGCCAACTTCGCCATCGACCAGCCCCCGCTGAAGCTGGTGCTGTTCGAGGCCGGACACGATTGCAACGACGATGAAGGATGCTTCGACGGCGCCGGCGGCACCATCAACCACCTCGGAGTGGAAGTTGAATCCACTGAGGAGGTGCTCGACGCCGAGCGCCGCCTAAGCGGTTCGGGGCTGGAGACCACCGGAGTGGACGACACCCAGTGCTGCTTCGCCGAGAAGACCGAAACCTGGGTCACCGACCCCGACGGCACCACGTGGGAGTGGTACGTCCGCACCGGAGACAGCGAAGTGCTCGAAAACGTGGTGCTCGGAACCCGGAGCTGAAACCGGACGAGTTCACACCAAGTTTTCGACGAAACCCTCGAGTTGGCGGAGGTTGCGGACTTCGAAGACGCCGTCGCAGTGGACGCCGTATTCGGAGACGATGGAGTCGCCGGTGTCCCAGTAGGCGCCGGGCTCGGGGTTGAGCCAGAACACTTTGCGGGCTCGGTGCTCGACCTCTTTGAGAATCCAGGCTTGGGAGGCGTGGTAGTTGTTGCGGGCGTCTCCCAGGATCATCACCGTGGTCTTGGGGCCGACATCTTTCCCGTAGCGCTCCCAGAACACCTCGAAGGCGTGGCCGTAGTCGGAGTGACCGTCCACCCACACCACGTCGGCCTCGGCGTTCACTCGGTGGACGGCCTCGCCGATGTCGTCCACTCCCTCGAAGAAGCTGGTCACCTCGTCGAGGCCGTCGATGAATACGAACGAGCGAACCTTGGAGAACTGGTTGCTGATGGCGTACACCAGGTGCAGGGTGAACCGGGCGAAGGCGGCCACCGACCCGCTCACGTCGGCCACCACCATGATCTCAGGCTTGGCCGGACGGGGATAGCGGAACTTGGGCTCGGCCGGCACCCCGCCGTAGGAGAGCGAGTGACGCATGGTGTTGCGGAAGTCCAGCGGGCCTTTGCGGCCGTGTCGGCGCTTGCGGGCCAGTCTCACGGCGAGCTTGCGGGTGAGCGGGTAGATGGCCCGGCGCAGGGCCATCATCTCCTCCCGGCTGGCGTGCATGAAGTCGACGTCTTCGGGCAGCGGCTTGCGGAGCGTCTTGGCCATGGCCTCCACACCCCGATCGGCCACCAAGCGGCGGCGGATCTCGGCCTCCACCTCCTTGCGGAGCTGGTCGACCCGAGCCTCGAACTCGTCACGCTCCAGCCGCTCTTCCAGCGGGGTCAGCTGCTCAGGTGCATCCTGGCGAGCCTGGCCCATCAGGCGCTCCAAGACGCCGTCCAAATCCAGGTTCCGCAGCGTGCGGTACAGGTAGTAGGTGCCCCCCACCGGGCGGCCGGGCTCCATGCCGGCGTAGCGCTGCACAGCCTGGCGGGCGATGGCCCGCATCAGGGCGTCGTCGCCCCGCATCAGCGCCTGGAACAGCATCTCGGCGAGTTGTTCGGCCGACATGGCTTCGCCCCCGCCCCCGCCTTGGCGGCGCTGCTGGCCGTCCAACCCGTCGACGAAGTCGGACAGGTCCATGCCCTCGGGCCACTCGCCGTCCACTAGGTCGTACTCGGCCCCCCGCAGCGAGAAGTAAACCTCGAACACCGTCTCGAACGCCCGCCAGTGGGCGTGGTTTTTCACCAAGGTGGCGGCCAAGGCGTATTTGAACGCATCCCGATCCTCGATGGGGATGTGCTGGATGGCCTCCATGGCGTCGAGGTTCTCGGTGAGGCTTACCGGCAGCCCGGCAGCCCGCAGCTCGGAGATGAACCCGGCCAGGAGCGCCAACAGCGGCGAGGTGGCGGGCTCGACTTTCATCGCAGGCTCAGCGCGGGAAGATCACGGGGTTGCGGCGGTCACCGCGAAGTCATCGTCGGAGGAAGCGAACTCCTTGAGTGCTTTTTCGATGTCGCTGCGGTATTTCAGCAAGATGTTCACCGTCTCGGCTGCGGTGTCGGCGTCGACGTGCTCCACACCCAAAAGCACCAGCGTGCGGGCCCAGTCGAGGGTCTCCGACACCGACGGCGCCTTCTTCAGCTCGATCTGGCGCACCGAGCGCACGATGCGGGCCACTTGGTCGGCCAGGCTCTCACCCACGCCGGGCACCTTGGCCAGCACGATCTCCTTCTCCCGGTCCAAGTCGGGATAGTCGATGTGCAAGAACAGGCATCTGCGTTTGAGGGCCTCCGACAGCTCCCGGGTGTTGTTGGAGGTGAGGAACACCAGCGGAATCTGGCTGGCGGCCACCGTGCCCAGCTCGGGGATGGACACCTGGTAGTCGGACAAGATCTCCAGCAGCAGCGCCTCGGTCTCGATCTCCACGCGGTCGACCTCGTCGATGAGCAGCACCACCGGGTCAGACGAGCGGATGGCCTCCAACAGCGGGCGAGTGAGCAGGAACTCCTCGGAGAACAGGTCGTCCTCGATCTGCTGCCACATGCCGTCGCCCTCGGGGTCTTCTCCTTGGCGCTCGGCTTGAATGCGCAGGAGCTGCTTTTTGTAGTTCCACTCGTACAGCGCCTTGGACTCGTCTAGGCCCTCGTAGCACTGGAGGCGGATGAGCCGGGCGCCAACAGCCTCGGCCACGCTCTTGGCCAACTGGGTCTTGCCCGTGCCGGCGGGGCCTTCCACCAGCACCGGTTTTTGCAATCGCTCGGCCAGATAGACCACTCCGGCGATGCCTTCATCGGCCAGGTACTGCACATCGCTCAGGCCCTTGCGCACCGAGTCGACGTCAGCAAAGGAAAAACTCATGGTTGAAGGGTATGCCCAGCCCGATCAAGCTCTGTAATCAGCAAGATTCTCGGATGGGGCACTAGCCCCGCACCTGTCCCTCGCCGCGGACCACGTATTTGGTGGTGGTGAGCTGGCGCAGTCCCATCGGTCCCCTAGCGTGCAGTTTCTGGGTGCTGATACCGATCTCGGCGCCGAAACCGAACTCCTCGCCGTCCACAAACCGGGTGGAGGCGTTGACCAGCACCGCGGCGGCATCCACTTCTGTGCAGAACCGGTCGGCGGCCTCCAGATCGGCGGTGATGATGGCCTCGCTGTGGCCGCTGCCGGTGTCGTTCACGTGGGAGATGGCCTCGTCTAGGTCGTCCACGACCTTGACCGACAGCTTCAGGTCCAAGAATTCGGTGAAGTAGTCGGCGTCGGTGGCCTCTCCAATGCGGTCGGGACCCAGAATGGCCCGGGACGACTCATCGCCCACCAGTTCCACACCGGCAAGATCGTCGGCCAGCGGGGGCAGCAGCTCGGCGGCAACCGCCCGGTGCACCACCAGGGACTCCGCCGCGTTGCACACCGACGGGCGCTGGGTCTTGGCGTTCACCACGATTCGCCGGGCCATGTCCAGATCGGCCGAGGCGTCGACGTATACGTGGCAGTTGCCGTCGCCGTCGATCACGTAGGGCACGGTGGCGTTCTCCAGGATGGAGGCGATCAGGCCGGGACCCCCCCGAGGGATGAGGCAGTCGATGCTGTCTCGCAGCTGCATGAACTCGGCGGCTGCCTCGTGGCTGGTGTCGGAAACCAGCACTAGGGCATCGCTGGGCAGTCCGGCCTTCTCATAAGCATCCCGCATCACCCCGGCGATGGCCAGGTTGGAGGCCAACGCGCTGGAAGACCCCCTCAAGAAGGCGGCATTGCCCGACTTGAGGCACAAACCGGCAGCGTCGCTGGTCACGTTGGGGCGGCTCTCGTACACGATGGCAACCACGCCGAGGGGCACCCTCACCTGGCTGATCCGCAAGCCGGTGGGCACCACCCACCCGCCGACGATCTCGCCCACCGGGTCGGCCAAGCCGGCCACCTTGCGCAAACCCCCGGCCATGCCCTCCAGCCGGGAATCTGTCAGCCGGAGGCGGTCGACCAGCGTGGCGCTCATTCCCGACTCGGTGGCGGCCTCCACGTCGGTGCGATTGGCCTCCAGCAGGTCGTCCCGGGCCTGCTCAAGCTGGTCGGCGGCCAGCAACAGCGCGTGGTTCTTGGTCTCGGTGTCGGCGGTGGCCAGAGTCCGGGCCGCAGCCTTGGCCCGGTGGGCCAACTCCGCCATAGGAGTATCAGCACTCACGGCGCGAGCGTACCCGACGAGGGTTCGGCTCCTTGAAGTACTTTGCTCGGAGTTCGGTCGCTCGTGCTGCCCAAAGTGAAACCATCGGCTCCGGTAGCGTGTTTTGGCATTCCACCCGTTGAACAACAACTCGGCGGCCCCGAAGATGCCCCGCGCCCGAGCGGCAAGGGAGCGATCTTGGTGGGCGCGGGGATATTCCTGTCCCGTATCTCCGGCATCGGTCGGGAGATGGCCGTGGCCGCATTCATTGGCGCGGGCCGAATCGGCGACGCCTACCGGGCCGCCCTGACCATTCCCCGCCTGCTGCAAAACCTGCTGGGAGAGGGGGTGCTGTCGGCCTCGTTCATCCCGATCTACTCGCAACTAATCGAGCAGGGGAGGCGCAAGGACGCCGGGCGCCTGGCCGGGGCAGTCTTCGGTCTGCTGGCCGTGGTCACCGGGCTGGTGGTGCTGGCCGGATGGGTGCTGGCCAAGCCGCTGGTATCGCTTCTGCTGTGGCGACTGTCGGACGACATCGCCGACCTGACCGTGGAGCTGGTTCGGGTCATGTTCGCCGGGATCGGCTTCATCGTGCTGGCCGCGTGGGCTTTGGGCGTGCTGAACGCCCACCGCCGGTTCTTCTTGTCCTATGCCGCCCCGGTGATCTGGAATGCCGCCCAGGTGGGCTTCATGGTGGGAGCCTGGCTGGTGTGGCAAGACGTGGACCCCGCAACCCGGGCCTCCGACGTTGCCAAGATGGCCGCCTGGGGCGTGGTTTTGGGCGGGGCCCTCCAGTTCCTCGTGCAGGTTCCCCTGGTGGTCCGGCTCATGCCCTCGCTGCGCCTCAGCCTGAACTGGCGTCGACCAGATGTGCGTACTGTGCTCAACCGCTTCGGGCCCGCGTTCATAGGCCGCGGAGTGGTGCAGGTGTCGGCCTACCTGGACTTGATCCTGGCCGGGCTGCTGGCCGGTGGAGCGATCGCCGCTCTGGGGTTCGCCCAGGTGTTCTACTTCCTGCCCATCAGCCTGTTCGCCATGAGCGTGGCCGCCAGCGACCTGCCGGAGATGGCACGCGAGCAGGATGACCCCGAGGCGCTGTTGCGGCGCCTGCAAACTGGGCTGGACCGCATCGGGTTCTATGTTCTGTTCTCTGCGGTGGCGTTCATCACCCTGGGCGGGCTAATCGTGGGCGCGCTCTTGGAACGAGGGCAGTTCAACGGTGACCAGACCGTGCAGGTGTGGTGGATCTTGGCGGCCTACAGCCTGGGGCTGGTGGCCTCGGCGTCGTCTCGCCTGCTGCAAAACGCCTGTTTCGCGGCCGGCGATGCCAAGGGGCCCGCCCGAGTGGCGGCGGTGAGGGTGGTGGTGGCCGCCGGTGTGGGCGTGGTGCTCATGTTCAGCTTCGACTCTTACGCGGTGGTTAACGGCAGCGTTGAGCGCCTAGGAGACTTCCAGGTGCTGTCTCCCCTGTCAGATGCCGAGCGGGCCGACGTGGCTGTTCGGCTGGGGGCGGTGGGCCTAGCCCTGGGCAGCACGGTGGCCGCCTGGATGGAGTACGGCATCTTGCGCCACCGGGTCCGATACCTGCTTCGCCGTCGACATCCGGTGCGGGGTCCGACGGGACGCCTGGCCATTGCCGCCCTGTCCGCCGCAGTGCTGGGCGGAGTGCTGGCCTGGGGTCTTGAGCCCCTGCCGCTGCTGGTGGCGGCGCCGTTCTCGCTGCTGGTGATCGGGGTGGTGTATGTGGTGTTGGGGCGGGGCTCAGGGGTGGCCGCCGCCGAAGAGGCCGCGGGCTTGTTGGAGCAGGCCCTGGCCCGGATAACTAGGGCAGGACGGTCAAAGAGTCGCGGTGGATGACCTCGTCGGGCGCGCCGGGGGGCATCGCATCGGAGCGCAAGCCGACCACCGAGCCCATGTCGTCTGAGGACAACTCCACCAGTCCACGGCCGAAGACCTGATCGTCGGGCCCCCGCACATCCACCGCGTCGCCGGGTTGGAATGCCCCCTCGTAACCGGTGATGCCGATAGCCAAGAGCGAGGCTCCCCGGTCCACCACTGCCCGGCGGGCACCGGCGTCCACCCACACCGTGCCCGAGGGCACCATGGCGAACCCGATCCACAGCTTGCGGGCACTCAGTCGCTGGGGCTGGGCGGCCACCGTCGACCCGACGCCCGGCCGGTGGGCCAGCGCATCGGCGACCACCTGGTGGCGGTGAGCAGCCCCGATCACGGTCCGGACGCCCGACCAGCTGGCAATCCGGGCCGCAGCCAGCTTGGAGGCCATCCCTCCGCTGCCCCGATCGGTGCCCGCCCCGCCCGCGGCCGCGGCAATTTCGTCGAGCGCGCTCAGATCGGTGATCTCCTCGATGATCCGGGCCTCGTCATCCGAGCGGGGATCGGAAGTGTGGACCCCCTCAGTGTCGGTCAAAAGCACCAGGAGCTCCGCCCCCACCATGTGGGCCACCAAGGCGGCAATGCGATCGTTGTCCCCCCAGCGGATGGCGTCGTCGGCCACCGCGTCGTTCTCGTTCACGATGGGCACCACGCCCAGCTTCAACAGCCGGCTGAGCGTGCGCTGGGCATGCAGATATTGAGTGCGCTCCAGAAAGTCTCGGGGAGCCAGCAGCACCTGGCCGCATACCAGGCCATAACCGTCCAGGCACTCCTGGTACATGGCCATCAGCCTGCTCTGGCCCACCGCGGAGAGCGCTTGGAGGGTAACCGAGTCCCGGGGGCGACCCTGTTCGAAGCCGAGCACCGGCAGCCCGGCGCCGATCGCCCCAGAGCTGACCACCACCGCCTGATGGCCGTCGGCCACCGCGGCGGCCACCTCGCCGCTCAGCTTGGCCACCGCCTCGGCCTTGATGGTGCCATCGGCCTCGGTGATAGACGACGTGCCGATCTTCAATACGACGATCACGACGACACCTCTTCGCTGAGATACTCATCGTCATCGTGATACTCGAACTCAAAGGCGCCGATCCGCGCGGTGTCGCCCGATTTGATCCCGGCCCGGGCCAAGGCCCGATTCACCCCCAACCTCTCCAGGCGGCGGCGGGCGAATTCCCAGGCGCCGGGGGCGTTGAGATCGGACAACGCCACCGTTCGCTCGGCCGCCCGGCCCAATACGACGTAGGCGCCGTCATCAGCCCGCTCTACCCTGAACCCCTCGGGAATGGGCCGGTGGATCACCACTTCCTCTGAGCGTCCCGCACCTTGGGCCAGGCTGCCTTGGACTCGGGCCTCCCGCACCGCGTCGGCCATAGCCCTGATCAGCTCGGGCAAGCCCGCCCCGGTTACCGCAGAGATGGGCAAGGCCCCCGGCGGGAGATCCAGATGGCCGACATCGGCTTTCGACCCCACCACGATCCGGGGTCGATCCAGCAATTCCGGGCGGTAGGCGCCCAGTTCCTCCAGCAGCACCATCTGCTGCTCGGCAGGCGAGATCTCTTCCACCGAGGCCAGATCGACCAACATCACCATGACTCGAGCCCGCTCGGTGTGACGCAGGAAGCGATGGCCAAGACCGCGCCCATCGCTAGCCCCGGCGATAAGGCCGGGAATGTCGGCTACCACCATCTCGAAGTCGTCGCCGGTGCGGACTACTCCCAGGTTGGGCTCGAGGGTGGTGAACGGGTAGTCGGCGATCTTGGGGCGGGCCGCGGAGATACGGGAGACCAGCGTGCTCTTGCCGGCGTTGGGAAATCCGATCAACGCCACATCAGCCAGCAGCTTCAATTCCAGCCTCAGCCAGCGCTGCTCCCCTGCCTCTCCCTGTTCGGCGAACGCCGGCGCCCGGTTCTGATGGGTGGAGAATCGGGTATTGCCCTGCCCTCCTTGGCCTCCCGCGGCGGCCAGCCAGCGGTCCCCGTCGACTGCGAGGTCGGCGAGTACCTCCCCGCCCTGATCCTTGACCGAAGTCCCCACCGGTACTCGGACCAAAGCGTCATCGCCGGATCCGCCGTGGCGGCGCTTGCCTTGACCGTGGCTGCCGTTTCCCGCCCGGCGATGAGGGTGATCTTTGAACGCGATCAGCGAGGCCACGTTGTGGTCGGCCACCAGCCAAACGCTGCCGCCGTTGCCGCCGTCGCCGCCGTCGGGACCGCCCTTGGCCACATGGGCCTCACGGCGAAACGAGACGCACCCGGCACCGCCGTCGCCGCCCCGCACATTCAGGCCGCACTCGTCAACAAACTGGGTCATGGTCAGCCAATCCGCACCCGCCTGAGCCGAGCGGCGATCAGCCGCCGGTGGGCGATCAGTCGGTAATGACGTCGACGAGCTTGCGGCGCCGCCGATGGCCGAATTTGACCCGCCCATCGGCGGTGGCGAACAAAGTGTCGTCGCGCCCGCGTCGGACGTTGTCGCCGGGGTGGATGCGGGTTCCCCGCTGGCGGACGATTATCGACCCCGCGGTCACCTGGGTTCCGTCGAACACCTTGACCCCAAGGTACTGGGGATTGGAATCGCGCCCGTTCCTGGTTGAGCCGCCACCTTTGGTCTTGGACATCTCTCGCTCCCTTCGGCGTTCGGACTAGGCCTTGATGGCCGTGATCTGAATGCGGGACTTGTGCTGGCGGTGGCCCCACCGCCGACGCTGGTTGCTCTTGTTCTTGTAGGTAAACCCGTCGATCTTGGCGTCCTTGACCGACTCCACCACCGTTGCGGTGACCTTGGCCTTGCCGAGTTGATCGGGGGCAGCGGTCACCGACTCGCCGTCCACCAGGAGTACCGGAGTCAGCTCGACTTCGGCTCCGGGCTCGCCCAGCAACTCCACATCGAGGATCTGGCCCTGTTCTACTTTGTACTGCTTTCCGCCAGTGCGGATTACGGCATACACCTGCTTGCGCCTCGCTAACTAATTGACGGCAGGTCCGGCGGACAATTCTAGACGAACCACGGGGTGCCAACCCCAACCGTTAACGCTTCCCCCGAATGCGGGAGCCCTCAACGTTCACTTCTTGCCGGTGAGCCGGCGATCCAGCTCAAGACCCCGCCCCTCACATGTCGAACAGACCGCCGAGCACGATTCCAAAAGGCCCTCGCCGATGCGCTTGCGGGTCATCTCCACCAAACCCAGATCGGAGATGTCCAATACCTGGGTGCGGGTCTTGTCCCAGGCCAAGGACTCCCGGAACACCTTCATGACCTCTTCTCGGTTGCCTCGCTTCTCCATGTCCACGAAGTCGATCACGATGATCCCGCCGATGTCTCGCAACCGCAGCTGTCGGGGAATCTCCTGGGCCGCCTCCAGATTGTTGCGAAACACGGTCTCCTCCAGGCTGGAGTCGCCGACGTTCTTGCCGGTGTTCACATCTATGACCGTTAGCGCCTCGGTGTTCTCGATGATCAGCGAACCGCCACCGGGCAGCCATACCTTCTTGTCCAGAGCCTTGATGAACTGCTCATGCACGTGGTGGCGCTCCATCAGGCTCAAGTGCTCGTTCTCGGCGTCGTAGTATTCGACCCTCTCGACCAGCTCGGGGGCCACACTGGACACGTAGTCGTGCACCTCGTCGAACAGCCTGCGATCGTCGATGTGGACCGAGCGGAAGTCCTGGTTGAACTCTTCTCGGATGACTCGAACCGCCATCTCCGGCTCCCGATAGAGCTGCCCGGGCACTTGGGCCCTCTTGGACAGGGCATCGATCTGCTCCCATTGCGACACCAGCCGCTTCACGTCGCGCTCCAGTTCCTCGGCGGTTATCTTCTCGGCCGCGGTGCGGACGATGATCCCGTGCTCCTCCGGCTTGCACCGGTCGAGCACCTTGCGGAGCCGCTTGCGTTCCTTGTCGGGGAGCCGCTTGGAGATGCCGTAGGTCTTGGAGTTGGGCACCAGCACCACGAACCGGCCTGGAAGCGACACCTCCTGGGTTAGCCGAGCGCCCTTGTGGGCAATAGGGTTCTTGGTGACCTGGCACATGATGGTCTGGCGAGCTTCCAAAAGGTTCTCGATGCGGGGGGCGCCCGAGGAGGTCTCCACATCATCGGGGTCGAACACCACGTCGCCCCGGTACAGCACGGCATTCTTGGGGGTGCCGATATCCACGAATGCGGCTTCCATTCCGGGAAGCACGTTCTGTACCCGGCCCAGATAGATGTTGCCGTGGATCTCGCCCACGTCGTCGGATGGGCGGGATACGAAGTGCTCGATCAGCGCCCGACCCTCGATTACCGAGATCTGGGTGGCCTCGGGTCGGACTTGCACCAGCATCATGTAGCGGCCTACTGGACGACCCTTTCGACGTCGTCCCCGACGGCGCTCCAAGGTCTTCTCATCCAGCTCCACCGGGCCATCGGAAACCCTGTGCTCTACCGGCTGTACCGGGCGGCTCCCGCCCCCACGGCCCCGCCCTCCCCGTCGACGGCGGCGCTTGCGGCCTGAGCCGGAACCGCTGCCGCCAGAGCCAGAGCCACCGGATCCGCCAGAACCGCCGCGGCCAGAGCCACCGGACCCGCCAGAACCGTTTCCACTGGGTGCGGGGCGGGAATCGCCCACCTTGGGGCGGTCGCCTGAGGTCGCTGGTGCGGGGCGGGAATCGCCTACCTTGGGTTGATTCTTCGGTGCGGGGCGGGAATCGCCGATCTTGGGGCCGGACTCGTCTTTGCCGTCGGCGGATCGCTTGGCAGAGTCAGTCTGCCTGTTGCCGTCGGCGGACCGCTTGGCAGAGTCAGTCTGCCTGTTGCCGTCGGCGGATCGCTTGGCAGAGTCAGTCTGCCTGTTGCCGTCGGCGGACCGCTTGGCAGTCCGCTCTGTCGAGTCGCTCATTGGTGTAGTCCTTTCTCATTGCACACCAACCTGGGTGTGCTGAGCAGGGGCTGCTCTCATTGCGCACCTACCAGGGTGTGCGGCAAAGGGGCTGCGCCGACTTCAAGTGGCTCCAAGCGGGCGCCATCCTGCTCAATCCATTGACGAGTGCGCCGAACGAGTACCGGGCGGTACACCGGTTCGAGAGCGGTCAAAAGCTCCGACGGGCGTGCTGCCCGCGGCTGGGTGCCCAGAGTGGCCAGGAGGCAAACCCCCCGGCTGGTCGATTCTCCGACCTCCAGTGCACGCACCTGAGGGGCTAGGTCGTCGGTGATCTGTTGGCCCTTGCGTTCTCGCGTGACCATAAGCGTAGCCGCACCGCGCACCCGATCCGCCCATCGGGCGAGATCGTCGGCGGCCACGTCTAGCAACTCGATGTCCCAATCGCAGCACGTGACCGCCTGCTGCAACGACATTGTGCCGGGGGCCAGCACTGCTCCCCCGGTGGCGGCGATACCGGCGGGCAATACCCCGACCAGGGCTTCTAGCACTTCGTCGACCAAGACGTCGCCGCTCTTGAAATCGATGTCGAGATACTCGGCGTCCGACTCGTAGCCAGTGGCCAAGGCCAGTCCGAAGTGCAATTTGGCCCGGGGCGAGAATCCCTCGGTCTGGGCCACCGGCAGTCCGGTTCGCCGCAGCGACCGCTCCCAGATGCGGGCCATGTCCCGATGACTGGTGAATCTGATCCGACCCGTCTTGCTGTACAGCAGCCGAATCCGCGTGCGGGGCGCCTGGTTCGGATTCACGACGAGGCCCTCTCGCCCACACCGGAAAGCTGCACGGGAACCGACGCTTGCGGCTGGAAGGCGGTGGGGTTCTGACCGGTGCCCTGGCTGCCGCCGGCCGGCGGAGTGGCGGACGCCACGATGTGTTCGATGCTGTAGCCAGTGCAGGCCCCGCAGTCATAGCACGGGGTCCAGCGGCAGTCCTCCAACCCCACCTCGTTGAGGGCGTCCCGCCAGTCCTGCCATAGGAAGTCCTTGTGCAGGCCCGCCGAAATGTGGTCCCAGGGCAGAATCTCGTCCTCGGTGCGGTGCCGGTGCACATACCAGTCCACCGATAGCCCGTTTCGGGCCATGGCCTGCGTCCAGCGGTCGTAGTCGAAGTGCTCGGACCACTCTTGGAAGGTTCCGCCCTGCCGCCACACCTCCTCGATGACCCGTCCGATGCGGCGGTCGCCCCGGCTGGCGATGCCCTCCACCAAGGTGGCCTTGGGATCGTGCCACTTCATCTGCACGCCGCGGTTCCGCTTGATGTCGTCGCGCAGCAAGAAGATCTTGCGCTGAAGCTCGGCCACGGTGTTCTGGCCGAACCACTGGAAGGGGGTGAATGGCTTGGGGACGAACCCGCCCAGCGACACCGTTACCGAGGGGTTCTTGGTGTGGCCCCGGCCCAACTCCACACAGTTGCGGGCCAGTTCTCCGATGGCCAGGGTGTCCACGTCGGTCTCAGTGGGGAGCCCAGTGAGGAAGTAGAGCTTCATGCGCCGCCACCCCTGGGAGAAGGCCGACTCCACCGCGCCGTACAGGTCGCGCTCGTCGATGAGCTTGTTGATCACCTGGCGCATCCGCCATGACCCGGCCTCAGGGGCGAAGGTCAGCCCGGTGCGCCGGGCCCGCTGTATCTGGGCGGCCAGCCCCACGGTGAAGGCGTCCACCCGCAGGCTGGGCAGCGACACCGACACCTCGCCGGCACCGCAGTCCATAGTGGCCGACACCACCTCTTCAATCCCGCTGAAATCAGCGGTAGACAGCGAGGTCAGCGCCACCTCGTCATAGCCTGAGCGGGCCAAGCCGTCGGCCACCATGGTGCGGACCTGTTCGGCGGGCCGCTCCCGCACCGGTCGGGTGATCATTCCCGCCTGACAGAATCGGCATCCCCGGGTGCAGCCTCGGAACACCTCCACGTTCAGCCGATCGTGGACCACCTCGGTGAGTGGCACCAACTGGTTCTTGGGATAGGGCCAAGCGGCCAGATCGGCCACCGTGCGCTTTTCCACCACGGCGGGCACATCGGCGAACCGGGGGGTGATCGACACCAGCGCCGGACCGTCGTAGACCACGTCATACAGCGACGGCACGTACACCCCATCGACGCTGGCCAGATCCCGCAGCACTGCCTGACGCGATTTCTTGCCGGCCCGCTTCCAATCCCTGACCACCGCGTTGATCTCGGTGACGGCCTCCTCTCCGTCGCCCAGCACGAAGAAATCGACGAAATCGGCCATCGGCTCGGGGTTGTATGTGCAGTGACCGCCAGCTCCGATCAGCAGGTCGGCGTCGGCCCGGTTCTCGGCCCGCACCGGCACCCCGGCCAGATCTATGCAGTTGAGCAGGTTGGTGTAGACCAACTCGGCCGACACGTTGAATGCCAGCACGTCGAAGTCGCCCGCCCGCCGATGGGTGTCCACCGAGAACAGCGGCAGACCCCCAGCCCGCATCTCGGCCTCCATGTCCACCCAGGGGGCATAGGCCCGCTCGGCCACCGCGTCGTCGCGTTCGTTGAGGATCTCGTAGAGGATCTGAAGACCCTGGTTGGGCAGGCCGATCTCGTAGGTGTCGGGATAGGCCAAAAGCCACGCCACTTTCGAGGGATGATGCTCCGGCTCCACCATCCCGCCCTCTCCGCCGATGTAGCGCGCCGGCTTCGACACCTCAGGCAGCACTAGCTCCAATTCCGGCCAAAGGGACATCAACACCAATCTACCTTCGGATGCCGAAAGGGCAGAACCAGTTCAGACGAACCGGCGCGTTAGACCGCGCTGATTCTCGATTCACACGAACCGGCGCATGCGGACGTTCAGCACCAGGCCGAGGCCGATGAGGGTGACGATGGCCGAGGAGCCGCCGTAGGAGACCAGGGGAAGGGGGATGCCGGTGATTGGGGTGATGCCCAGCGTCATCCCCACCGCCTCGAACATCTGGAACAAGATCATGGCGAATACCCCTGAGCAGATCAGGGCGCCGAACCGGTCGCGGGCCAACCGGGCGGCCTGGAGGATCCGCAACAGCAAGATGGCGTAGAGCCCCAAAGTGGTGGCCGAGCCGACGAACCCGAACTCCTCTCCGACAACGGTGAAGATGAAGTCGGTGTGCTGCTGGGGCACCAAGCCGCTCAACGTCTGGGAGCCCTCGCCGTAGCCTTTCCCGCCCACCCCGCCGTTGCCGATAGCGATTTGGGCCTGGCGCTGCTGGAAAGCGGCCTCGGTGATATCGATGGATGGGTCGACGAAGGTACGGAGCCGGTTGGTCTGGTACTCCGCCAGCATGTTGGAGTTGATCATCAGCGCCACCACCGTGGTGGCGATCAGGGCGATGCCGATGACCTGGCGGAAGCGGATGCCCCCGATCAGCAACAAGACGAAGCCGATGAACACGTAGATCAGCGCCGTGCCCACATCGGGCTGGAGCAAAACCAAAAGCCCCGGCCACGCCACGATGCCCACGGCAAAGAACACCCGGGGCACGGTCATATGCTCCTCGTAGCGAGACAAAAAGGCCGCCACCGCCACGATCACCGCGATCTTCTGGAACTCAGACGGCTGAAGCTGGAAGTCGCCGAACCGGAACCACGATCGGGCGCCGTTGACCTCCTCGCCCAGCGGCCCCAACACCACGATCAGCGACAGAATCCCCACGCCGTAGATGGCCACTGCGAACTTGGTCAGCTCCCGGTAGGGGAACCAGGCCGCGAACACCATGAACAGCCCACCGGCCACGGCGAACAACGACTGCCTCTCCAAGAAGAAGGGGTCGAAGTTCTCCGGATCGCGGCCCCGGGTGGTGCTGTAGATGGCCGCGATCCCGATGGCGGCCAGACCGGCCGCAGCCAGCACCAGAAGCACGTCGATGTGCATCCATGGCGCGTAGTGGCTGCTTGCGGGGCTCAGCTCCTTTTCCCGGTGGCGGCGCTCCTCCAGTGAGATGACTGCCATCAGCCCGCGCTCCCCAGTTCGGCTCTGCCGGCCTCGTCGGCGGCCGCGTCATCGACGATCGACTCGCTCAAGTCGGCGAGATCATCGATGGTGCGCACCGCGGGCACCGAGTTGGTGGCGATTGGCTCCAGCACGCGGCGCACCGCGGGTGCGGCTACCGACGCCCCGAAGCCCGACTCCTCCATGATGGCCACGACAACATATTCGGGGTTGGGATTGGGCCCGAAGGCGGCGAACAGCGAATTGTCGGCTTTGCCCACCACTTCGGCCGTCCCGGTCTTTCCCGCCACCGGCCACTCCTCGAGGGGGAAGCCGAAGAAGGCCGAGTGGGCGGTGCCCTCCAACTCGGCCGTGACCCCGAGCATCCCTTCGAGAATCGGCACCCGGATGGAATTGGGCATATAGACCTGGTTCAGCACTCGGTCGTCAAAGGCCTGCACCACCTCCCCCGTAACCGGATTCTCCACCCGGTTCACCATCTTGGGGGCGTAGAGCGTGCCCCCGTTGGCGAACGCGGCGTAGCCGTTGGCCAGCTGCAAAGGTGTGGCCCCCAGCAAGCCCTGCCCAATGGCCAAGACGATGGAGTCGCCAGTCCGCCATGGCTCACCTGCGGCCTCGGCGGCCGACGGCGACGGCACTCGGCCCACTCCCTCGCCTGACAACGCGATCCCCGACGGAGCGCCAAAGCCGAACAACCGGGCCGCCCGCTGTATGCCCTCACGGTCGAAGCGATCAGCTCGGTCCATGGTGTCGCCCAAGTAGTAGAAGTACACGTCGGACGACACGGTTATGGCCCGAATCAGGTCAACGGGCCCATAGATTGCTTCTTCCGCGTTCCGGAAGGTGCACGAGGCAATCACATCTTCCTCGCAAGACGGCACCACGTAGATCCCGACATCCTCGTAGAGGGTGCGAACGTCCAACACGCCCCGCGGGCCTATCACGCCGCCATTCATGGCGGCATAGGCGGTGAACAACTTGAACGTGGAGCCCGGAGGATAGATACCGGCCAACGCCCGGTTGTGAAGCGGTTGGTGGTTATTGGGATCTTGAAGCTGGGCCCACCGGTCTTCGGAGAAGCCATTGACGAATTCGCTGGGTGAGTACGTGGGATATGACGCCAACGCCAAGACCTCTGAACCGTTGGGATCCAGCACCACCAGAGCCCCGCCGGGGGCATTGAACTCCGGGTCTTCCGGCTCGTCGGGCTCTTGCTGGCGAGCCTCGGCCAGGCCGGCCAGGAGCTCTTTCTCCGCAAGGGCCTGGATATCAATGTCCAAGGTAAGATGGACATCGGCGCCGGCTATGGGATCGACCTGCTCCAATACCGCCACCGGGTCGCCGACGTTGTCTACTTCCAGCCTGGTGAAACCGGGAGTGCCCCTCAGCACCGACTCGAAGGAAGCCTCCACCCCGGTCTGCCCGATCTCGTCATTGCGCCGGTAGGTCTTCGGATCGTCGACCACCAGCTCGTACTGGTCCTCATTGAGCAGGGAGACATAGCCCAGAACATGGGCGGCCAGATCGCCGTAGGGATAGGCGCGGACGCTGCGGACGACGGTGCCCACTCCGGGAAACTCGTCGGACCGCTCGGCCAGAACGATCTCAAAGTTCTCGGTGACGTCGTCGGCAACCGGCACCGCGTCTAGGGGGCCGTAGCGGGAGTCGTCGAGCGCGTCGTTGATCTCGAACACCTTGGTGAGCCGGCCAGCACGGCTGATCTCGGTCGCCAGACGCAGTACCAGCTCCTCTTGCTCCTCCTCATCGAACTCGGTGTCGTAGGTGAACCGATCCACGGTCACCACCAGAGATTCCCGGTTGTCCACCAACACGTTGCCGTTGCGGTCGAAGACCCGCCCTCGGGGGGCGGACTCGTAGAGCACCCGGACGGTATTCGTTCTGGCCTGGGCCTCGAACTCTTCCGAGCTCAACACCTGGAGGAACCACAGGCGGGCCACTAGCGCGCCGAAAGCAATCAGCGCCAGCAGTCCCAGAAAGCTGAGACGCAATCGGAGCGACTCCGGGCTCACGAACTTCCACCCGCTAGGGAGCGCCTTGGGTCACCACTCTGGCGAAGCCATTGCGAAATCAAAGCTCTTCTCCCAGAAGCCTCGGCCACGACCAGCGCCACAGGCCCAGCAAGGGCAGGCTCAGCACCAGGTTGTAGGCCGCGGCCACGCCCATCACCACATAGAGGCGGTCGGTGTAGAGGTTGGCCTGGCCCAAAAGCTCGCCGAGTACCGCGTAGATCAGCAGTCCACCGGCGGTGGCCGCTGCGGTGACCAGGACGTTTATCCACCAAGCGCTGCGAAAGATCCGCTCCTCCAAAAGGCCTACCGAGTATCCCCAGACGGTGTAGATGAGGGCAGAGAGACCGAACAGCGTGGGCAGATACAGATCGATGCCCAAACCGATGGCGAATCCGGCTATTGCTCCCCGCTCCGGCCCGCCGACCAGGCCGGCGGTGACGGCGATGGCCAGGGGCACTTCGGGTGCTACGCCGAGCACCCGCAGGTCGGAAAACAGCGCCATGTGGAGCACCAGTGCAGTGAGCAGGAACAGCGCGCTGCGGATGTAGGCGCTGGTTGCGTTCATGACTCTTCCGCCAGGGGGTCGTAGAGCAGTACGGTCACGAAGCTCAGGTTGTCGGTGTTGGCTGAGGGCTCCACAGTGAGTAGCTGCACCAGACGGGCTTCGTCGAAGTCGATGTTGGTGACTGTGCCGATGGGAATGCCGGGGGGATAGCGGCTGCGATCCACACCACTGGTAACAACCTCTTGTCCGATGGCCACTTCGGTATCGATCTCCAACCCCTTGGTCACCGTCAGCGGTCCCCCGTGGCCGGTGCCCGAGGCCAAGGCCACGTCGTCGGTACCCACGGCCAACACACCCACCTCGAAGCTGGGGTCGGTGAGCAACGTCACCCGGGAGTGTCCCCGACCGGGATCGCCGTCGATGCGCCCGATCAGCCCGCCCCTGGTGACCACCGGCATCCCGTTGCGGATCCCGTCTTGTGACCCGCGGTTGATCTGCACCGAATAGCGGTCGAAGTTCCCCACGTTGGCGGTCACAACCTCTCCCACGACGTTGGGAATGTCCTGCACATAGGGCAGGCCCACCTGGTCGAGCAGCGCTTCAAGGCGGACGGCTGCGTCGGAGTCCAAGATCTGCTGGCCCTCAAGCTGTTGCAGCTCGTCTCTCAGCTTCTGGTTCTCAGCTTCAAGCTCGTCGTAGCCGGTTACCCCCGCCCAGGCGTCGCCCACCGGACCCAACACCCGATCTGCCCCCGACTGAAGCGGCGAGATCAAATCGGTGAGGGTCTCCTCTGTTCGTTGGAGTGGCTCGAAATCACGGGCGTCCAGGGTGAGCAGGGTCGCGGAACTGAGCAGCAGAAAAATAAGGGTGAATCGCGACCGTCCTGTGCGGGTGCCCGCTGCCACGGGGCCGAACCGAGCGATCAGTCGTACGACGACGAGAAGAGGAGACCCTCCAACGCGTCGAACTCCTCCAGCGACTGGCCCGAGCCGATGGCCACCGCGTGGAGGGGATTGGGCGCCAGACGGACCGGCATCCCCGTCTCTTCCTCGATCCGAGAGGGCAGGCCGTTCAGCAGGGCACCGCCGCCGGCCAGAACAATCCCTGCCTCCATGATGTCGGCAGCCAGCTCAGGAGGTGTCTCGTCCAGCGTGACTTTGACGGCGTCGACGATCGAGTGCACCACCTCGGAGATCGCCTCGCGAATCTCGGAGGTGGAGGTCACCACGGTCTTGGGCAGGCCGGTGATCATGTCCTGGCCCCGAACCTCGGCAAAGCGGTCTTCGCAGCCGGCCCACGCCGATCCCAGCACGGTCTTCACCTCTTCAGCGGTTCGGCTGCCGATGGTCAGGCTGTGCTCCTTCTTCAGGTAGGCGATGATGTCCTCGTCCATCCGGTCACCGCCCATGCGGATCGACTGCCCGGTAACCACGCCGCCCAGCGAGATCATGGCCACCTCAGTGGTGCCGCCGCCGATGTCCACGATCATGCTGCCCGAGGCTTCCTGCACCGGCAGACCGGCGCCGATGGCCGCAGCCATGGGCTCTTCGATGATGTAAACCGGCTTCTTCGCTCCGGCCGAGATCGCCGCCTCTTGCACGGCCCGCTGCTCCACCGGCGTGATTCCAGAGGGAACGCAGATCACCATTCGGGGTCGGATGAATCGTCCTGGGGACACCCTTTGGATGAAGTACCGCAGCATCTTCTCGCAGATGTCGAAGTTGGCGATGACACCGTCTTTGAGCGGGCGGATGGCCTGAATGTGGGCCGGTGTTCGCCCCAGCATCCGCTTGGCCTCAGAACCCACGGCCATGGGCACCCCATCGTTGGTAACCGCTACCACCGATGGCTCATTGATCAAGATGCCCTCGCCGCGGACATACACCAGCGTGTTGGCGGTGCCCAGGTCGATTGCGACATCGCGGCCCACAATGCCGCTGCTGGAAGAGAACCGCCGCTTCACCATGCCGTCAGGTTAGAGCAGCCGATGCGAAATCGCACACCGCCATTGTTCACAGCTCGGGAAAGAAACCGCACACCGCCATTGTTCACAGCTCGGGAAAGAAACCGCACACCGCCGTTGCTCACAGCTCGGGAAAGAAGATGGCGATCTCCCGCTCGGCCGAGGCGTTGCTATCGGAGCCGTGGACGAGGTTCTCGGTGACCTCCAGTCCGTAGTCTCCCCGGATCGTGCCCTGGGGGGATTCCAAGGGGTTGGTGGCCCCCATCATGGATCGAACGACGGCGTAGGCGTCTTCGGGTCCTTGCACCACCAGGGCCACCGACGGCGAGCGGCCGATGAACGCCACCAAGTCCGGGTAGAACGGGCGGTCGACATGCTCGGCGTAGTGGCGGGCAGCCAGTTCGGCATCGATAGTGACCATGCGCATGGCTGCGATTCGCAAGCCCCGGGCCTCGAAGCGGGACAAGATGGCCCCGACCAGACCACGCTCGACTGCGTCGGGCTTGCACAACACCAGAGTCCGATTCACCGGGGAAGCCCTCCCGATCGCATGCTGTGGCCCATCACCGGGGGAACCCTACTGATCGCGTGGTGCAATGTGAAGGCGGGCCGCACCGGCGGTGTACAAAGAGCCGGTGATGACCACCGCGTCCTCCTCACCGGATAGCGCCAGAGCCCGGTCTATTGCCTCGGCCACATCGGTGGCGATCTCGGCATCGATCCCCCGGTTTCGGGCCGCGGCCGCCAAGTCGGCGGCCGGCAGGGCCCGCGGCCAGTCTGGGGAGCAGCACACCACTAGGTCGCAGCGGGCACCGGATGCATCGACCGCGGCCAGCATCTCGTCGGGATCCTTGTCCCGCATCATGCCGACCACCCAGGTGACCGTGCCCGGCACTCGGAACTGCTCATGCAAGGTGGCCGCCGCCGCCGCAAGCCCGTCGGGGTTGTGGGCCCCGTCGATCACCACCAGGGGCTGGCGGGCCACCACCTCGAATCGGGCCGGCAGCGCAACATCTCCCAATGAGCCCAGGATCGACTCGTCCAACTCTTGTCCCACCAGGACTTCGAACGCGGCGATGGCAAGGGCGGCGTTTTGCCCCTGGTGGTCGCCGAACAAACTGACGAACACGTCGTCGTAGCGGGTCCTGGGAGTGCGGACCGTGACTATCCGACCGCCCACTGCCGGTTGGTTCTCCTCCAGTTCGAAGTGCTGGCCGGCAACCAGGAGCTCCCCGGGCGACTCCTCGGCGGCAATGGCCGCCAACTCGGGGTCCATCGTCCCCAGCACCCCAGTGGCCCCGGGATGAAGGATGCCCGCCTTCTCCCCCATCACCTCCCTCTCCCAGCCGATGCGGCCATCGGTGTGATCTCGGCCGATGTTGGTGATGACCGCCACCTGACTGTTCACCACGTTGGTGGCGTCGTAGCGGCCGAGCTTGCCCACCTCCACCACCGCCAGGTCCACAGCGGTGTCGGCGAACCAGCGCAGGGCGGCCGCAGTGACCAGCTCGAACCACGAGGGCGGTGCACTGGCGACTTCGGAGCTCAGATGATCTTCCACCAGCCGCAGATGGCCCAAGATCTCGGCCAGCTCGAGATCGTCGATGGGGTCGCCGCCCACTGTCATGCGCTCGTTGATGCGCTCGACGTGGGGGCTGGAGTAGACCCCGACACTCATCCCCCACGCTTCGGCCAGTGCGGCCACCATCGCGGCGACCGAGCCCTTGCCGTTGGTGCCGGTTATGTGAACTGCCGGGTAGTCGGCTTGGGGGTCGCCCAGCGCGGCCAGAAGCGCTCGCATCGGGGCCAGCGACAGGTCATCGGTGACACCGGCAGTCGCCTCCAAGTTGACGTGGCCGTCCAGCCACGCCCGGGCCTCGGCCAAAGACAACAGGTCAGCTGGCCTGGCGCCGGGATCGGTCGGTTGTGCGGGCCTTTGCCGCATTCAGCAGCCGGGGGGCTTCCTCGCCGCGGACGGTTTCCGCGCTGACCACGCATTGGACCACGTCATCTCGGCTGGGCAGGTCGTACATCACGTCGAGCAGGACCTCTTCCAAGATGGCTCGCAGCCCTCGGGCCCCGGTATTGCGGCTGAGCGCCAGGTCGGCCACTTCGTCCAGGGCGTCGTCGGTGATCACCAGCTCCACGTTCTCGAACTCGAAGAACTTGCAGTACTGCTTCACCAGGGCGTTCTTGGGCTCCACCAAGATCCGCACCAGCATGTCCCGCTCCAAGTGCGAGACCACCCCGATCACCGGCAAGCGGCCGATGAACTCGGGGATGAGGCCGAACTTGATCAGATCCTCGGGCTGGACCTGGTTGAACAGTTCTCCGTGGTCCCGCTCCGATTCGGTGCGGATGTCGGCGCCGAAGCCGACACCCACGTTGCCCACCCGGTTCTCGATGATCTGCTCCAACCCGGCAAAGGCTCCGCCGACGATGAACAACACGTTGGTTGTGTCGATCTGGATGAACTCCTGGTGGGGGTGCTTGCGCCCGCCCTGGGGCGGCACTGAGGCGGTGGTGCCCTCCAGAATCTTCAGAAGGGCCTGCTGCACGCCCTCGCCGGACACGTCCCGGGTGATCGACGGGTTCTCGCTCTTGCGGGAGATCTTGTCGATCTCGTCTATGTAGATGATGCCGGTTTCTGCCTTCTTGACGTCGTAGTCCGCGGCCTGGATGAGCTTGAGGAGGATGTTCTCCACGTCCTCGCCCACGTAGCCGGCCTCGGTCAACGCGGTGGCGTCGGCGATGGCGAAGGGCACGTTGAGCATCCGGGCCAGGGTCTGGGCCATCAGCGTCTTGCCGCACCCGGTGGGTCCGAGCAGCAAGATGTTCGACTTGGACAGCTCCACCTCGGGGTCGGACGAGCCCATCTGTACCCGCTTGTAGTGGTTGTACACCGCCACCGACAGAATCCGCTTAGCGTGCTCCTGGCCGATGATGTAGTCGTTCAAAAAGGTGTAGATCTCCTGAGGTTTGGGGAGCTCCTTGAATCCGACGTCGGTGCCTTCGGCCAGTTCTTCCTCGATGATCTCGTTGCAGAGGTCGATGCACTCGTCGCAGATGTAGACGCCCGGGCCGGCGATCATCTTCTTGACTTGCTTCTGGGTCTTGCCGCAGAAGCTGCACTTGAGAAGTTCGCCGCCCTCTCCGAACTTAGCCACGGTCCTCGATCTCCTTATCGAATGGCCGTGATCGGGCCGGCGTTCTCAGCAGCATCGCGAGATGATATGACTTCGTCGATAAGTCCGTACTCTTTGGCGTCCTCAGCGGTCATTACATAGTCGCGGTCGGTGTCCTGCTTGATCTTCTCGAGGTCTTGGCCGGTATGGCGGGCCAGAAGCAGCTCCAGTTGGTCTTTCAGCCGCTGGATCTCCCGCGAGGCGATCTCTATGTCGGACACCTGCCCGGACGCCCCGGCATAGGGTTGGTGGATCAGCATCCGGGAGTGGGGCAGGGCCAAGCGCTTGCCGGAGGCACCGGCCGCCAGCAGCACGGCGGCGGCTGAGGCCGCTTGACCGAAGCAGATGGTGGTGATGTCGGGCTTCAGGTATTGCATGGTGTCGTAGATGGCGAACATAGCGTTGATGTCGCCGCCCGGACTGTTTATGTAGAGGTTGATGTCTTTGTCGGGGTTCTCCGACTCCAAGTGCAGCAACTGTGCGCAGATGAGATTGGCCACCGTGTCGTCAATGGGAGTGCCCAAGAAGATGATGTTCTCCTTGAGCAGGCGGGAATAGAGGTCGAAGGAGCGCTCACCCCGGTTGGTCTGCTCGACCACAACGGGCACCATGTAGTTCTGAGGGTTCATGTGATTTGGCTCTCGATGGTGTTGGGGGGAAGTTCAGACTCGCCGTCTAGGTCCAGGCTAGAGCGTTCAATGGGGTTTCCGTCGGGATCTGTGATCTCGACTCGCTCCAAAACCCATTCCCGGGTCTTGCGCATCTGTGCGTCCAATCGTACTCCCCGGAGACGACTTTCATCGTCAGCAAATACCGAGGACTTGAGTTCGTCGACGGTCTGACCTACCTGGGCGGCCAGCATGGCCAGCTCGAAATCCATGTCTTCGTCAGTGGCCTCGATGGACTCTGCGACGGCCACCGCCCTCAAGGCCAAGTCGGTCTTTGCCTCTTGGAGAGCCGGTTCCCGCAGCGCTTCCACCAGCTCCTCACCAGTCTGGCCGATGGCCTCCAGATATGCGTCTATCTCCATGCCCTGGCTGCCCAGACGCATCTGGAGGGTCCGCAGGCGATGCTGCACCTCAGCGTCCACCAGAGCCTCGGGGATGTCGTCGGCCACCAGCCCGGCTAGCTGTTCTCCCACCTGAAGGCCCAAGGAGTTCATGGCGTTGGCCCGTTTGGCCCGGGCGATGTTTCCGGAGATGTCGGCCCGCAGCTCGTCAACAGTGTCGAACTCGGAGGCCTCCTGGGCGAACTCGTCGTCGAAGTCGGGCAGAACCGTCTCCTGCACATCTTTTACCAGGATGCGGAACCGCAGGAGACCGTCTTCATCGGGGTCGGGATGCTGGGCGTTGAACTCCAAGATGTCGCCAGCCTTGGATCCCCGGAGCTGCTCGTCGATCTCCGGCACCACGGCCCCCTGGCCCACCTCGTAGGCGTAGTCGTCGACGGTGAGGCCCTCAACTTCCTCGCCGTTGTACGACCCGTAGATGTCAATGGTCACGTTGTCGCCGTCGATTGCCGGCCGGGCCACCGGGGCGAACTCGCCGAACTGCTTGCGGAGCTGGTCGACCTGTTGGTTGATCTCCTCCTCGTCAGGCTCGGGATTGGGCACCTCGACTTCGAGCTGGTCGTAGCCGGTGATGGTGATCAGGGGGCGGATCTCCACCACTGCATCGAAGCTGACCGGGCCACCCTCGGCCCCGCTGGTGATGTCGATATCCGGCGGGGCTATCACGTCCACATCGTGATTCTGGACGGCTTGGGCGTAGTACTCGGGCACCGCGTCGCTGAGTGCCTCCCCCCGGGCCGCTTGGGGGCCCAACCGGGCCTCCAGCACTCGCCGGGGGGCTTTTCCGGGTCGGAAACCGGGGAGGCGGACCTGGTGGGCGAGTTTGCGGAAGGCCTCGTCGAGCTTCTCCTCGAATTCCTCGGCCTCGATGTCCACCGACACCTTGACCCGGTTGCCCTCCAAAGCCTCAACCGTGCTCCTCACAGGAGGGGCAGTTTACCGGCGACCCCTCCAATCCTCGTGTCGTAGCCGATGGCCGCCGAAGGCAGTTATCATTCCAAGCCAACCCCGCGGGTGTAGTTCAGTGGTAGAACCCCAGCCTTCCAAGCTGATGACGCGAGTTCGATTCTCGTCACCCGCTCCCTTCGAATTCCCACCTCCCCTGGGCGATCTCCACGACCAGATCGGCCACCCAACGGGCACCGGCAAAGCTGAGGTGGACGCCATCGGATTGGCGGGCAGTCATCGGTTCTCCGCCGCCCGGGGGCACCACTTCGGCCTGGTAGGTGCCATCGCCGCCGAACAGTTCCCAGATGTCAACGAATGAGGTGTCGCGGCGGGTGGCGATCACCTCGGCGGCCAGGCGGTTGAGCACGGCGTAGCCCTGGCGGAAGTCGTCGGGAAGGGTGGGGGGCTGCCCCACCCACACCAGGTGCCGATGGGGGGCGGCGAACTGGTCTAGCACCGAGTTGAGTCGCCGGGACCATTCCTCGTGCCAGCCGTTGCCCAGATAGGACTCCACGACGGTGCCGTCAGGGGCAAACATGGCCTGGGTGTCGTTGGCCCCCATGGCCAGCACCACCAACTCCGGGTCTTGATCGCCCAGCACGTCGGCGAAATGGGAAGGCCAGTCGCGCAAGTCGGGGCGGGCCAGGCCGGTGGAATGGAGGGTGTCCACCGTCACGTCCAATCGGCTTTCACCGTTAAGCCAGGAGCCCAGGAATTGGGCTTGGCTGTCTCCGGCGACGTACACCCGCAGCGGCGCCTCGGCGGTGATCACCCTGGCATCCGTGGGAGGACGAGCCCTATAGGTCTGGCACTCGTCTTGGGCCTCGGCCTGTGGATTGCCGAAAGACTCTCGAACCGCAGCGCACTCCTCACCCAGCAGCGACTTGAACCACACGGAGAACTCAACGGCGAGACGCTCCATGGCCAGTTGACGGGCCACCGCCGCCCGACGGGTGCGGGGCAGCGCGCACACATCAGCCACCCCATCGCCATCGCTGTCGAACGGATAGGTCACCAGACCCCCCAAACTCAGGTCTAGGCAGAACCCCGGCCCGGTGACCACCCCCGAGTAGTACCGACGGTTGGCCTCAGCCGCGGGGGCGGGGGAACCGACCGGGTTGTCAGGCAGTCGGGATAGGCAAGGTCTCCAGCGGTTGACGCCATTGCCCCGCACACAGAGGCCAGTAAGGCGTCGAACCGATCGGGCAGTCCAGCAGTCAGCCGTTCCATGGCCAGTTGACGGGCCACCGCCGCCCGACGGGTGCGGGGCAGGGCGCACACATCGGCCACCCCGTCACCATCGCTGTCGAACGGATAGGTCACCGGACCTCCCAAACTCAGGTCCACACAGAACCCCGGCCCGGTGACCACCCCCGAGTAGAAGGCCGAACCCTCCCCCGGATGGGCTGATGCCGCCGGCGTGGCGACCGGCATCAGGGCGAGAACGGCGAGTGCTGCTGCGAGGGCGGTTTTCATTCCTCGATCAGCTCCCACCGGTCGGCAGCGATCTCCGTGATCATCTCCGCCACCCATCGGGCCCCGGTGGGGTTGAGGTGGATGCCGTCTTCCTGGCGGACTCGCACAGGGTCGCCGCCCGAGGGGGGGGAGACGCTCTCTTGGTATGGTTCGTCACCTCCGAACAGATCCCAGATGTCCACCATGGTCACATCGGATCGGGTGAGGGTCACCAGCCACGAGAGCTCGTTGATCTGCCGATAGCCGTCACGGAAGGGCTCGGAGCGGGCCGGTGGCAGCCCTACCCACACAATGTGGCGGTGGGGGGCAGCCATCACATCGAAGGCGATCTGCATGCGCCACGCCCACTCGGATAGCCATTCATCGGTGCCCCGCCTCAGAATTCCCCCGTCCGGAGACTCCATCGCCTACCAGTCGTTGCCGCCCATGAACAACACCACCAGTTCGGGGTCGTCCTCGGCCGCGATTTCGAGGAGCTCGGCCGGCCAGTTGAAGAAGTCGGGCCGGGCCAGGCCGGTGGCGTTGCGGAAGTCCACGGTCACGTCGAGGAGATCTCTCTGGGCACCGGTCGCCAGAGCGTTACCGGGGTAGTACGACAGGCTGTCACCGGCCACATGCACCCGCAGGGGATCATCGGGGGTGACGGTGCGGATCTGGCGCGGCGGGTGCAACCACGGGCCCACCGGGGGAACAAACCACTGGGGCACGATCGCGTCTTCGAAGTCGATCTGAGCGGGCTGGAGATCGGGGGCAGCATCAGCTGTCTCGGGGACTTCAGTGGGGGCGGGGCCAACGGCTTGACCAGGGTCTTCGGCTGTTTCGGTGGGCTCCGACTCCTCTACGACATCGGGAGCGCTGGTCGGCTCGACGTCCTGCGTCGCTCCGGGCTCCGGGGGGGTGCTGGTTGCTGTGGGTGCCTCGGGGGCAGCGGCCGTCGGCGCTGTCGCCGTCGGCCTCGGGCGGAGCGCGATGGTGGGCGCGGTGTCGGGCGTCTGGGTCGGTTCCCGCTGCCTCCCCAAAGCGGCAGCCACCTCCTCGATTGTGTCCACCTGCTCCCCCGCGTCGGTGCCCACTCCTCGAATGTCGGTGATGAGATCGTAGGGCCGGTTCAGCGCCAAGAAGTTGGATGCCCGGTCAACTCCCTCGGCCACGTCAATCCACCGGTCCCGGCTCTCGCCCAGTGGCTGGCGTTCGGCGACTTCCACAAGCTTGCCGCTCACCAAGAACATGGACAGCAGCAAACAGCCCAGAACCCACCCAACCATCCTCTTCACGCCGGAGGTGCCGCTGGTTAGACCGGGGCCGCTCATATCAGAATTGGAAGTAGATGTAGTCGGCCACACCTTCGGGGCCGAGGGCGACAACGATCATGATCCACACCGAAAGACCCACTGCGATCAAGCCCACAGGGGCCTTCAACAGCGCCCTCGAGCCTTTCTCGGCCCAGGCCCGGGGGAAGAACTGAGCGGCCAGCGCCGACACGATGGCTAGCGCCACCAGCGGATTCAACAGCTCGGGACCGGTGCCCCAGCCGGTGAACAGCCGAGCCAGCACATCGCCGGCGCGCTCAAGGGTCTCGCTGTTGAACAGCACCCATCCCAGGCATACGAAGTGGAACACCCAGAATCGCCGCAACCACAGCCGCACGGTGTCTGATGGGGCCCAGCGCCCGGGCCTGACGCTCCGGTCTGTCGGTGTGCGGCGCCCTTTGACCTCCGCTCGCCACCGCTCCACGGCCAGACCGGCTCCGTGGAAGGCGCCCCAGACAATGAACACTCCTGCCGCACCGTGCCATAGGCCCCCCAGTGTCATGGTGAGGATGAGGTTTCGGTAGGTGGCCAGGCGTCCGCCTCGGTTGCCCCCCAGGGGGATGTAGAGGTAGTCGCGCAGCCAGCGCGACAGAGTCATGTGCCACCGCCGCCAGAAGTCCTGGATGGAGTCGGCCACATAGGGCGAGTCGAAATTCTGGGGGAAGCGGAACCCCATCAACAGCGCCACGCCGATGGCCATGTTGGTGTAGCCGGAGAAGTCGGCATAGATCTGCACGGCGTAGCCGTAGATCCCGGTAAGGATGTCCAGCGCGCTGTATTCGCCCGGGGCCGCGAAGGCGTCGTTCACCACCGCCCGGGCCAAGAAATCGGCGATGACCACCTTTTTGAACATGCCCCGGGCGATGAGCCTGACGGCGTGGGCCACCTCGGCCCGACTGGGGCGGATGTCAGACTTCAGCTGGGGCATGAACTCGGTGGGCCGCACGATCGGGCCAGCCACTAGCTGGGGGAAGAACGACAGATACACCGCGAAATCGAGCAGATTGGCCTCACCGGTGCGCCCCCGGTGAACGTCCACCACGTAGCTGATGGCCTGGAAAGTGAAGAACGACACCCCCACCGGCAGCACGATGTCGAGCGCGGGGCTGGAGACCCCCAGGTTGCGATCGAGGCTCTCGGTGAAGAAGTCGTAGTACTTGAAGAAGGCCAGGACGCCGAGACTCAGCGTCACCCCGCAAGCCACTGCCCCCTTGCGAACCCACTCGGAGGTGGCCCGCACGTTGATCGCCACAGCACCGGCATTTCCCAATGTCATGCCCACCAGCAGCAGCACGAATCGGGCGTCCCAAGCAGCGTAGAACCAGTAGGAGGCCCCCAGCAGAAACAGCTTCCAAGGCACCGGCCACCGCCGAAGCGCCCAAGCCAACGGAAGCACCACCGCAAGGAACGCTGCAAACGTAAAAGTGGGGAACAGCACCGGCGCCGACCCTATCCGCAGCCAACGGCTATTCCTTATCGCGCCGCGCCCTGGCAGAATTCGAAGGCTAAGCGTTTGCCCTGGTCATAACCTCAAAAAGCTGAATTCTGCTGCTGTATCCCACAACTTGTCCCACACCACTGCGTGAGACCCCGTTCGTAACCCCTCCGACACGCCACGTTGGAGCGCAGGCCTTGATTCGGACCTAGGAGCCGACCTGCGGGGTGTCGGGTTCGCTTGGACTCGGGTCATCACTGCTGCACGCGACGACGGTGGAGAACAACATCGTTGCCGCCAGCAACCCGGCGACGAGTCGCTTCCTCAGAACGGGCATCGGCCTAACCTACCTTTGCGTCGCGGCTCACACCAGTGGCTTCGACCGGGCGACATTCACTACCGAGGATCGCTTGCGAACCACCGTGCAGTCGCGTTGTAGACCATTTCGTGGGTTGACTGGAAATAGACGAGCAAGGCTCGACCCGACTGTCGGGCGAATACCGGGGCGGGGTCTCCGTCCCCGAAGTAGGTCTCGGTCGTGATCGACAAATGGTCGGGAACTCTCCCCCGACCGAAGAGGTCCACCTCCTCAGCGCTGAGGCGGTCGTCGGGGTCGGCCAGCTGATTGAACACTTCGGCGCCCACACTCGGGGGCACGAACTGATCGCGAATGCCCTGAGCGATGAAGATCGGCACCGCCTGGTCGCGGGCCGACTCCAGGTACGTCGCCGGACTACGGGCCAGACACTCCTCCTGCGCCGAGCCAGCGGCCCTCGGGTCACCTCCGCAGGCCCGCCAGATGTCGCTGGCATAGCCCAGACCCACCCTCCTCGAGTGCTCGTAGAATTCCACGAGGTCATGCGGCGGCCCCCAGACCGAGACCGCGCCGACCTTGTCAGGGTGTCGCCCAGCAAGGAGGAGCCCCATCATCCCGCCGCCGGAGTAGCCGACGACGTACACCCGGTTGGCATCCACCCCAGCCTGGGCGACGGCATAGTCGATCGCATCGGCCGCGTCCTGGACCGCCAAGTCGGATCCGACCGCGTCGGCGTCGTCGTTCTTTCCCCGGAACTCAGGGACGATGACTGCCCAACCATTTTCCTGGGCCCACATCGCAAAGGGAATCCCGGCGTGCTGGGTGTACGGGGCGCTCCAGGAGTGCAATATCACCACCACCGGCTGATCGCGGTCGCCGCTCGGAGCCAGCCAGAAGACGGGTTGTTCGGCGCCGTCCGCGGTCGAAACAATCCGAAGCTGCTCGATTCCTGGGACCGACTGCTCCCACCGGGACCGGCCGGAGGACACGTACTTACTGAAGTCGCGGATCATGTTGTACCGGTCAAGCGATTCGAATGTCACAGGATCGAGTGGCGGCAGAGTCGTTGTTGTTGTCGGCGAGGGGGCGGCCTCCGCCGTAGGGGGGACGGTCGCCGTAGGGGAAGCCGTCGCCGAAGGGGGGACCGTCGCCGAAGGGGGAACCGTCGCCGAAGGGGGAACCGTCGCCGAAGGGGGAACGGTCACCGAAGGGGGAGCCGCTGCCGTAGGGGGGACGGTCACGATCCGAGGGGTCGCCGTGGTCTCCACAACTTGCCGCTCAAGTCCGGCGGCAGTCGGGGACTCGACGGCAGTTGCGGACACGGCGGCAGTCGGGGATTCGACGGCATCACGGCCGCTGGCAGAAAGCAGGATCAGCAGCAGGAAGACCGCAAATATGGCTCCTATGCGTCGGGTTGTTTCCATGCTGTTGGGTGTCGGAGGTGTCTCCCGCCGTCCTTTCAGCGCAGGCTCTGCGCTCCGGCTGGCGATGCGTTATTGTCAGCCGATCCGCGCGGCGAAAGTAGCACTAGGAGGGGCGATGCGCCGGATCCCCGCGCTCGATGGATTGCGCGCCGTAGCAATAGCGGCAGTGGTCGGCTACCACATCGACAGTGCCGTCTTGCCTGCGGGTCACTACGGCGTCACCCTGTTCTTCGTCTTGTCGGGCTACGTGGTCACCGCCTCGCTGTGTGCCGAGATGGACCGGACCGGTCGGGTCGACCTCGGATCGTTCTATCGAAAGCGAGTGCTCCGGCTGCTTCCTGCCCTTCTGGCCGTCTGTCTCGCAATGGTCGCAGTGGGGACCGACTGGTTCCGCATGTTTGCGGTGCTCGGCTTCTACGCCAACTATGCGCGAATCGAAGGTCTCGACCTGGAGCGGCTGACGCACACCTGGTTCATCGCGGTGATCGCCCACTTTTACGTGCTGTGGCCGCTCGCCTTCGCCGCACTAGGAGCCAGGCATCGGACCCGCATCGTCGGAGGCCTGGTGCTGGCTGCCATCGCCTGGAGAGCAATTGCGATAGGAGTCATGTCGCCGGGCTGGGTGTACAACGCGACCGACACCAACGCCGCGGCACTTCTGGTGGGGTGTTATCTGGCCGTCGCTCGGCCCGCCTCGTGGCGGTTTGCGATGTGTTCGGTTCCGGCGCTGCTGGCGCTAATGCTGGTGCCCGCATTCGGCAACACAGACACAACCGTTCTCTGGGGCGGTTTCGCGGCCCTGGCGCTCAGTGCGTTCACGGTCCAGTACGCGCTGGCTGGCCCCGTATGGTTGGAGAACCGGGTGCTTTTACGGGTGGCCGAATTGTCCTTTGGGCTCTACCTCTGGCATTACGTGTTCATCCGCTCTGACATCGCCCTCTGGCTGGCCCTCATCCTCACCGTCGCGGCGACCGCCGCCTCGTGGTATCTCCTCGAACAGCCGGTCTTGCGCTGGGCGGCAAGGCGACAGGGTCAGGCTCGGAGACTTCCCGCGCTATCGGCGTAGCGGCCAGCGCTATGAAGAGATCCTCAGTCTTTCGACAGTGGCTTGCCCTGGCCGGTGCTGCGTTGTTCTTCGCGAGCTCCGTCCTGTTCTTGTACGAAAGGGTGATCAAGGCAGACGATGATGCTCCTGCCACTCCCGTCGCCAGTGATGGTCCCGCCACTCCCGTCGAAGATGACGTTGGGGTCGACGTGCCGGCACCGGACGAGACGGACGTCGCTGACATCGGCGAGGACGTCGAGGTCACAGAAAGCGGGGTTCCTCCCGCCGACGAGGTCACAGCGACGATCGAACCGGTAGAGGAGGTGTCTGCGGCGCCAGTTGTGCCTACTCCATTCCCGGACCAGTTCGAGCCTTCGTCCAATGAGGTGCAGGCCGACGCCAAGCGACTCGGTGCCGAGGTGGCCTACCAGATCACGAACTACCGCCCGGACTCGTCGGTGATTGAATTGGCGGCGGGCGTGACAGCCGATCCTGCTCGCGCCGACGCGCTCGCAAGGGAGGCGGCGACCGTGCATCACCCTGGGATGTGGTCACGGGGCATGATCGAGTACGCCCAACTCGGCGGTCACCGTGACGACCGGATCTCGATAATGGTCGTTGTCCACCAGGAGCTGGGTGCAGAGGGCGCAGCGGATGCCGAGCGGGTCGAGACCCGGACGATGGACGTGCGCCTTGTCAGGGGCGCTTCGGGCTCATGGGAGTTCGAGGAGCTCGCTTCGGCCGGGGGCCAGCCGGTCGCTCGGCCTGCGAACCTGTCGCCCCTCGCCGCCTCGGTGGTCGACGATCCCCGAATCGATCTCCCCGATACGGCGATCTGGGACATCTACTCCGGGTACACCGATAATGCGCTGCTCGAGGCGATGCTCGACATCGCCGAGCGAGCCCCCTACTCCGTCATCGTGGTGAAAACGGGACACCCGCACAACGTGTTCGGAACGGACAGGGTAAGCAATCACACGGTGGGCCGGGCGGTCGACATCCACGAAATCGACTCGGAGCTGGTAATCGACTCGCACGACGAGACGTCATCGATCTATGCGCTATCCGAGTGGCTGGTGTCGCGGTCCGACATCAGGGAGTTCGGAAGCCCGTGGCTGTTCGACGGCGCGGTTGCGCACAACTTCACCGACGAGGTTCACCACGATCACCTCCACGTGGGCGTCTTCCCGGAGGGTTACGCCGCGGGCTAAGGGTTGCGCTCGCCCCGCCGGTTGCCGACAACATCAAAAAGCGCCCCCGGCAGGATTCGAACCTGCGGCCTGATGATTAGAAGTCACCTGCTCTGTCCTGACTGAGCTACAGGGGCGTGCCAGCGCGTTTGACGGCGCGAAACAAAAGTATCAAGCCAGTACGGGGGTTGGCGCGAGGTTTTGCCGCTTCGGGGTGTTCGAAGGGGCGCTGTTTGAACCTCCCGCCCCGCACACATCTTCACTGCTTCACGCAGGTTGGTGGTGTACCCCTTCCGTGGCGATTGCCAATCTACCGGGGAATCCCTGACGGAAGAAGCGGCATGGGTGGTTGTAGCTTTCTGCTCGTCGCGAAGGTTTGCTTAAGTGATCTGACAAATGCTTTTCCTCTCAGGCCTGCCGCCTGCTGGTCGTTCAACAAGTGCGGGCAGACTCTTTCCTAGCTTCGCCGAGAGACCTATGTGCTACAATGAAGCACATGAGTGAAGTGGGCATTCGTGCGCTCAAGCAGAATGCGTCAGCGGTGGTGGCCAAGGCAGCCGCGGGTGAGATCGTAACAATCACCAGCCGGGGACGCCCGGTGGCTCTGATGACGCCGATACCGAAGTCGCGCCTGCAGGAGCTAACCGACGCCGGTCTGGTGGCAGCGGCCACCAGAGACATCGCTGATCTGCCCGACCCCATCGAGGGCCCGAGCCTGTCTGAAGTGCTCGCTGAGATGCGCGAGGAAGAGCGCTACTGAGGTGGCGATCTATGTCGACACATCTGCCCTCGTAAAGCTGGTTTCAGCGGAACCGGAGACGCAGGCGCTCCAATCTTGGAGATCCCAGAAGGATCGAGAACTGGTGGCGGGAGATCTTGCGCAAACGGAGCTTCTCCGTGCCGCCCGAAAGCTGACGCCAGCCCACGTTCAAGTGGCGAGAGAAGTGCTTGACTCCGTGCATCTGATGAGGTTGGGTGAGCGCGTCTTCGAACAGGCAGGCCTGCTGGACCCACCCGCGTTGCGTTCCTTGGACGCCATCCACCTCGCCACGGCCCTTGACCTAGGCCACGACCTGGAAGGCATCGTCACCTATGACACGCGGCTGGCCGAGGCCGCGGTTCACAACGGTGTGCCCGTTGTATCGCCAGGAACGGACCTGTAGCCAGCCAGGAACCGTCCGTCAGAAGACAAAGACGCGGGTGCCGGGCACGAAGGCCGTTCCCTGTAGCGTCGGCGGTATGGAGGTACTCACCACATCAGGCGGGGTGGAGTTTGTGCGCACTCCGGAGGAGCGGTTTGGCGGGCTGAGCGACTATCCGAATGAGCCGAGCTATGTCGACATTGATGGGTTGCGGGTTGCCTATGTGATGGTGGAGCCGGAGGAGGTAGACGACGACACGGCCACGTTTCTGCTGCTGCATGGCGAGCCGACTTGGGGGTACTTGTACCGCAAGATGATCCCGCCGTTGGTGGCGGCCGGGTACCGAGTGGTGGTTCCCGACCTGATCGGGTTCGGGCGCTCGGACAAGCCCATCGAGCGAGCGCCCTACACCTATGCGAACCACGTTGAGTGGATGAGGCAGTTCTTGGCCGCCACTGCTGCCGAGCGGGGTGCCGGGCCGCTGCACCTGTTCGGCCAAGACTGGGGCGGGCTCATCGGCTTGAGGGTGGCGGCTGAGAACCCCGATCTTGTCGACCGGCTGATCCTGGCCAACACCGGGCTGCCCGAGGGTCAGTCGCCAGGAGCGGGCTTCGAGTTCTGGCTCCAGTTCAGCCAGGACGTGGAATTCCTCGACTGCGGCCGGCTGGTGGACAACGCCACCGCCACCGAGCTGAGCGAGGCCGCCCAGGACGCCTATCGGGCGCCGTTCCCCGATGAGCAGTTCATGGCCGGAGCCCGCCACTTCCCGATGCTGGTGCCGATCTCTCCCGATGACCCCGCCGTTCCCGCCAACCGGGCGGCCTGGAAAGTGCTGGAGCGCTGGTCCAAGCCAGTGCTCACCCTGTGGGCTCCCGACGATCCCGTCCTCGGCGGCGGTCAGGCTGCTTTCACAGAGCGCATCCCCGGGGCCGAGGGTCAGCCCCATGCCCAGTTCCGCCCGGCCAGTCACTTCATCCAAGAAGATCAGGGCCCTGCGCTGGCCGAGGCGATCATCGACTGGCTGGGCTGATCGCCGCTTCTGGCCCGACGCCAAACGGTTTCCCCGTCTTCCGACTCTCGCTCTAGACTGACCAGGCCATGCGGGCCGTAGCTCAGTTAGGTTAGAGCGCCGGGTTGTGGTCCCGGAGGTCGGGGGTTCAAATCCCCTCGGTCCGCCCAACAAGCCCCTCTAGCTCAATTTGGCAGAGCGACGGACTCTTAATCCGCAGGTTCTGGGTTCAAGTCCCAGGGGGGGTACAACTCAGGCAAACGTCATTTCTTCGTGCTACAGTGACACTGTTCCGCATTGCGGTACTGGTCCACAGTATGGAACCCGCCCTGGGTCCAGCACCACAGAAGGAGTGTGTCGAATGACTGACACGCCCGAGATCGACGACATCGATCTGTCGAGTCTGAACGACGAAGACCTATGTGCGCAGATGCACGACGATCTTTACGACGGCCTCGCTGAAGAGATTGACGAGGGCACCAGAATCTTGCTCGACCGGGGTTGGCCGGCCGACAAGGTGCTGGACGTGGCCCTGGTGGAGGGGATGCGCATCGTGGGCATCGACTTCCGCGACGGCATCTTGTTCGTGCCCGAGGTTCTGCTGGCCGCCAACGCCATGAAGGCGGGCATGGCCATCTTGCGCCCGCTTCTGGCCGAGACCGGGGCCGAGCCCATCGGCAGCGTGGTGATCGGCACCGTCAAGGGCGACATCCACGACATCGGCAAGAACCTGGTGGCCATGATGCTGGAGGGCGCCGGGTTCGAGGTGACCGATCTGGGGATCAACACCGATGTGGAGGAGTTCATCGCCGCGCTCGACGAGCACCAGCCCGACATCTTGGGCATGTCGGCCCTGCTCACCACCACCATGCCTTACATGAAGGTGGTCATCGACACGCTGGTGGACAAGAGCCTGCGGGAGGAATTCATCGTTCTGGTGGGCGGCGCCCCCCTCAACGAGGAGTTCGGCGAGGCCATCGGCGCCGATGCCTACTGCCGCGACGCGGCGGTGGCCGCCGAGACCGCCAAAGAGCTGATAGCGGCCCGCCGAGCCGCGGTCTGACCATGGATCGCCCCGACAGGGTGCTGGTCGTGGCCTGCGGGGCACTGGCCAAGGAGCTCCGCCACCTGATCACGGCATTCGATCAGGGGGACAACGGCCGCGGCATCGACCTGGAGTGCCTGCCGGCCAAGCTGCACAACCGGCCCGAGCTGATCCCCGAAGCCGTGCGGGATCGGGTGCGGGCCGCCCGCGGCCGCTACCGCTCCATCCTGGTGGGCTACGCCGACTGCGGCACCGGGGGCCTGCTCGACAAGGTGTGCCAAGAAGAAGGGGTGGAGCGCCTGCCCGGTCCCCACTGCTATGAGCTCTATGCCGGGGCGGGGGCCTTCGCCCAGCTTCAAGAACAGGAGTTGGGCACGCTTTATCTAACCGACTATCTGGTGCGGCACTTCGAGCGCCTGATTATGGAGGGGCTGGGCATCTCGGACCACCCCGAGCTGCAAGAGATCTATTTCAAGAACTACACCCGGCTGGTGTACCTCTCACAGGAGCCCGACCCCGAACTGGACCGGTTGGCCAAAAAAGCGGCCGACCGCTTGGGGCTGCGGTTCGAGAAGGTGGCAACCGGCTATGGAGGTTTGGTCGATGCGCTGGTAGAGATCCGGGAGCGAGCCGCGTGAGTCGGCGGCGGGGGAGTAACGGCAACCTAGTGGTGATCTGTTGGCGGGACATCCCCGCTCAGGTTAACGCTGGCTCGGGATCCTCAAAGATCCAGCGCATCCTCCCCCGCCGCTTCCAACGGGCCATTGACGAAGCCGCCATGGTGGCCGGCAAGACCCAGGCTTCACAATACGTCGGCGAGTGGCGCCGGAAACTGATACCAGGCGATCCCGACGATCCCGAAGGCGCCGCAATGCGGGCAGCTGAGGAACTCGAGGCCGCATTCCCCCGGGAGCGGCTCAAGGAGTTTGTCGCCACCGGCGGCTGGGATCCGGACAATGCAACCGTAAGTCCCCAGGAGGCGACACCGTGACCGAAACCGTTATCAGCTCGGCGACCAAGGAGGTGGTGATCGGGTTCGGCCGACCCTTCGTCATGATCGGCGAGCGGATCAACCCCACGGGGCGCAAGCTGCTGACCGAGGAGATGAAGGCCGGCGACTTCAGCCGGGTGGAAGCCGACGCCTTGGCCCAGGTGGCCGCCGGCGCCCACATGCTGGACGTCAACGCTGGCATCCCGCTGGCCGACGAGCCCGCGCTGTTGGCCCGGGCCATCAAGCTGGTGCAGTCGGTGACCGACGTGCCCCTGTCCATCGACTCTTCCATCATCGAGGCGCTGGAAGCGGGCATCTCGGTGTACGACGGCAAGCCCCTGATCAACTCGGTTACCGGGGAGGACGAGGTTTTGGAGCGGGTGCTGCCGCTGGTGGCCCGCCACGGCGCCGCGGTGGTGGCCATCTCCAACGACGAGACCGGTATCAGCGAGGATCCCGACGTCCGCTTCGAGGTGGCTCGCAAGATCGTGGAACGGGCCGCCGACCACGGCATCCCCCGCTCCGACGTCGTGGTCGATCCTTTGGTCATGCCCATAGGGGCTATGGGAACCGCCGGCCAGCAGGTGTTCCGCCTCGTCCGGCGCATTCGTACCGAACTCGGGGTGAACACCACCTGCGGGGCCAGCAATGTGAGCTTCGGGCTCCCCAACCGCCATGCGATCACCGGCACCTTCTTGGCCATGGCCATCGGTGCGGGGATGACCTCGGCCATCATGAATCCTCTGCACGCCGAGGTGAAGCAGGCGGTGATGGCCGCCGACGTGCTGGCCAGCCACGACAAGGACTGCATGGCGTGGATAGCCGAGAACCGGGACCCGACCGCCGCCGGGGAGGGGGCTGCCCGCCGTCGAGGGGGACGCCGTCGGGCGGCTGTATGAGCCCAGAACACCGAGTGGTGTTCACCCCCAGCGGCATCGAGTCGGCCGCCCCGGAGGGATCGACGGTGCTAGACGCCGCCCGCACCGCCGGGGTGGACATCGACTCGGTGTGTGGAGGCCGAGGGCTGTGCGGCCGCTGCCAGGTGGCCCCCGGCAACGGGCAGTTCGCCAAGTGGGGGCTGACCAGCTCTGACGAAGCCCTGTCGTCGCCCGGCCCCACCGAGCTCGACTACCGAGGTCGGCGCCCGCTGGAAGCAGGCCATCGTCTGAGCTGTCAGGCCGCGGTTCTGGGCGACGTGGTGATCGACGTACCACCCCAGAGCCAGGTCCACAGCCCGGTGGTGCGAAAGGCCGTCGACCTGGGTGAGATCACCGTTGACCCGGTGGTGACCCTCCACTACCTGGAGCTGACCACCGCGGAGCTGGGCGACGAGATCTCCGATGCCGAACGACTGGTCGGCGCTTTGGCCGATGACTGGGACCTGTCCGACGTAGAAGTTCCTGCTTCCGCACTGCCCGCATTGTCTTCGGCGATCGCCGAGGGGAACGGGGCGGTCACCGCCGTGGTCCACACCCGGCGGCAATACGACGGGCCAAGCGAGGACGGCGAGGTGGTGGAGCGAAGCGTGCTCACGGTGCGACCGGGGTATTCCGATGCGGAATTCGGCGTGGCGGTGGATGTGGGCTCGACCACCGTGGCCGGCTACCTGCTGGATCTGGCCACCGGGGAGGTGGCTGCCACCGCGGGGCGCATGAACCCTCAGATCCGCTTCGGCGAGGACCTCATGAGCCGGGTTTCCTACGCCATGTTGAACCCCGGCGGCACCGCTGAGTTGACCGCCGCGGTGCGATCGGCCATCGACAAAGTGATCGGCGAGCTCTGTGACGCTGCGGGCATCGACCGGGCCGATGTCTGCGATCTCGTGGTGGTGGGAAACCCGATCATGCACCATCTGGTGCTGGGCATCGACCCCACCCCGCTGGGCGCAGCCCCGTTCACACTGGCAGTGCGCGATGGGGTGTGGGCCAACGCAGCCGACATCGACGTGGAGTTGCCCGGTGCCTCCCTCTATATGGGGCCGTGCATCGCCGGCCACGTGGGGGCCGACGCGGCGGCCGCCATGCTGGCCGAGGGGCCGCACCGGTCGTCTCGGCCGCAGCTTCTGGTTGATGTGGGCACCAACGCCGAGATCGTGTTGGGCGACGGCCAGAAGGTGTGGGCGGCATCGAGCCCCACTGGGCCCGCATTCGAAGGCGCCCAGATCAGCTGCGGACAGCGGGCCACCGCCGGGGCAATCGAAGGGGTGCGGATCGACCCCTCCACGCTGGAGCCCCGCTTCAAGGTGATCGGCTGCGATCTGTGGTCCGACGACCCCGGCTTTTACGATGCGTTGGGCTCTTTGGAGGTATCCGGGCTGTGCGGTTCGGGAATCATCGAGGTGATTGCGGAGATGTTTTTGGTCGGGATCATCGACCACCGTGGGGTCATCGGTGGCGAGTTGGCCGATCGCTGCCCCCGCATCATCGCCGACGGCCGGACGTTTTCTTATGTGCTTCAGATTCAGCCGGTACCGCTGTTGGTGACCCAAAACGATGTGCGAGCGGTTCAGTTAGCCAAGGCCGCGCTGCGGGCCGGCATAGACCTGCTATTGGAGCACGCCGGGATCGCCGAGGTGGCCGACGTGAGGTTGGCCGGGGCGTTCGGCGCCCACATCAGCCCGGTTCACGCCATGGTGCTGGGCTTGGTGCCCGACGGGCCGGTGGAAGGGGTCAAAGGGGTGGGCAACGCCTCGGGAGCGGGCGCGGCCCGGATGCTGGTATCGGGATCACAGCGAGCCGAGACCGAGCGAGCCGCCCGGGAAGTGGTCAAGATCGAGACGGCCACTGAGGCCCGCTTCCAGGAGCTGTTCGTGGCCGCCATGTCGCTGCCCCATGAGACCGCCCCCACTCCCCACTTGGCCGAGGCGGTGGATTTGCCCTCGCGATCCACAGCCGATAGCGAGACTGCCGGACCCAAGCGGCGCAGACCAGTCCGCCGCCAGCATGCATCTCAGGAGCAACGATGAGCGAGCGACAAGGCAGACGCGGCGGCGGACGGGCCGGTCGCCAAGCAGCCCGAGCAGCCAGCCAGGTGTTGGCCGCCCCCGCGCTTCAGCGGCGCCTGCCGCCGGTGGAGATCATCGACGAGGCCGGCCTCGTCCAGATCGAGGAGAACGCCGAGACCATCCTGGCCGAGGTGGGCATCGCCTTCCAGGACTATCCCGACGCCCTGGACCTGTGGCGAAACGCGGGCGCCGATGTCGACGGCGAGCTGGTGCGGTTCCCCAGGGGGATGTGCCGCCAGATCGTGGCCGAGAACGCCCCCGCTGCCTACACCCAGCACGCCCGCAACCCCGAGCGCAGTGTGAGCATCGGCGGCAACACCACCGTGTTCGTCCCCAACTACGGCTCGCCGTTCGTCACCGACTTGGACCAGGGCCGGCGCTACGCCACCCTGGCCGACTTCGAGAACGTGGTGAAGCTGGCCTACCAGCTCCCCCACCTGCACCACAGCGGGGGCACGGTGTGCGAGCCGGTGGACGTGCCAGTGGAGGTGCGCCACCTCGACATGGTGTACGCCCACCTGCGCTACAGCGACAAGCCCTTCATGGGCTCGGTGACCAGCGCCGAGCGGGCGGCCGACTCGGTGGAGCTAGCCCGCATCGGCTTCGGCGGCGACCTGGCCGACCGCACGGTGATGACCTCGCTGATCAACGCCTCCTCCCCCATGCGCTGGGACGCCACCATGCTGGGCGCGGCCACCACCTACGCCCGGGCCAACCAGGCCAGCATCATCAGCCCGTTCATTCTGGCCGGAGCCATGTCGCCGGTGACGGTGGGCGGCCTGGCCGCCCAGGCTCTGGCCGAGGCGCTATCGGGCATGGCCTACCTGCAACTGGTGCGACCCGGCTCGCCCGTCGTCTTCGGCACCTTCGCCTCGTCGATGTCGATGGCCACCGGCGCCCCTACGTTCGGCACCCCCGAGGCCGGCCAGGCCATCTACGTCATGGCGGCGCTGGCCCGGCGCTGCGGGGTGCCGTTCCGCTCCGGCGGCCAGCTCACCGCGTCCAAGGCCCCCGACGCCCAGGCGGCCTACGAGTCGGCCCACACGCTTTTGCCCACCGTGCAAGCCGGGGTCAACTTCGTGCTCCACGCCGCCGGGTGGCTGGAGGGGGGCCTGACTTTGGGCTACGAGAAGCTCATCATGGACGCCGACCAGCTCGGCGCCATGGAGGTTCACGCCCGCGGCGTCGACTTGACCGACAACGGCCAGGCCATGGAGGCGTTCCGCACAAACACCCACGGCGACCACTTCTTGGGCAACGCCCACACCCTGGCCAACTTCGAGACCGCCTTCTGGCGCTCCGAGGTGGCCGACAACAACAGCTACGAGCAATGGTCCGAAGAGGGCGCCCTCACCGCGGCGCAGCGGGCCAACACCCGCTGGAAGGAGCTGCTAGCCGACTACCAGCCGCCCCCCATAGACGACGCCATAAACGCCGAACTGCAAGATTTCATCGCCCGCCGCAAGGCCGAACTAACCGACGAGCCTTCCTGATTAATCCCTTACATCTCCTGCAACCACGAATGGCCGGGGGGCAGCACAAGAAAGCCACCTCGAAACCACATATGCACATGAGCTTTGCGGTCCACCAAAGGCAGCCGATACATCAATCGGAGCCATAATGGCATGCGATCCAGAAGCGGGAAAGCGCCTCCTGGCGGCACCCAGTCCCAACCGGGACGTTCCGATTCAGGATATCGCCACCCTCCTGGAGATGGCACAAGATCCTCTTCGGGAAATGGATCCACGATCGGCAGTTCACTATCACGCATAATTCGCCCAGTCTCCCCCTCGGAACGTCTGCCAGCGTACATCCCTGTCCTAAGCTTCGCGTCCTCCCGGCACAACTCGGAAGAATTGGAATATTCCGCTGTCGAGAACCCAGTCATGTCGTCCCGTTCCATGTGGTCACAGCCAGTCTGCGACACCTGTCAGCGATGTCAACCCTCTACACCCTTACTCCAGGATTGTCAAGTGTCAAAACATGACAAAAACTTGACATGTTTTGACACCAGTTTTGGTTGCCAGGCATCACCGTCAAACGTACCCTTGCAGATATGGAAAATGATTCGAGAAAGGACATTGGAGGTCAGCTAATTCATTCTCAAATCTGCCCAGATCGACCACATGTTGACTTCACACATTCAAGCTATAGAGCCCACAAATTAACTATTGGTTGCAAGGAGAACATCTCATGAAAAAGAAAATTTGCCTTCTAATTGTTGCAGCAACGGCATTTGCGTTTCTCGCACTGCCGGCTAATGCTCGCGACGAGCCAACAACGACTGAACCTCTTGAAACAACCGTTGATGACGTTCTCGCGGGAACTTCTCTTGAGGATGTTGATGACTTATCTGCCGACTCAGATGTTCCGTGGCGAGTTGAGCGAGATACCAGCGGTAACGTCACCATAGTCTTCGGGGGCATCAACAACGTTCCCATCAGAAGTGACACAGTCTTGTACGCCGTGAACAATCCGGCGGGTACTGAAACTGTTGCCGCTGCATCCTGGAGCTGCAATCTGCATAACAACGAAATTCGAGTCGTCCGCGAAGTCGCATGGCTGCGAGGTGTACGTTGGGTGACGTGCTCTGGCGTTTCTAGTCATGCAATGGATTGGAGATTTTACCGTTCTAGCTGGTCAGGTTACCGTACATATGGACCATTGAATATTGGCATTTTCCGCACACGCTCGGACCAGGCATACCCTGCATACATAGATTGTGGCTCAGGGGGAACTTATAACTATAAATTGCGGTACTGGTCACGGGTTCGTGTCGGCGACAAAGAGTATCAAGGACCGTATGCCGAAAACAAAAAAGTGCGCACTAACTGTGGAACACGTCCCGACTTCTAGCCGTCCGGCGACCTCCACACCGCAAGGTGGCTGGAGGGGGGCCTGACACTGGGCTACGAGAAGCTCATCATGGACGCCGAACTGCAAGATTTCATCGCCCGCCGCAAGGCCGAGATCGCCAGTAGGCCGCAGTGAGCGGCTCACGAGTCCTCCTGAAGTGGTGGCACATCCCGTAGGGCACCTGCGCGGCAGGTTGTCTCAGTGGCCTAGCAGAGCCTTGAGGACGGCTGATACCTGACGGCTCTCCTGTTCGGATATAACCCCCAGGCGATGCACCAATCTGCGTCTGGCGATCGAGCGCATCAATTCGCACTGTGCATAGCTGATGTCAACAAGCCCAGTTTCGGGAGTTGGCTCAATCTCAATGTGGAACGGCAGGCCGCGGGCAGAGGAGGTGAGCGGAATAACGAAAAGGAACGGGAATTCGTTTTCTGGGATAGACCAAAAGGAGAAGATCGGCGATGGCCCCACCTCGATGGCGGGCCGGAACGATGCCGGCTCCCCCGGGTAGGGATCGCCAAAATCCACCATCCACAAATCGTCAACCAATGCCATCATCCACATAAGTTGAGTCAGCCTCAGCCAGATAGTCGGCCCACTCTTTGGGATTCTGGCGCAGGGCCTCAAGATGCTCCATCGAATCGCGTGCGAACCGCATCCTCCAGAGCGCCTCAGCCGCTTCTTGCACCGTCTCTCCTATGGTCGCGCCCGTATCACGCCCCATCTCAGCAAGCCGATCCCGCGTCTCGACATCAACCCTGATAGTCGTCTTAGCCATGGCAAGAGTATACAAATCATATATATCACAAGCTACCGGAAGCTGTGTTTTGGCCTCGAATGCCGCACTTGATGTGGTTTCAGCATATTTAACTGGCTCTCCCTCGACGACGCCAGCGACTCCGATCTGCGCGACTACGTCACCCGCCGCGAATCCAAGATCGCCAACGAGCCGGGGCGACTACACCCCGACGTTGACCGAGCGACTGTAGCGTTGGCGAGCAGCTTCGCCTGAAGTACCCAGCATGGTGCCAATGGCAGCCCAAGAATGCCCGTCCTGCCTTGCGCCGGCCACCGCTTCGGAAAGCTGCCGCTCGGCATCGGCCCGTGCTTGAAATGCGGCGTGAACCGTCCTGAGCGCCGTGGCGTCTTCTAGGTTGGCCTCAACGGGCTCGTGCTGCTCGAACCGTGTAGCCAGTTCTTCAGCCTGATCCAGTATTTCTTGCGTTGTTCGCGGCATTACCTCATCCAAGATACTTCGGGCGGGCGCACGTGGATCATGCTGTCTTCTCCAATCCCATGCCGCCCGGCACTAGGAGCAATAATCGGAGACATAGTATAGCAAGTTAACTTGTAGTGTAGAGGCCCAAGCCGCCGGCTCGTGGGTTCGAAGCGCAGGTCTGACCGGCCTGTGGCAATAGGGTGAACCGCCTTCTTGATAACATCATTTCAGATTATTACAGTATATTTGACTTCCCCCACACATCTATCTTCCTGAGTGGGGAACCATGGCGGCAAACACCGCAGTCTCCGACCGACGCCGCGTACAGTTGAGGTCGGTGAACGCCGACGATCTACTTAACCGGTTGATGGGCCTGGGAATTGCTCGCGAAATGCCCAACCGGTCCGGCATCAGACGGTCGGTGCGGGTCAACAAGATTGAGGTGGCCATCGCCGAGAAGCCGGAAGAGCGCAGCTTGCGGGCCCGCTGGCGAGAGCACGCCGACAAGATGGACTTCCGCTATCTGCTGGTGATCGACGACCCTGATCATCCCGACAGCGTCCGCACCCTCGGCCCCCGTACCTTCAACGAGCCCATCCGCTCGGTGGACTGCGCCAAGCTGTCCGAGGCCATCGAGGACACCGCCTCAATGCACAGCCTCGACGCAGTCCGTCACTTGGCCGGTGAGGTCGTCCGGCTGGCTGGCCGAGGCAAGGTGGTCCACGGCCTACTCACTCATCACACGCTGGAGGCTCGGTTCCGCGATCACTCCGAACGCTGGCCAGCCGCTAGTGAGATCACAAATGATCTGTCGATCATCGGCCACTGGCAGACGCTGCTCGACGGAATGGGTTACGAAATTGAGATGCTCCCCCAACGGGGCTACCTGGCCCGATTCAACGGCCGGCCGGTGGCCATGATCCACCCCTGGGCCGAGCCTGAGTATTTTGTCCGTGTCGACGACATGGGCCGTCCCGCTGAGGGGCTTTTGGCCTCCGATTGTCACCAACACGGCGTCCGCTACGGCATCATGGTGTGTCGCAACCAATACCGGCTGTTCGACTGCGGCCCATCCGCCACCACCGGTGAGTGGCTCGACCTAGACGCCGACCTCCTCGGCGAGGAGAACCGGCCCTTTCTGGCGCTGCTATCGCCCAGCCATTTGGCCGAAGGCGGCTTGGCCGAGCTCCAAGCTGAGGCCCAAGCGTTCGGCAGCGAGCTGCGCAAGCGGCTCGACCACACTATTCGTCAAGAGGCCTTGCCCGCTTTGGCCGAGGGCCTCGATCACTGGACCCGCCAGAGCGGCCTCGATGCCAGTGGTGACCAGCAGCGACTGGAATTGGAGAGGGCAGCATTAACGCTGCTATTCCGGCTGCTTTTTGTGCTCTACGCCGAGAGCTCACACTTTCTGCCCGTAGACAACGAGACTTACCGGCGCCGCTCGCTCACTGAACTGGTGGCCGAAGCCCACAAGACCAAGAGCCGTTTGAGCCTGGAATCAACGGCCCTGTGGAAGAGCTTCATGATCCTGGTGGGTGCCTTGCGCGACGGCAACCCAGCCTGGGGGGTGCCCGCGTATAACGGAGCCCTTTTCGCGGCGACCGATTTCGAGGGAGCCGAACTGTTGGAGCGCTTGGAGCTGGCCGACCCTTACTTCGCCCGAGTGCTGTTGGCCGTGGGCCGTGACACTGCCACCGGGCGCGGCATCGACTACTCGTCGTTGGAGGTCGGCCACTTGGGCCACATCTATGAAGCCCTGCTAAGTCTACGGCTGTCGGTGGCTGACCGGCCGTTGCGCTACGACGCGAAGGCAGACCGCTATGTACCCGACCAAGACCAACCACAGACTGGCAGCCAATCAGTGGACCACGGTGAAAACGGGGATCAATCCGGGGTTGCCGCCGGGTCGCTTCTGTGGCTGACTAACGAGGGAGGCCGCAAGGCAGGGGGCGTCTACTACACCCCGGTCTCGTTGGTTGAACACCTGGTGCGCCACACAGTGCGTCCCGCCTTTCAGAAGCATCTAGAACGGGTACGCCGGCAGATCAACACCGACCCGGAGCAGGCAGCCCGCGATCTGTTTGATTTCGCGGTGTTGGATCCGGCCTGCGGCAGTGCCCATTTCTTGGTGCAAGTCACCGAGGAACTGGCCGATCAGACGGTGGCCTTTCTGGCCACTCACCCGCTCCCTGCGGTGCGAGAAGTGCTGAACCGGCTCCGCGACAGCACCCTGATGGGCTCGGCAGTTACCGATGTGGCCCTGCTGCGCCGACTAGTGCTCAAGCACTGCGTGTTCGGTGTTGATCGCAGTCCCATGGGCGCGGAAATCGCCACCCTGTCGCTGTGGCTGGCGTCGTTCGTACCCGGGCTGTCGCTGGCCTACTTGGACCGAAACGTGGTGGTGGGCAACTCCCTGATCGGGGTGGCCAACCCTGACATTGTAATCCGAGAAGGAACCTTTCAAGCCGACTCACTGCAAACCGCCCTGGAGAAGGGGGCTGAAGCTGTCGCCAGGCTGGCTGACATCGACGACATCACTCCTTCAGAGGTTAAGGCCAGCAGGGTCGCCGATCTGGAAGCCCGTCATGCCACCAAGGGCTTGCAACGGCTCTTCGACCTCTGGACCGCTGAGGGGTTTGGGCTGGCTGGCGCACGTAGCCACGCCGAGACTCATGGCCCGGAGGTGATCGCCGGTGCCAATAGCCACAGCAGGCAGAATTTGGTGCAGAATGCCTCCGATCTCGGTAGCACGCACGCATTTTTGCACTGGCCGACATCATTTCCACGTGTCTTTTTCCGAGATAATCCAGGTTTCGATGTTGTTGTAGGTAATCCTCCTTGGAAAAAGGTGAGAATCAAAGATGTAAATTATTATGCGATGTACCGTCCCGGACTCGTGGGACTGTCGGCACGAGAACGCTCCTCAATGATCTCAGAACTAGTTAGAGAGCGACCAGAATTGCAGTCCCAGCTCAGCCAAGAAAAGGATCGATTAGAAACCGAGCGTAAAGCATTGAAGTTCGGAGAGTACGAAGGAATGTCAGGCGATCCAGACCTGTATAAGTATTTCTGCCAACGTTACAAGAGTCTAGTTCGCAAAAGTGGATATTTTGGTGTAGTCCTACCTCGCACTTCGCTGGTTAATGAGGGATCTGAGGGTTTCCGCAAATGGCTATACGGGGTTATGGCAACAAGACGAATTGATACATTGCGGAATCATGGGCGTTGGATTTTTGATGCTGAACCAAGATACGGTATTGCTCTGATTGTAGCTGAGCACCATATTCCCGAAACCGATCATCGCATCGTAGTGTCGGGAATGGCAACCTCTTCCGACGAATGGGAGCGACAGAAGAACTCTGCAGGCACAACAATTGACCCTCTCTTCCTTCCACAAGGGCAAATAACTCCCCAGTTGCGTTCCGATTCCGAGAAAACACTCTTTGATAAATTGAGAGCTGGTTCACCGTTTCCTTTGGGGCCCAATGAACTGTGGCTATGTTTTCCAGTCCGTGAACTTGATGAAGATACAGATAAGCACCTATGGAAAGAGGCTAACAGTGGAAGGCCGCTTTGGAAGGGTACCAGTTTTGATCAGTATAGCCCGCATGGATCCAAAGCCAGAATTTGTCCAACGAATGATGAAGTTTGGAGAAGAGTCAAGAAAACTCTACCTGGCGAATAATCCTCGATCAGCAAACTCACAGATGTTCGTGACAGATTGAAAGCAGTATTGTCTGAATTAGATCGTGCCAGGGTCGCATTTCGACGAGTATCGAGATCCGATGATCGCCGCACTGTTCGAGCATGTATCGTACCAAAAGGGGTATTTCTAGCTGACAGTGCCCCGTATCTGGTATTTGTAGAAGGCAGCGCTATTGACCAATCAACCTGCCTGGGAATTATAAATAGTTTGCCATTTGATTGGCAAGTTCGTCGCCTTGTCGAGGCAAACATTAACCATTTTCTCCTCGAAGCTCTTACCGTTCCCAATCTCGATGAAGAAAACTATATTCAGGTCGCGCAAGGTGCTGCACGTCTGTCAGCGGTTGATGACAGCTTCAACGAATTCGCTATCTCAACTGGGGTAACGTGCGGTCAATTGACTAGAAATAAGCAACTGCAGCTCAAGGTGGACATCGATGCCCGAATAGCCCGAGCTTGGCAGCTCACCGTGGCCGACCTGGAAACTATGTTGGAAGACTTCACCAACGATGCGGTTCCTCCTGCTTATCGAGAAGCTCTGATCCGCCGCTTCCTCGAGCTGAGCTGATGCCCGAGCGTCCCTACCTGCTCGACAACTTGGCCGACGGCAACCGCCACGCTGACGCGCTCTCTTATCTGCTCGACGACTTTGCCGCCCACCACGGATTCTCCATTGCCACCGGCTATGTGAATCTGGGGGGCCTGCACCACTTGGCTACTGCGGTGGCTGACGGGCGCACCGTTCGACTGTTGCTGGGGGTGGCACCTGCCCCTGGCCTGGGCGTTCAAGTGCCGGTCTCTCGGTTCGAACTTGCCCTCGAAGGGCTGCGGGCCGACCGCGACCTAGCCCGATTTCCGCCCAGCCGAGCTGCGGCCAAGCTGGTTGACCTCGACGTCTGGCTTGAGCGGCCCGAGGTAGAGGTGCGGCGTTACACCGACCGTTTTCTCCACGGCAAGGCCTATCTGTTTGGCAACCAAGACGATGCCCGGGCCGCGCTGGTCACATCGGCCAACCTCACCGGTGGCGGCCTGTTCGCCAACCTGGAGTTGGGGCTGGTGCAGTACGACCCCCCGGTGGCCAAGCAAGCCGTGGCCTGGTTCGACCGGCTGTGGAACGAGGCCCAAGAATTCAAAGCCGATTTGCGGGGCTTGCTCTTCCCCGAAGTCGGACTGCTCGACCCCCGCGACATCTACTTGCGGGCGTTGTTGGAGCTGCTGGGTCTCGACGACGACCAGCCCGAAGGGCCGACGCCCACTGCCGTGGAGCTGACCGCCTTCCAGCGCGACGGGTTTCATCGGGCGCTACAGATCATCAAGGAACATCACGGGGTGATCTACGCCGACGGCGTGGGCACGGGCAAGACCGAGATCGGCCTCGCCCTCATCGAGGAATACACCCTGCGCCGGGGCACCCACGCCCTAGTGGTGGCAGCTGCCCAACTCGTGAGCTATTGGCAGGAGCGATTGGGACAAACTCGGCTTCCCGCCCAAGTGGTTAGCTACCACCAGCTTGCCGCCGATGAACAGTTGGTGAGGGCAGGCACCGCCAACGCCCGCCGCCACCTGCACAGCGACAAAGACGTCTACCGGCTAGTGGTGATGGACGAGGGGCACGCACTTCGCACTCCTGACACCACCTGGTACCGGGCCGCGACGCGGCTCCTGGGCGGCCAGCAAAAGGACTTAGCTCTGCTCACCGCCACCCCCATCAACAACGGACTGTGGGACCTCTACCACCTAGTCATGGCCTTTGCCCACCACGACCGGGCGTTTGCCTCCCATGGCATCCCGTCACTGCGCCGGCTGTTCCTGCGGGCCGGGGCCAATGAGCGCGATCCCGAGAACCTCAATCCCGACGTGCTGTTCTCTCTGGCCGACAGGGTGAGCGTCCGACGAGACCGCCGCTTCATCGAACAGCACTACGGCGACGAGACTTTCCCTGACGGGACCCCTGTGTCATTCCCCACCCCAGTTCTGTCCACCGAGCGTTATGACCTGGATGCGGCCTACCCGGGCCTCGTCCAGACCATTACCTCCCACATCGAGCACCTGACCATGGCCCGCTACAGGCCCAGTTCCTATCGGCTCGGCGACCAGGAGGCTGGACAGGAGGCAGTCCTTAGCGCGCTACTGCAATCCGCGGTTCTCAAGCGGTTCGAGTCATGCTGGCACGCTTGTCTACTCACCCTCGACCGCATGATCGCCGCCCACAATGTGTTCCTTGACGCTTGGGATCAGGGGCGGGTGCTTAGCGGGAATGCACTGCGGGAAGCGGCTGCGCTCGAACTCGACGAGACTGGGTTGAGCGAGTGGGTGTCTGAAGTTCTGGACGAGACTGAAACCGAGCCGATAGGCAGATTCAGGCCCGAGTACCGCAATGATGTGGCCGCCGACCGCGTCAGCCTAGAGGCAGCTGCGGTAGCGTTGCGCTCTCTCAAAGCCGCTGGCGATCCCAAGCTCACCTTGCTTCGACGATTGCTAGAGGAAGTCCCTTCACAGAAGGTCGTGGTCTTCTCCGCGTTCGCCGACACCGTGCGTTATCTCGATGAACAACTGCCCGATCCAGTAGACGGACGCGAACGGGTGACGGTGATTGGCGCCGACACCCACCCTGACGAGCGCACCGACCTGCTGGCTCGCTTCTGCCCCGAGACGGTGGTTCGTCCCGGCTACGAGCCAGCCAACGGCGAAGTCGATCTGATGCTGGGCAACGACGTCCTCTCCGAGGGGCAGAACCTTCAGCAGGCCGCGGCCGTGATCAGCTACGACATGCCCTGGAACCCGCAACGAGTGGTGCAGCGGTATGGCCGCGTGGTTCGGCTGAAGAGCCCTCATCGGGAAGTGTCGCTCGTCACCATGCTGCCTGAGCAGGGCGACTTGGAGAGGCTTCTTCGACTCGAGGCTGCCATCCGCCGCAAGATCGTGGCCGCCCGCCCCTACGGGATGGAGATCGAGGTGATGGAGGGAGATGTCGACGAGGAGATCCAGTCGTATGCCCGTCGCTTGGCCGATGGCGATGTCTCGCTGATTGATGAACCAGACGCAGCAGACGTACCGCAGGCACTTAGCGCGGAGTTGCTGAGAGCCGAACTGCGCCGAGCCAGCTCCGAAGGCGAACTGAACAGGGTGCAAGAGCTGCCCTGGGGCGTGGGCGCAGCCTTCGCTCAAGGACCCAATGTCCCATCAGTCGGACCGCCGGGCGTTTTTTTCGCCTGCCGAACTCGCGACGGCGAAAGGCACTGGCGCTACATATCTGCCGAAGGGGACATCGCCTCGGCACCACCCGTTCTCTTGCGCCGAATCAACCCCGGTCAGGCACCCGGAGTCAGCGGCCCGCCCATCGACTTGGAAGCAGCATGGTCGGCCGCGGCTGATTCGATCATCCAAGAGCACAACGACGCCGCCCGCCACCTCACGGGACGCTCCCTAGGGCCAACCCAGCAGTGGGCCCGCGAAGTGCTGGACCACCCTGACGTTTCCTCCCTCCCCGCCGCCCGCACCGCCTATGAAGCCCTAGAAATAGAACGAGGCAGCCAAATTCGACAAGCCCTCGGCAAAATCAGACGCGAACTCGACCGCGAGGCCACAACCCCAACCGAGGCAGCCCAGCAGATCATCGACTTAGTGGAGTTCTACGGCCTGCGCTACATCGACCTCTCCGCCCCACCCCCCGAGATCACCGAAGAAGACATCGGGGTGGTCTGCTGGATGGGCGTGCTGCCCGCGCAGACTGAGAAATCTGGCTAGTCACCAGCTTCCAGGTGAACCTCGGTGATCGCCTCGCTGAACTCGATGACTGGAAACACGACGGGGGCAAGAGCGTCGGTTGCGACGGCAACCCAGTCGGCAGGATCAAGCAGCGCCGCAGATTCTCCGTTTTCGGACTTCTTTGTCTCGTCTTTCGCAGACGCATGTGCGCTTAGAGCGGAGAGGCCAACGACAAGCATCGAGTTTTTGAACCGCTCATTCAGCACCTCTTGGACCTCCGGCTTCTCCCTAGCCTCCGGGCGATTCCGGACTTCTACTAGGAACGGGTGGTCATAATTCCACTGCCACAAGTTCTGAGACGGGTCTGCATCTGGGATGAGACGGGCACCTGTCCATTCTGTGAATCCCTGTCGTTTCCAATCGCGTTTTCGCACTTCTTGAGCGTCAGGCAAGTCAAAGCCGGCTGGAGGGTCTGGGGTGACCTCTGGGCCAGGCTCCGTTTCCCTCTGGTCAATAGCAACCACGGTGAACTCGTTGACGAACGGAGCGAGCAGTCCAGGCCCTGAGGACTCCAGTCGAGCGGATATGTGGTCTCCGGCAACTGCACTCTCGGGCATTTCAAACCGGATGCTGGCCCGACCATCGTGCAGGGACTCGCGAATCAAAGGGATTGGCTGCTTGTCCAAGGTGAGAAGGTGCTGCCCTTGATCGAAGTACCCGTTCACCGCGTCAGTTGTGAACGCAACAGAGCAGGACTTGCTGACCTGGGCCTTCAGTCTGTCTTTGCCCCTCAGCTTGAAAAACGTCGGCGGGTCATTTCCAATGAATTCTCTGGGCTCGCTCAACGGCCCTGGCCCAACCGGTCCCTGGCCCGAGGGAAGCACACCCCCGGCCAGATATTCGGCCAACGACTTGTTGGCAGCCAACAACTTCTGAACGATCTCAGCGGCGGCCTTGGCGCGCTTGCCGCGCTCACTCTTTCGCCTAGCATCAAGTCGAGTGTGATGGAGGCTTCGGAGCCGCTGGTCGGTGCTAAGCACCTCTTCCAACTCTTTCTCAAGCCATGACCTGAGTGGTGAGTCGTCGATCATCCTGTCACGCCCGCCCGTAAAGAGTTGTCTGATCCCCTCGTCCGACAAGACCGAGCAGTCGACCACCACCAGTAGATCGTCGGCCAAGAGTGAAAGATCTACGCCTTTTCTTTTGAAAAACCGAGAGTGCCACCCAGCGTGAAGCTGGCCGTTGACGGTGAAAGCCACCGCGTGCTCGGCCCGACGACGTTCTCCGCCGCGTGCCCGTCCGTCTTCACCCTGCTTGAAAGCATAGATGGCGACGCTGAATTGCTGGCCTGAGGGCTTGACGCTTGAAGGACTGGTCAGCTTGGCAGTGAACGGAAAGCTCTCTTCAAGTGATTGGAGGCTGCGTCCAGAAGTGAAGCGGTTGACTAAGCCCACGCAGTTGCGGCTGGTGTCTCCCCTTGAATCCTGGTAGCGGCACTCATGCACTCGGAACGGCAGGGCTGGATCTGTCAACTCAACTTCCAGTCGAGCAGTGAGGGACAATGACTGTCCGGAAGGGCGCGTATCGGTAGCGCTTCCAATCTTGATGAAGTCATAGAGCTTGACCAATGTGCCGTGCTCGGCTGGCGCGATCCACGGCTTCTGCGTGCCGCCATCTGGCGCGCCCTTCGGCAGTAGCTTCACCCTGTCTGCTGCGAATCTGAGTACCTGGCCCGCCGGCGTTCCATCCCGGCCAAGCTGGGGAGCGACCAGATAAGCCCAATAGGGGTTGCGCTCGTCCTTGGCAGGCGGGAGTTTACGGAACACGGTGAAACCCCAAGCCGGGTCTTCCCGGAATGCCGGATCGCGCCGGGAGACAATCAGTTGCATTCCGTGATCGCCGCAAAATCGGAGGGTGCCTGTGCCGCCCATGTTGTAACGGCCCTGCACGAACTTGACCCTGTTCTTGTTGCTTCGGTAGATCGAGCAGAAGGTTTCGGGGAAGCTGTCCGGTGTCTGTCCCTCGCCTTGGTCGATGACCGAGACGCAGGCAGAATTCGGCCTCTTTCCGCCGGTCACCACTACAGCAATCTTCTGGGCATGGGACGTCAGACTGTCAGTGCCCTCGCTGGTCTGCTTCCACCCACATCCGAACGCCGCGGCAGCTTCGGCCGGGCTTGATGGCATCGGCACGCCGTTTCTCATTAGCGGTGCCTCTGGGTCAAGTCCGTTGCGGCGACACTCGGCCATCAGCCTCGCGTCGATGCTATTGGTTATCTTCTCGGCCAGTGCCGCTTCCGCTGACGCCTGCTGGTTGATGATCGTGCCGTAGTTGTTGTCGATGCCACCAAGCGGAGTCCAGCAATCCTGGTCGTCCCACAGCCCTGCCTCCCTCAAGACCCGGATCGCTTCGCTCTCTGACTCGGCCTTCACTAGCGCCCGGCAGAGCTCGCGGTTTGTCATGCCATCCATATAGGGCATCCCCCTCCAGCCTCAAAGACGAATAGAGTTTGCCATGCATGGGTGACACATTGAGCGGGCGGTGTATGTGCGGGGGTGTTAGGTATGTGATCGACGGGCCGGCTCGGGATGTGTGGAATTGCCATTGCGACCGGTGTCGGCGGTGGACGGGGCACTTCACTGCGGCCACGGGCTGCCGCCGCGACGATCTCCGCCTGTTATCCGACGACACGCTGGCCTGGTATCACCCCGAGGAATGGCCCGATGTGGCCTATGGCTTCTGCCGGGAGTGCGGAAGCTCGCTGTTCTGGAAGGTGGTGGCCGTGCCGCCGGGAGAACGGCAAGACAAGCTGAGCACCATAGGGATCTGGGCCGGCACCCTCGACCCGCCTACTGGTCTGTCGACTGAGTTGGTGATATACGCCGCCGACGCCTCCGACTACCACAGGCTCGACGCAGACATCGAGACTCGGGCCCGCGACTAGCAAGAAAAGCCTGGGAATCAGCGTTCCGCATTGCGGAACAGTCTCGAAGGCTCGGTATCCTGCGGGAATGGCGGTGCAGTCGGTTAAACGGGCGTTTCTGCTGCTGCGCACGCTGGCCCAAGGGCCGTTGGGGGTGACCGATCTGGCCGAGCGGGTGGAGCTGCCCAAGAGCACGGTGGCCCGGCTGCTGGCTGCGCTGGAGGCCGAGGGCGCAGTGGAGCAGGTCGAGGCTGGCGGGGTCTACCGGATCGGTGATGGCTTGATCGACATCGCCGGCGCGGTCCCCGCAGGCCGCAGTCTCATCGCCGCCGCCCGGCCCCATCTGCTGGAGTTAGCCGAGTCGCTGGGAGAGGTGGCCGGACTGTCGATCATCGACGACGGCCGGATCTACTACCTCGACCACACCGAGTCGTCGTCTGATGTGCAGTTGCGGGACTGGACCGGCGAGTACGCCCCGCTCCACTCCGTGTCCTCCGGGGTGGTCATGCTGGCCCACCTGCCCTCCGACGAGCAGGAGGCCTATCTGGCCCATCCACTGGAGCAGTGCACCCCGTGGACCAACCTCGATCCCGACATCCTTCGGGAGCGCCTGACCCAAGCCCGCAGCCTGGGCTACGCCTGGGGCTACGAGGAATTCGCCGAGGGCATCAACGCGGTAGCCGCCCCCGTGTTGGGCGAAGACGGCTTCCCGTTGGCCGCCCTCCACGTCCACGGCCCCGCCTACCGCTACCCCGACCCCGACATAGCCCACGACCACGGCCTCGCCCTAGTAGCCGCCGCCAACCGCCTAGCCGCCCAGCTCACCGCCTGATCAGCGGCAAATAAATCACTGGGAAAGGCAACCAAGATCCTGGACAATGGGGCGATGAGCGGGCATGGGCCGGTGACGGTGGAAGCGGGGGCGGGACGTTCGGTGGTGAACTGGGCGTTCGACGCGGAAGCGGAAACCTTGGTGCAGGCTCAGCGGACAGCCCGCAGCCCGGCGGTGTCGGGGTCGGTGGCGCTGATGGCCGATGCTCATGTGGGCATGGGGGCCACCATCGGATCGGTGATCCCCACCGAAGCGGCCATCATCCCCGCCGCGGTGGGGGTGGACTTGGGATGCGGAATGACCGCGGTCCGCACTTCGCACACCGCGTCGCAGCTGCCTGACAACCTCAACGGCGCACTAGACGCCGTTGCCGCCGCGGTGCCCGCGGGGTTCAACGCCCACCCAGAGGCCACCACGGAGGCGCGCCATTGGCTGCGAAATCGTCAGCTCCCCAACAAGGCGGCTGTCCACAACAAGGTCAAGGCCAAGATGGGCGCCCAGCTCGGCACCCTGGGTGGCGGAAACCATTTCGTCGAGATGAGCCTGGACGCCGACGACGGCGTTTGGGTGGTGCTGCACTCCGGATCGCGGGGCGTGGGCAACTCCCTGGCCAAGATGCACATCAAGGCTGCGCAGAAGACCTGCCGGAAGGCGGGCCGGGAACTGGAAGACCACGACCTGGCCTACCTGGTCGAGGGCGACGACGGGTTCGACGCCTACGTAGCCGACATGCTGTGGGCCCAGGACTACGCCCGGGCCAACCGGTCGCTGATGACCGAGGCCGTGCTGGGCGCGCTGCGAGCCGCCACCGGCCTGGACTTCACCTCGGCCGACACCATCGACTGCCACCACAACTACGCCGAAAAGGAGACTCACGGCGGTGCGGTGATGTGGGTAACCCGCAAGGGTGCTATTCGAGCCCGCGAGGGCGACCGGGGAGTCATCCCCGGCAGCATGGGAGACGACACCTACATCGTTTCCGGAAGGGGATGCTCCCAGTCGTACCACTCAGCGTCGCACGGCGCGGGCCGGCTGATGAGCCGCACTCGGGCCAAGCGGGAGATAACCCCCGAGCAGCTCACCAAGCTGATGGCCGGGCGAACATGGCAGGCCGACCAGGCCGACAAGCTGACCGACGAGGCCCCCGGCGCCTACCGCTCCATCGCCGCGGTGATGGAAGCCCAGCAAGACTTGGTGAACATAGACCACCGCCTCACCGCCATCTTGAACTACAAGGGCTGCTGAGCCCGGTTGGGTCAGGCCCGGCGGCGCTTGATCTCCTCGGTGATGGCGGGGATCATCTCGTGGAGGTCGGCGATGACGGCCCAGTCGGCTTTGACCACCATGTTGGCTTCGGGGTCGATGTTGATGGCCAGGATGTGCTTGCTGGCCTTGGCGCCCACCCAGTGCTGGATGGCGCCGGAGATGCCCGAGGCGATGTAGATCTCGGGGGTGATGCGGGTGCCGGTCTGGCCCACCTGGTCGGAGTGGGGCCGCCAGCCGTTGTTGGTCACCGCCCGGCTGCAACCCACCCGGCCGCCCAGCATGGCGGCCAATTCCTCGAGCGGGGCGAAAGCCTCGGGAGATCCCACCCCTCGGCCGCCGCCGATCACCACCGGTGCGGTCGACAGGGTGACCCCGGCCTCAAGCACCACCCGGTCTTTGACCATGGTGCGGGCCAGCGACTGGTCCAACTCGACCACCACCGCCTCCACGGTAGGTTCCACAGGCGACTCGGCCCGCTCGGCGGCCACCGCGTGCAGGCCGGTGGTCAGAAGGGGCCGCTCGGAATCCAACCGAGCGTCCTCCAACAGCGACCCGCCCCATTGCTGGCGGGTCATGGTCCACTCCCCTGCTCCGTTGTCGGGCTGCACCTCGATGCAGTTGGCCACCAACGGCAGATCGAGTCGGGCGGCCACTTGGGCCATGATCTCGTTGCCCCGCTCGCTGCCCCCGGCCAGCACCGCCTCCGGATTGAGCCGCCGCACCAGCTCAGCTGCCGTCTCGCCCCACGCTTCGGGGCCGAAGTCGGCCAGCACCTCGTGGGCAACGGTGTATACCGCCTCGGCACCGTAGGCCCCGGCCTCGGACACCAACTCGGCATTGTCGGCGCCGATGAGCGCGCCATGAAGCGGCACTCCCATCTGGGTTGCCAGCCCCCGCCCGAAAGTCAGCGCTTCCCGGGCGGCCTCGTCCATAGACCCCCGGTCGTGCTCCAGCACCACGAGCAGCATCACAGCACTCCCAGTTCTTCGAGCACGTCCACCACGGCAGGCGCGGCCTCGGGTCCGTTCCCCAAGACCACCGTCTCGGTGACCGCCTCGCGCGGCCGGTGCAGCCGAACCAGCGATTGCCCGCCGGGCTCTGCCCCAGAGGCCACCTCGGCGACCTCCAGCTTCTTGGACGCCAGCCGCCCTCGCATCGTGGGGTACCGGGGCAGGTTGAGGCCCTCTTTGACACCGACCGCGGCCGGCATGGGCAGCTCGTATACCTCGAAACCGCCGTCGATCTCCCGGCGAGCCCTAACCACCCCGCCATCGGTCTCGGAATCCACCTCGATGCCCTTGATGCCGTTTACGATGGGACGGCCCAGGGCGTAGGCCACGCGCACCCCCACCTGAAAGCCCCCGGAGTCGGCCGACTCGTTGCCGAACACCAGCAGGTCGAAGGGGCCGTCGTCTGCCTCCAAGTCTTGGATGGCTTCGGTGAGCGCGGCGGCAGTGCGCTGGGGATCCCAGGCCGAGCCGTCGGTGGCCACCAGCACCCCGTGATGGGCACCCACCGAGGCGGCATAGCGCAGCTGATCGGCCGCCTCGGGCGGTCCCAGGGTCAGAACGGTCACCTCCCCGCCGTGGCGCTCGGTGAGCTGCACGGCCTCCTCCACGCCGCACTCCTCATGGGGGCTGGTGGCGAACCCCAAGTGGGTGGCGTCCACCGCCAGGCCGTCGTCGGTCACGTTGATCTTGGCGCCGGGCGCCGCCACCCGCTTCACGCAGCACAAGATCCTCATGGCGACCGCTCCGCTAACCCCTCATCCGGGTGTCGTCGGGATCGAACACCGCCCCGGTGCTGGCCACCTTCACCGGGAAGAGCTCGTTCATGTACATCACCTGGAGGTCGGTGCCCGGCTGGGCCAGCTCGGCGGGGAGATAGGCCATCAGCAGGTGCTTGCCCACCGAAGGCCCCGGCCCCGCGGTGGTCACCCGCGACACCCGTCCGTGGGAGTCGGTAATCCGCTGGCCGTCTTGGGTCAAGATGGGCTCGTTGCCCCCTTGCATGTAGCGCTTGCGGCCCTGGGCGTCGGTCAGATCCTCCACGGTGAGCACGCACATGGAAACCTCGGGATCGCCGGCTTCTCGGGCGGCCAGATAGGCCTCCTTGCCGATGAACGGCGCGGCCTTCACCTTGGGCCGGGCCAGGCCGGCCTCCAGCGGGTTGTATTCGCTCTCCAGCTCGGCACCCATGAGCCGGTAGCCCTTCTCCAAGCGCCCCGAGGTGCCGTACACCCCGCCGCCGGTGGGGCGCAGCCCGTAGTCGGCGCCCACCGCAATAAGCGCATCCCACAGCGCGGGGCCGTCGTCCCAGGCCGCATAGATCTCCCAACCGGTGTCGCCCACATAGGAGATGCGAAACAGCGTGGCCTCAACGGTGCGGCCCCCGCAGTCCAGCTCCACCTCCACCAGCGAGCCATAGGGCGACCCGTCCTGGCTGAGGTCTTGGCTGGTCAGCGCGCCGATCACATGGGGGGCGTTGGGGCCCCACACCCCGAGGGTGGTGATCTGGTCGGTGATGTTGACGAAGCTCACCGAGCCGTCGACCGGCAGGTGGCGGCGGACCCAGAACTCGTCGCGGCCGCCGTCGAACACACCGGTGACAATGCGCACCCGCTCGGTACCCATCCGCATCATGGTCAAATCGGAGTGGAAACCGCCGTCGGGGGTCAGCCACGGGGTGTAAATGGAGCGGCCCACTGCCACGTCCACCTTGTTGACCGCCAGATAGTCGGCGTAGGCCACCGCGCCCGGCCCGCTCAGCTCGAAGACCTGGAAAGCGCTCAGGTCCACCATCCCGCAGTTCTCCCGCAGGTTGAGGTGCTCGGCCACGGTGATGGGGCTCCACCACCGGGCGTCCCACTCCACCTCCCGGCCCTCAACCTCGTAGCGGTCCACCAGATCGGCGTTCGACTCGAACCACTGGGGCCGCTCCCAGGTGCGGGCCTGGAAGAACTCGGCCGCCAACTCCTGCTGGCGGGAGAAGTAGGGGCTGACCCGCAGGTTGCGGCGGCTCTCCCACTGCTCTTGGGGATGCACGATGCCGTAGGTCTTGTTGAAGTGCTCCGCAGAGCGGGCCCAGATGTGGTCGTCGCCTCGCTCCTCGGCGTAGAAGCGGGACACGTCGGCGCCGTGGACGTCAATCACCCGGGGGTAGCCGAAGGTCATCCACTCGGCCACCACCTGGGCCATGCCCGGCCCCTCCTTGACCCAGATGGCCGCGGCCGACCACAAGTTGCGGACCTCGGGGAGCTCGCCCAGACACGGCATGGCGTCGGGGGTGAGCGACAACAGTCCATTGATGGCGTACTTGATCTCGGCGTCGCCCAGCATGTCCATCAGATCGATGGCCTGCTCCATTTGGAGGTCGAAGTCGTCGTCGGTGAACGGCATCTCAGTGGGCGAAAGGGCGGCTTCCTCGTTGGAGGGGATCTCGTCGGGGTGGTGGAAAATGGGCCGGTGGGCGTACGACCCCACCTCCATCGACCCGGCCGACTGGCGCTCGTAGCAGAAGGTGTCCATGTCCCTAACGATGGGATAGCCAATCTCGTTGTTGGTCTCGGCCAGGATGTCGAGCGGGCCGACGTCCACCATCTGATGCACGGCAGGCACCAGCGGAATGTAGGCGTCGGCCATGTTGGCCACCCGGTTCGACCACACGCCGCAGGCGATCACCACGTACTCGGTTTCGATGGTGCCCTTGTCGGTTACTACCGCTTTGACGGTGCGGTCACCGGGGTTGGGACCGTCTTCGGTGATGATGTCGAGCACCTCGGTGTTGGCCGCCACATGGCAGCCGCCGTTCACCGCGATATTGCGCATCTGGGTGCCGGTCTCCAGCGAGTCCACCACCGACACCGTGGGGCAGTAGAAGCCCTCCAGAACGATGTCGGTGTTGACGAACGGCACCAGCTCCTTTACCTCTTCGGGGGTCAAAATGTGGGCCTCCACCCCCCAAGCGGTGGCCGAGGTCATGCGCCGCTTGAGCTCGTCGACGCGCTCTTGGGTCCGGGCCACCTCGATGCCGCCGGAGTCAACGGAAAGCCCCAGGTCGCGATACTGGTTGGCGCTTTGCACCCCCAGCAGGCACATCTCCTTGTTGTGGTCCACCGGGAAGATGAAGTTGGAAGCGTGGCCGGTGGACCCGCCGGGGTTGGGCAGCGGGCCCTTGTCCAGCAACACCAGATCGGTCCACCCCAGCTTGCTCAGGTGCCCGACCAGGCAGTTGCCCACGATTCCCGCACCGATTACCACGCACTTGGCCTTCTCTGGGACCTCAGCCATGTCCTGCCTCCATCATGATGCCCAGCTAGCTCCTAAATGGTAGTGCTTCGCGACCGCAAGCGTTGCACTTCTGGTCCGTATTATGGTACAGTTCCGTTATGCGGAACGACTCGGCCAGTCTAACGCAGTGGGAAGACCCAAAACCGACCGGTCCTAATCTGGATGTCCAAGAGCTCATTCGGAGCGCGGTTTTCGAGATAATTCCCCTGAACAACGCCATTGAAGCCATCGACGCGCTGCCCGAGAAATCAAGGGTTTCGGTCACCGCATCGGCCTCCAAAGGGCAAGACGCCACGCTGGATCTGGCCGAACTGCTCATTGATCGCGGCCACTACGCCATCCCCCATTTCTCGGCCCGGCTGATGAGAGACCGCGGCCAAGTCAAAGACCTGGCCGCCTGGGCCAAGGACAACGAGTTGACCACCGCCTTCGTGATCGGCGGCGACGCCACCGAACCGGGGGACTACCCCGACGCCCTCAGCTTCATGCGGGACCTGTTCGAGCACGACCACGGGTTGAGCACGGTCGGCGTGGCGGCCTATCCCGACGGCCATCCCCTCATCAGCGAGGACGTGCGCCGGCAAGCCCTGTTCGCCAAGCAGGATCTATTGGTTGAGGCCGGGCTGCGGGGCTTTTGCAGCACCCAGATGTGCTTCGACCCGGCCAGGATCATCGCCTGGCTCAAGGCCGAGAGGAGCGACGGGCTGACTCTGCCGGTGCACCTGGGAATCCCCGGCGCAGTGGAGCGCACCAAGCTGCTCACCATCGGCGCCCGTCTCGGCGTCGGCCAATCGCTGCGCTATCTCCGCAAGAACCGCCGATCGGTGGCCAAGCTGCTCGGCTCATCGGCCCACGACCCCTCCGACCTCCTGGAGGCCCTCAGCAGCCAACTGACCCCACTCGGCATTATCAGCCTCCACATCTTCACCTTCAACCAAGTCGAGCCCACCGCCGCCTGGCAACAGGCCCTCCTCCACAGCTGACAACGCCTCTCCACCTGATCGCCCCAAAATCCCCAAAACCGAAGATAGAATTCCCACAAATTAGAAGATAAATCTCCCCCAAACCTGAAGATAAATCTCCCCCAAACCTGAAGATAAATCTCCCCCAAACCTGAAGATAAATCTCCCCCAAACCTGAAGATAGATTCTCCACAAATCCGAAGATGGACTCCCCCCAGCCCACGCGATCGCCCCAGAGGCCATCGATGCCTCCCCCGACCCCAGGTCGATCGTCGGGAGCGGATGGCCGTATTCGGCGACGCAGAAAACTACAGTTTCAATAGAGGATCGAGGCTTGATTAGGTGGCTATGGGTACCTTACTTTGCTGGGCCCGAACGCAGCGCCTGGCAATATTTCCTCGATCGCGTCCTGCATAGCGTCCATTGCCAAGAGCCAATCGGGCGGGCATAGTGGAACCGACGCCCTAAGAGCGAGTACCGCTCGTAGCCATTCCAATTCTTGCCTATTTGGAGGGCCATCTTCGATCTCGCGCCACCACTCCACATACATTGCCTTGTCAGAGGCGTTTGGCCCGACTCCGGCCACCTGGAATCCGATGAAGAGCCTCTTCTCCCAGTCAATCCAAGATGTCCTAACAGCGGGATCGGCTTTGGCTTTGGCGCGTAAGCGCTTTGCATCACGTCGCTTGCCCATCAACCCAAAATAGTTCGGAACCGGCGTTGAGCTCACCGACCCTCAGGGGCGCATGAACCAATACCAGGCAATCACCAATCCGAGCGCACTCTCATGAGTGAGGGCATGTATGCCCCCGCTACATCGCCGATGGCTTACAGTTCGCCGATTACCCAGGCAAACACTGTTCGGAAAATGCTACTTCCACCTCGCTAAAGGCGGTTTGGGCATCATCCATCAGCACTGGCAGGTCGCCTACTTCGTCCACACCCAGCGTCTCCAACGCCCTGCGGACACGGGGATGTTCCGGCCATGGCTCTGCCACATCGAGAAATCGAGCAATGGAGCGGACGATACCGGGTAAGGCAGCTTGATTCTCGAAAAGAAACCGGCACCACTCGCCACCAACACCTTCAATGTTCTCGCCGCTCCCCTGAGCGGCATCCAGGTCATCCGCCCGCACCTTCAAATCCTTCATGCCCCGGACAGCGAATTGATATCCGCGCTCCCAGCCGTTGAACCACTCTTCGTCGGGCGGCTCGTGCTCGCACCGCCAGCCGAGCAGCCGCCGCTCCGCACAGGTGATCTCGTAATCGAGCAACCCGTTCGGCCCCATCGACGGGCTGAGGCATCGGGCATTGGACCGCATCAGAGCCCACTTGTCGTCATCGCAGTTTGCCCCGTCGGGTTCGTCGGTGTGCCGCAGCTGGAGGATGCTATGGCCTAGCTCGTGGGCGACGATGAAGGCGAACTCGTCAGAGTCAAGTCTGCCACCCGAACTCTGGAGAGACACAAAGGCTAGGCCTCCGAACTTGGCGAACCCAGCAACTTGCGCCAAAGGAGCGTCGACCAGCAGCAAAGCAGCATGGGGGTAAGGGGCAAAGCACCGCCCTAGTGCTGCTTCATCTGGGTTGCTTTCGCACTCGGCCCGCCGCTCGCCGTCGTCAGCGGCCAAAGCGGCCTGATGCTCAACGACGGCCCGCTCACACGCAGACAGGCCCCCCGAGGAGGCCTCCTCGTACAGCACCTCCATCGTCGTGCTGCTCCAGTCCATGCCAGGCGGCGAAAACCCTGCCTGTCGGCGCGGCTTCCATTCCAAGACTGGCGGGCTCTCCCCCTCCGCCAAGCGCCCCAACGATTCCTCCGTCTCGGTACGCGTCATCAAATCAATCTCAGTCAGTCGACGGGTGAAGTAGAAGTTCAGTAGGCCAGTCGACTCCCTCGCGAAGAAACGGTCGACCTTGCCAGCCGCAGTATCGTGCCGCCAACCCCACAACTGCTCCTCGATCTCTTGTGCGCTGCCCTCCATGGGCGAAAACGGCGCTCGCTGCTCGAACTCGTACCTGCCTGGCGGAGCACAAAGGTAGACATCCACCGAGTATGTCTCCTGGCTGGCCCAGTAGTCCGGCGTGAACCGCGACGTGTCCGGCTCCCCGAGGGCGGCAACGTGTCCCACTTCCCCAAGCTGGGGTGGGGCAACGGCCTCTTCAGGAGCGGTTACCACCGTTGACTCTTGCGTAGTCCCTTCGGCCGCTTCGACATGGGGGCTGGGGTTTGCTCCCCCCGACGACCCCAAAGAGCTGGAGCACGCCCCAACTATCAGGCAGGCCGCGGCGGCGACAGCAAATCGGAGGATCATGCACTCAGCCGGAGAAGGCCCTCTTCAGCAGGCATTTCCAACATTGTCCGCCGTTTCTCCATTCCGACACGGCTCGAAAACACTGCCTACACCTTGCGGGCAAATGGCCATGACCCTGTTTAATGCAGCCAGGATGACAGGGATTTTGCAAGCAATACCGGCACTTCACTCCAGGCAGGTTGCGATGGCAGACGGAGTCATGAGGACAAGGCACAGGTGGCAGGCCGCGCGCTCGATAATGCCCATCGACACCGGGCCGATCTGGCAGATGCACAGGTTCGCACACCTCGGACATTCATCTCTCCCGTTCGATCATGAGCCTCTGAGCCTACCCAGGCCGTGGCTGGCAGGTCATTCGACTGCTGGGGGGCGTGTCGAGTGAGTAGCCTGTTCGAGCCGCAAGGCGATCCGGCTGGCAAGAACCGACAACTTCAACGGGAGACCCCAAAAAAGGCGATACCCCGGGGCCTGTCCGAAGACATGAGCTACCCGGGGATACCCATACGTTATCGGCCCCACTGACATGAGTGCGAATGTTTCCAGAGATTCTTTGGAACGGGCCTTGTCGCCCGAACGGTTTAGGCCGTACCTGGCCGATGCCGGAGGAGACTTCGATCTTGCGTGGAAATTCTATCAGTGGAACCTCCGCCTTGTCGGAGTGCTGATGCCGCTCATCAGCGATGTAGAGGCGACTCTCCGCAACACCATCCACCGACAGCTAACAGACCATTTCGGCACGTCACAGTGGTGGACTTCACCGAAGTTGCTGCTGGACGACAATTCCCGTGAGATGATCAGCGAGGTCGTGCAGAAGCACCGTAAGAAGCTAGAAAAGGGTTCTGAGGGCCCTGGGAGGGTTGTAGCAGACCTCACATTCGGCGTCTGGGTAAACCTTCTGAGCAAGGGGGCAACTACCGCTAGGCAACAATCGGTGAAGTACGACGAAAATCTGTGGCGCAAGACCCTCATGCACGGATTCAGGGTCGGAAACGAGACAAACGCGAGGGGACGCCCAAAGCACCCCATTCGACGCCATGTTCACCAGGCGGCGGCAAATCTCCAAGCCCTCCGAAACGCCGCAGTGCATCATCGGAAAATCAGCGATGGGATTCGTCAGTCGGGAGCACCACCAGAAGAGCCTCGGATCCCACTTGCCGAGGTCGTGGAATCAAGCATCGAGCTTCTCGGATGGATGAATCCCGGCCTCGCCAACCTTCACCGAGGACCAACAGCTCTCACTCAAGAGCTTGACAATCGGCCTGCTCCATAACTGTATGTCCGACCATTCGCAAGGTCCTTGCGACGGTTAGCGCTCCTGGGGCTCGGGGCGCTGCGTGGGGAGCAGGATCACGTCGCGGATGCTGGGCACGTTTGTGGATGGGTACTGCCCAGGATCACGCGTCCTCTTCGAATGACGCCAAGAACTCCTCAGAGTTGAGATACCGGGTGTACCGCCCGGCTGCGATATCCCCGTGCGGGTCCGGGGCGCTGGGATCTTCTTCGATGCAGTCTTCGGTCGCCACTGGTGGTTCCAAGCTAATCCTCGCCGCCTTCGGCTAGTAGGGCGGCGAGGCTGCGGCGCCATTCGACTGAGGGGCGGTCGGATTGGACGCTGACGGTGGCGGTGAGGTCCATGGGGAGGACGCCTTCGAGCTTCTCCAGCATGGCTTTGTCCTCGGCGCCGATGGCTAGGTCGAATTGCATGATCTCATCGGCGGGCACTGAGAAATCGTCGTTGCGCCACACCACGAAGTTGAACAGTGAGTTCACGTCGTCCATCGGCGTGGTCAGCAGCAACAAGATGTGCTCCAAACCGGATTCGTAGGCGATGGTGCTGCGCACTGAGAACGGCAGCACGTATCCGGTGGTCATCCAGCGGTGCAGCACGTCGGCGTCCTGGCCGGTGGTGGTCTGGCCCTTGTCGGTGGTGTTGTCGGCCATCACCTCATAGGCGTATCCCCGATAGCCGTCGGGGAGGTCGCCCATCTCCAGTGGCGGCACCACCGTCTCCTGAGCCCCGCCGAACGTGGCGGTGTGGACAAACGGGAAGTGGGAGAAGTCCATGAAGTTGTCGGTGATCCGGGTGGCCGACACCGCCCACTGCTGGAAGGGGGTATTGAGCCGTCGGAACGATGGATTGCCCTCCTGGGGGATTTCGGGAATGCGACCGAGCGGCTTGCCCGGACACAGCCACACCAGCCCGTAGCGCTCCTCCACGGAAACGGTGTTGAGGTGGGCCTTGGGCGGCACCGGTGTGCCCGGCGGCGACGACGGCACCAGCTCGCACCGGCCCCCGGGCCCGAACCGCCACCCGTGATAGGGGCACTCCACGCAGCCGTCCACCATGCGGCCCTCCGACAGCGGGGACTCCCGGTGAGGGCAGCGGTCGGGCGCGGCGGTGAGCGTCCCGTCGTCCGAGCGCCACAACACGTAGCTGCGGCCCAGCACCTTAATCCCCACCGGACCCGGCGCGATGTCTTCGACAAGGGCTATCGGAAACCACTGGTGGTCCAGTGCCGGCTGGCCGACGAGCTCTCCAGAATCGCCGTTCCCCTTCATGGGCCGATGATACCCCCGCCGCCCATTTCGTGTTCCCACCTCAATGCGCCAGTAGGGTCGATGGCCGTGGCCACGGCTGACTGGGTTATCACCGGCGACATCGTGACCATGGACGCCGAGCGCACCATCGTTGCGGACGGCGCGGTGGCAGTGACCGGCAGCGCAATCGCCGCGGTGGGCAAGGCCAACGACATCCGGCAGCAATTCCCCGACTCTCCGGAGCGGGGCTCGCCGGGCTCGCTGGTCACCCCCGGCTTCGTCAACGCCCACCAGCACCTGACCGCCGACCGCCTGGTGGCCTCGGCCATCCCCGACGACCTGCCCCCCGGCGCGGCCATCTTCGAGTGGATCGTCCCCGTCCACGAGCATGTGACGGGCGACGACGACGAGCTGTCTGCCACCTTGGGACTGATTGAGGCGGCCACCAACGGGATCACCACCACCATTGACGCTGGCACTGTGGCCCACCCCGACCGGGTGGCCCAGGCCATGGCCGCGGTGGGCGTGCGGGGCGCCATCGGGCGCTGGGGATCCGACGCCGACGGCCTGCCCCAATCCGGCCCGGTCGACGAGGTGATCGACGCCCAACGGGATCTCCTGGAGCGATATCCGCGTGGCGGCCTGGTGGAGGCGTCGGTGACCCTGGTGGGCCACGACCTGATGTCCGACGAATTAATCGTCGCAGCCGCCGATCTAGCCCGCTCCACCGGGCGGCGCCTGAGCTTTCACCTCTCCCCCACTCCCGACGACGCCACCAGCTACTTGGAGCGCACCGGCCACCGTCCACTGATACACCTCGACCGCTTGGGGGTGCTCGGCCCGAATGTGCTGGTGGGCCACGCTGTCCACATCGACGACACCGAGTTGGAAGCACTGGTGTCCACCGGCGCCGCGGTGGCCTCCTGCCCCTGGGCCTATCTCCGGCTGGGCCAAGGGCTCACCAAGCAATTCGCCCACCTGGACCTGTGGCGGAGGGGCGGGCAGCTTGCGCTGGGGTGCGACACTGAGAACGCCGGCGACGCCATCGACGGCCTGCGAGCCGCGGCCCTGTTCGCGGGGCTGGCCAAAGACACTTCCGCCGACCCCACCACGTTCGGTGCCCACCACGCCTTCGAGCTATTGACCATCGCCGGGGCCGAAGCGGTGGGCATGGCCGACCGGATCGGCTCTCTGGAGGCGGGCAAGGCCGCGGACATCGTGGTGATCGACCGCTCGGGAATCCCATGGCAGCCGCCCAGCCCCGACCCGATCCTGCAACTGGTGTGGGCGAGCGGAAGCCGCTCAGTCACCGACGTTCTGATCGAAGGCCGATTGGTGGTGACCGACGGCCGCTGCACCACGGTGGACGTCGACTCGCTGCAAGCCGAGGCCCGTCTAGCCGCCCGATCCCTCATCGAGCGATCCGGTATCCAACCGCGCTCGCTCTGGCCCCTGCGATGACCCCGAGGATGAACTAGAAATAGGAACGATGACCTATCCAAACACTCTTATCTTCGTTGACTTCCCCTCCGATGACCCTGAGGCCTCAGCCGCCTTCTACCACGAGGTATTCGGCTGGGAGGTGGAGCCCCGCCCGGCCGGTGTATTCCACCGGATCGTCCCCGGCCAGAACTTCCAGCTGGACGACGGCTCCCAGAGCGAGATCGGCAACCTGCACATGGGGATCCACAACGCGGCCAACGCCCGCCCCCACCCCGACCCCGCCGGCGTCGAGCCCCGCGGCCTCTCCCAAGACGGCCGCTCCGTGCGGATCTGGATCATGGTCAGCGACGACGACTCCTCCGACGCCATCATGGAAAAGGCCGTGGCCCGAGGGGCCACCGAGCTGTGGCGCGACCACTACTGGGCCGAGTTCAACGGGTTCAACGCCGCCTTCAAAGACCCCTGGGGCAACACGCTGATCTTGTGGACCAAGGGCGGCGACGACCCCCAGATCCCCGACGGCTGGACCGACGAGTAAGCCTGCCGTGACCGACCACGACCCCGTCTATGACGTCCACCCCCCGGCCGCCCGCTGGACCCACATCGCCTTGCGGGTGGCCGACATGGACGCCACCATCGACTGGTACACCACCTACACCCCCATGCGCCTGTTGGACCGGCGCGAAGACGACATGGGCTACGGGGCCTGGCTGGGCCACGGCGATTCACCCGACTCGCCTTTCATCTTGGTGCTGGCCCAGTTCTTCCCCGAGACCGACCCGTTCAAGGGCTCGCCCATCGCCAAGCTGTCCCCCTTCGCCCACATGGGCATCGAGCTCACCAGCCGGGAGGCGGTGGAGGAGGCGGCCGCCAAGGGCAGCGATGGCGGTTGCCTGGCCATGCCCCCCACCGACATGCCGCCCCCCATCGGCTACATCTGCATGCTGGCCGACCCCGACGGCAACATGGTGGAGTTCTCCTACGACCAGGGCGTCTACACCCACGCCCGCCAACTCGCCCAGCAGCAGAGCTGACCCCCAACCCTGCACCAATCTGAATTGGAGGGCCCGATGACCGATGTCATGCAAGGTGTTCGCATCCTCGAAGTAGCCGAGCACACCTTTGTGCCTGCGGCTTCGGCTCTGTTGGCCGAGTGGGGCGCAGAGGTGGTCAAGATCGAGCACGTGGAGCGGGGCGACGCCATGCGGGGCCTGGCCTCCAGCGGCACGGTGTCGCTGGGCGGCGGCGCCCATGTTCTGCTGGAGCACTCCAACCGGGGCAAGCAGAGCCTCGGCCTCGACCTGACCTCCGAGGCGGGACTCGACATTTTGTACCGCTTGGCGAAGGCCAGCGACGTGTTCCTCACCAATAAGCTGCCCAGCGTCCGCCAGAAGCTGCACATCGACCTCGACGAGATCCGAGCCCACAACCCCGACATCATCTACGTGTGCGGGGGCGGCCAGGGCGAGAAGGGCCCCGACCGCGACAAGGGCTCTTACGACTCGCTGGCCTACTGGTCGCGCTCCAGCGTGGCTGCGGCGCTCACTCCCCCCGACGACGACCAAGTAGTCGGCCCGCCCGGCCCGGCATTCGGCGACTCCATCGGCGCCATGACCATCGCCGGGGGCATCATGGGCGCCCTGTTCCACCGGGAGCGCACCGGTGAGGCCACCACCGTGGATGTGTCCCTGCTGGGCGTGGGCATGTGGTCGATGGGGGCCACCATCGCCATGTCGCTCCAGCACCAGACCCCCTGGCGGGGCCGCCCCAAGGACATGCCCATCCGCAACCCGCTGAGCAACATCTATCGGACCAAAGACGGCCGGTTCATCTTCCTCACCTGCCTGCAAGCGGGCAAGTACTGGGCCGAGACATGCGCGGTGGTGGGCCGGCCCGAGCTGGCCGAAGACGAGCGGTTCACCGACGCCGCGCTGATCGCCGAGAACGCGGCAGCGGGGGTGGAACTGCTGGCCGAAGCCTTCGCCGAGCGCACTTTGGCCGAGTGGCGCGAGGCCCTGGAACACTTCTCCGGACAATGGGCGGTGGTGCAAGACACCCTCGAGGTGGCCGTCGACCCCCAGGCAGTGGCCAACGGCTACGTGCAGAACTACGAGTCAGCCGAGGGCCTCCCCTTCACCTTGGTATCACCTCCCGTCCAATTTGGCGGCCAGCCGGCCACGCCCCTCCGGGCCCCCGAATTCAACGAGCACGGCGACGAGATCCTCCAGCGGATTCTGGGCCTCGACTACGACCAGATCATCGAGCTCAAACTCCAGAATGTGATTCCCTGACCTATGGACCAATCCCAGATGGCCGACATCATCGAGATCGAGCAGTTGCTCGCCCGCTACGCCGTCGGCATGACCAAAGACGACATTGACACCGTGATGGAGGTGTTCACCTCCGACGGCACCTACAGCGCATTCGGCGACGAGTACGCCCTGGCTGACTTCCCCCGGCTGGTGGCCGCCGCCCCCAAGGGCCTGTTCCTGGTCGGCCCCCCCGAGATCGACCTCGACGGCGACGAAGCCACCGGAACCCAGCCGCTGTGCTTCGTCGACCAGACCAACCACGACATGCGGATCGGCTACTACAACGACACCTACCGCCGCACCGATAGGGGCTGGCGGCTGGCCACCCGCTCCATGACCTTCTTGCGCCGCAGCGGATCCCGTGACTCCGGCCGCCCCCACGACCCCGGCCGACCCGCCCCAGAGGCAAGTTAGCGATCAGATCCCCGATCTCAGCTCAGCACCGGCACAATCGGCGGCAAATCGAGCGTGGTGCGAATCCCAGGAGCAGCATCGCACACCATGGGCACGGCGTTAACCGCTCGGTTGGCGGTATAACCCGGGGTCACCGAGGCCATCTGGCTGAGGGTGACCGGAAACCGCAGATCGACTTCCAGCGGAGCGTCGCCCTCCACCGAAACCCGCCAGCCGGTCGACATCAGGGGCCAGGAGGGTTCAATGTCCTCAGTGCAGTACCACGTGGCCCGAAACGTCAGCACCTCGCGGCCGTTGCGCATCCCGCCGACGGTGATCCGCTGGGCCGCCACCTTGCCGGCTTCGATAGTGCCCGCCGCAATGTCCACCGTCCGAGCGGCGACCGCCATCTCACCGCCAGCCACCAGATCGTCAAGCGGGATCGACAGGGCGTCGGCCACCAGCCGCAACGACGGCCCAAAGCTCTCCCGACCATGGGTAAAGCGCCTCGGATCCATTTCGGCCAGTGGGCGGCCGAATCCCATCTGACCGAAAAGGAGGTCGGGCGAAGGGCGCTGGGACAGATTGGCGAACTCATCGATGGTGAGATGGTCGAGCCGGCGCTGGATAGATGCCAGCACCAGCGGGACCGCCTCGGTGATGAAACCAGGGCTGCTGCCGGTGGCGTGAATGGTGGCCCCGCCCCGCTCGCAGGCCTCTTCGAGCCGGGACCGCAAACCGGGATCCATGCTCGGCGGGTGATGAATCGTCCCGCAGGTCGAGACCACGTTGATCCCCGCTTCCAGCAGGCGGCAAAGGGCGCTGGCATCGGCCTCCCGCGGCATGTAGAGCACGCAGTCGGGCCGAAGGGCCACTACGGCATCGTCATCGCCGACCGCCTCGACTCCGACCGATGCCAAGCCGCACAGTTCGCCGGCGTCGGTGCCCACCTTCTCGGGGTCATAGACCCGCACGCCGACCAGATCGAGGCCAGGGTGCTCGATCACATGGCGCAGTGCTCTCAGCCCGATATTGCCGGTCGCCCACTGCACAACACGACGGCCCCTCACCGGTGACAGGTTCTGATCTGACACGAGCACCCCCGCCCATTGCTTTTCTGTCGACTGGACGCCCTTCGCAACCGCTTGTCCGCCGCTGAGGCTTCGACAGGTTGATGGTACCGTCGAACCGCTATGGCTATGAACGTCGTCATCGGCGGAGCCTCTGGCATCGGGGCTGCCACCGTGCCGCTTTTGCCGGGAACCACTCTGGTGGCCGACATCTCCGGAGGCGATGTGGCCTGCGACATCACCGATCGCGCATCCATTGAGGCCCTGGCCCGCCGGGTCGATGGGCTCGGCGCTCTGGTGGTGACCGCCGGCGTTTCCCCGGTGCAAGCCGACGCCCGCGCCGTGCTCGACGTCGACCTTGCCGGTGTGGCCCGGGTGTTCGACGTGTTCGATCCGCTGATCGGCGAGGGCAGCGTCGCCGTCTGCATCGCCTCTATGGCCGCCCACCTGGTCGGACCCCACATCCCAGAAGAGACGCTCGACTTGCTCGACGATCCGCTCGGCGAAGAGATCCTCTCCGCCACCGACGACCCCGGCATGGCCTACGGGATTGCCAAAGCCGGGGTGATCCAACTGGTGCGCCGCACGGCGGTGGCCTGGGGACCGCGAGGCGCCCGCTGCGTGTCCATCTCGCCGGGCGTGATCGCCACTCCAATGGGCAACGCCGAGATGGAGTCGGGTTCGGGGGCCAAAGAACTCATGGAGATAGGACCGTTCGGCCGCCCCGGCCGACCCGAGGAGGTCGCTGCGGCGGTCGCCTTTTTGTGCTCCCCAGCAGCCTCGTTCATCACCGGCACCGACATACTGGTCGATGGCGGAGTGGTCGCCGCCGTCAGCTAGGAATGAAGTCACCGATTTGAAGCCCTCAAAAGAGATGAACAACCCCATCAGCCTGACCATCATCTTCCGGGGCAAGCGCCGCACAATGGACTACATCGAGGGCGATACGGTGCTCGAATCCGCCCGCCGGGCCGGGCTCAACCCGCCGTTCTCCTGCGAGGCCGGCAACTGTGCCACCTGCATGGCATTTCTCGCCGAGGGCAGCGTCACCATGCGGGCCAACGAGGCGTTGGAACCCGACGAGGTAGAGGACGGCTTCATCCTCACCTGTCAGTCGGTCCCCGACTGCGACGCGGTGGTCGACTACGACAGTTTGTGATCAGGGACAATGGCGTGGAGGCAGAACTGCCAGACCTCATCGCCGGTGATTGGCTGGCGCACGCCGGTGCTCCGACCGGCGGTGACCGTGGCGGTCTGCAAGACGATGGCCGCCAACCGGCGAGGACGGCCCTCGCGTAGCAGGCCTTGCTTGCCAATCAACTCCACGATTTCGGCTACGTACTCTGTCGCTGGCGCATAGGCGGCCACCACCTCCTCGGGGTGATCCACCAGCAGCCGCTGGGCAAACTCGGCGAACAGCGGCTGCTCCGACACCCGTCCCGGCGCGCACAGGTCGTACAGCATCAGCACCACTCGCTCCAGCCGGTTGAGCGGGTCGCCGTCGGCGGTCGCCTCTCTGATGCGGGCCACCGCGATGCCCATCTCCTCTTCGAACAGCACCAGCAGGAGTTCGTGTTTGCTGTCGAAGTACTGGTAGAAGCTCCGTACCGACTGCTTCGACTGGTCGACCACCTCTTGAACGGTGAACTCGGTCGAAGCCTTGGCCGCGATCACATCGCGAGCGGCGTCCAGGAACTGCTGTACCCGCTTGGCCGCCCGCTCCCGGGCGTTCCGAGTCGAGCGCTCGATGGCCCGATCCCGCCATACCGTGTCGCCGGCCCGCTCGTCTACCTTCATCGCCCTAGCTGGCTCGTTCGGCGCCGGTGCCTGCGCTGCCCTGGCCCATGTTCTGCCAGCGGGCCTGGACTTGTTCGGCAGTCAGCTTCTCGCGATTGCTCATCGCCCGGACCCTCACGTCGTGCCCGGCAGCCGCCTCCCGCAGCGCGCCTACGGTGGCCTGCTCGCGGGGCACGTGGGCGAAGGGGTCGAACGAGTACCACCGCATGGCGTTCTCGTGGGTGATCTTGGCCGCTTCGACCTCGGTCACCCCGGCCTCGCCCATGAGCTGGGCTAGCTCCTCGGGGGCATCGGGCCAAGCCGAGTCGCTGTGGGGGTAGTCGCACTCCCAGCTGATGTTGTCGATCCCGATCTGGTTGCGCAGATACACCCCGGTGTGATCGGAGATGAAACAGGTTAGGAAGTGCTCGCGGAACACGTCGCTGGGCATCCGGTCGCCGAAGTCCTGGCCGGTCCAGCGGTGGTGCATGTCGTAGGTGCGGTCGACCCGCTCCAAGAAGTAGGGCACCCACCCGGTGCTCCCCTCCGACAAGGCGATGCGGATGGCGGGGAACTCCTTGAGCACCCGCGACCACAACAGGTCGGCGGCGGCCGACTGGATGTTCATGGGCTGAAGCGTGATCATCACATCGGGGGGTGAATCCGGGGCCGGGAAGCTGAGCTGGCCCGACGACCCCAAATGGATCGACAACACCGTGTCGGTGTCGCACACCGCGGTCCACAGCGGATCCCAGTAGGAATCGTGGAAGCTCGGATACCCCAGCGCAGTCGGGTTCTCGGTGAACGAGAGCGAGTGGCAGCCCTTGTCGGCCACCCGGCGCACCTCATCGGCGCACTTTTTGGCATCCCAGATCACCGGCAGAGCCATGGGGATGAACCGCCCCGGATGGGCCCCACACCACTCGTCGATGTGCCAGTCGTTGTAGGCCCGCACCAGGGCCAGGCCGAACTCCTCGTCTTCGACTGCGAACAGCCGGGCGGCGAAGCCGGGAAACGATGGGAAGTTCATCGACGACAGCACCCCGCAGGCGTTCATGTCCTTGACCCGTTCGTCCACGATGAAGCAACCCGGACGGATCTCTTCCAGCGACTGGGGCTCCACGCCGTATTCCTCCTTGGGCCGACCGGCCACGGCGTTGAGGGCCACGTTGGGCACCTCGACCTCGCCGAACCGCCACACGTCGGCTCCGTCGTCGCGGCGAACTATACGAGGGGCGTCAGCCTTGAACCGCTCGGGAAGATGGGCGTCAAAAAGGTCAGGAGGCTCGATGATGTGGTCGTCGACGCTGATGAGTGTGAGTTCCTCGGGGGCAAATGCCATTGCCGCCTCCTAGGTGGGAATTTGGGTCAAGGTTAGGCTGGGAATGAGATTCCCCTATTATCGCAACAACATTCCCAGTGTCCGGAAAGGAACCGCGATGCGCAACCCTACGTCCACCGCCCTGCACGGGCGAGGGGTGCTCGACATCGACACCGGCGAGGTGGTCGAGCCCGGCTATGTGCGGGTAGAAGGCGACCGCATCGCCGAGGTGGGCGCCGACAGCAGCATCGCCAGCGACTGCGAAGAGGTCATCGAGCTTCCCGAGCTCACCTTGCTACCGGGCCTCATGGACATGGAGGTCAACCTGTTTATGGGCGGCCCGGGCGCGGGGTTGTTCGACCCGGTGCAGACCAACCCGGCCAAGATGACGCTGCGGGCCACCGCCAACGCCCGGCGAACTCTGCGGGCCGGGTTCACCACGGTGCGAAACCTTGGCTTGTTCGTGAAGACGGGGGGCTACCTGCTCGACGTGGCCCTGGGCGAGGCCATCGAGGCCGGCTGGGTGGACGGTCCCCGCATCGTGCCCGCCGGTCACGCCATCACCCCTACCGGCGGCCACCTCGACCCCACCATGTTCCAGGCTCTCGGCCCCGACGTCTTGCCGATATCGGTGGAAGAAGGGGTGGCTGACGGCATCGACCAGATTCGCCGGGCCGTGCGCTACCAGATCAAATACGGCGCCCAGGTGATCAAGTGCTGCGGCTCCGGCGGGGTGATGTCGCACACCGGCTCGGCCGGCGCCCAGCAGTACTCCACCGAGGAGCTGGCCGCCATTGCCGACGAGGCCCATCGCCGGGGGCTCAAGGTGGCCACCCACTGCCACGGCGACGAAGCCGTCCGCTCGGCCATCGAGGCCGGCATCGACTGCATAGAGCACGGCTTTTTGATGGAGGACGACACCATCCAGCTCATGGCAGACACCGGCACGTTTTTGGTGAGCACCACCGCGCTGACCGAGAACTGGGACGTGAGCGACCAGGCCCCCGAGCTCCAAGAAAAGGCCGCCAAGGTTTTCCCCAAGGCGAAGCAGACCATCTCCAAGGCCATCGAGGCCGGGGTGAAGATCGCCACCGGCAGCGACGCCCCGGCCATCTGGCACGGCCGCAACGCCGAGGAACTGGTGACGCTGGTGAAGCGGGGAATGACCCCGCTGGGAGCCATCCGGGCCGCCACTGTGGTCAGCGCCGACCTCATCGACGCCCCCGACCTCGGCCGCATCGCCCCCGGGATGCTGGCCGACATCATCGGGATGCCCGGCGATCCCCTCACCGAGATCCAGCGGGTGCAGTTCGTGATGAAAAACGGCCAGGTGTACCGGCGCTAAGGAGGCCCCATGGCCCATTTCCCCAAACCACTCGAGGGCAGTTGGACCGAGCATTATCCCGGCCTGGGAACCGCGCCGGTGTCCTACAAAGACTCCTACGACCCCGACTACTGGCAGCAGGAGATCGACACAATCTTCAAGAAGGAGTGGCTGTGCGTCGGGCGCGTCGAGCGACTGGGGCGAGGTGGCAGCTACTTCACAAGGGAGTTCCCCTGGGCCAAGCGGAGCATCGTGGTGGTGAAAGACCGCGACGGCACCGTGCGGGCGTTCTACAACGTGTGCCGCCACCGGGGCAACAAACTGGTATGGGACGACTTCCCCAATGAGGAGACCTCCGGGGTGTGCCGCCAGTTCTCCTGCAAGTACCACGGCTGGCGCTACGACCTCGACGGCTCGCTCGCGTTCATCCAGCAGGAAGAGGAGTTCTTCAACGTCGACAAAGATTCCCTCGGACTGGTGCCGGTGGCCTGCGACGTGTGGGAGGGGTTCATCTTCGTAAACCTCGACCCCGAGCCCCAGCAAACGCTGGCCGAGGCCCTGGCCCCGCTTTCCGAGGGCCTGGCCGGCTACCCGTTCGGCGAGATGACCCAGACCTACGAGGTGCGCTCGGAGATCAACAGCAACTGGAAGCTGTTCATCGACGCCTTCGTCGAGTTCTACCACGCACCGGTGCTGCACCAGCGCCAGGCCACCGCCGAGGAGTCCCAGAAGCTGGCCAGCATTGGCTTCGAGGGCCTCCACTACGAGCTGTTCAGCCCCCATTCGATGGTGTCTTCGTGGGGCGGCATGTCTCCCCCCAAAGACCCCAGAATGGTCAAGCCCATCGAGAACCTGCTGCGCAGCGGGCTGTTCGGCCCCTGGGACAAGCCCGCCGCGGTCAACGACAACCAAAACCTGCCGCCGCTGCTCAACCCTTCCAAGCACCGCGCTTGGGGCATCGACTCGTTCGTGCTGTGGCCCAACTTCATGATCCTGTTCTGGGAGACGGGCTGGTACCTCACCTACACCTATTGGCCGCTCGGCCCCAGCAAGCACCTCTTCGAGTCGACCCTCAACTTCGCCCCGCCCGAGAACGCCAGCCAGCGCGCCGCCCAGGAGTTCGCCTTCTCGACGTTCAAGGAATATGCCTTCCAGGACGCCAACACCCTGGAGGCCACCCAGACCATGATCGAGAGCGAGGTGGTGGACACCTTCATGCTCAACGACCAGGAGATCCTCTGCCGCCACCACCACGCCGCGGTGCGAGAGCAGGTGGAAGCCAACGGCCGTCCGGAGAGCTACCCGTGGATGCCCACTCCGGCATCGGCCAACGGGGAGTGACGATGAGCAACACCGCAACGCTTCCCGCCGACTTCGCCGACCTGGCCCCGTTCACCGACTGGGCTCTCGACACCTGGCGGGAGCGGTACGAGAAGCGCCTGGCCTCGTCGATGGACGAGATGCAGGCCTTCTACGACGCCATGATGCCCCGGCTGACCGAGATCCTCGAGCACTGCGACCGCTTCGACCTGCATGATCTCCCCGACGAAGCCCGCAACCTGCTGCTGCTGGCGTTCTCCCTGTGCGAGGCGTCGTTCCCGGTCGAGGCGTGGCGCCAGCCCCGCGTACCAGACAGCGGATCGGCTGACTTGGAGATGGTCCGCGAGCCGCCGCTGTAACGTCAAGCGTCTTGGCAACGATGGACACCGCGACATTTCGGCGCGAACTGGAGGCGTGGCTCGACGCCAACGCCGAAGAGCTGGCCCCTCCTTATGAGGGCGCTGGCTCGATGGACGAGCAGATGGCCCACTACTCGCGTGTGAAACGGGCCCTCTACGATGCCGATTTCGGCCGATACGGATGGCCGGAATCGGTCAATGGACTGGGAGGCTCGCCGCTTCTGCGGGCCATCGTCGGCGAGGAGATCAACCTTCGGGGGCTGGCCGACCCCAGCCCCTGGACGATGATCGAAGTGCTGGCCCCCACCGTCATCGACTTCGCCCGGCCCGAGATTGCCGCCCGCCTGGTGCCGCCGTTCATCCGGGGCGACGAGATGTGGTGCCAGGGGTTCTCCGAGCCCGACGCGGGAAGCGACCTGGCCTCGCTGACATGCAGGGCGGCCAAGACCGAGGACGGCTGGGTGGTGAGCGGCCAGAAGATCTGGACCAGTTTCATCCAGTACGCCCAGCGCTGCGTACTGCTGGTCCGCACGGGAGAGCCGGGTAGCGCCCATCGGGGCATCACCGCCTTGCTGGTGGACGTGGACTCCCCCGGCATCACCTTCAGCCCCATCGAGACCATGCACGGGCGGCATGACTTCGCCGAGGTGTACTACGACGAGGTGTTCGTGCCCAACGAGCGGCTCATCGGCGAGGAGAACGGGGGCTGGCAGGTGGCCATGGACATCCTCCCCTACGAGCGGTCCACCACGTTCTGGCACCGGGGAGCCCTGCTGCACCGGCGCTTCTCCGACCTGGTGGCGGAGGTGGCGGCTTTAGGCGACCGCAGCGATACCGCGGCCAAGGCCCTAGGCCAGGCATTCCAGTCGCTTGTCGCCTTCCGCAGCCGATCCCGAGATACCCAGCACCGCTTGGCCGGCGGCCAGCAGCTCGGCGTGGAGACGTCGATCGACAAGATCCTCATCACATCGGCCGAACTGGAACTGTTCGAGGCGGCCCGCGACCTGCTCGGAGGCGTGGTGGAGTTCGACGACGATCTCGACGCGGCCATGTGGCGCACCGACTACCTCTATTCCAAGGCAGCACCCATCTACGGGGGCACCGCCGAAATCCAGCGCAACATTGTCGCCCGGCGATTGCTTGATTTGGGGCCGGAGTCATGAGCGAGCTCATCGAAGCCGACGACCTAGCGCTGCTGACCAGTGGGTTCGAGGCGGCCATGGCCGAAGCGCCCGGCCCGGGCGAGGCCGATCAATCGCTCTACGACCTCGGGTGGGCCGAGTTGCTCGACGCGGCCCCTGCCCAGGGGGCGGCCACCGCATTCAGCGCCCTCGGAAGATCCAATTCGGCAGCCAGCTTGCTCGACGACGTGGTGGCCAATGCGCTGGGCATCGCCGTTTCTCTGGATACCTGCGTTGTGTTCCCCTCCCCCCACAAGGCAACCGCCCCAGCCCAGCGCCGAGGCGACACCGTGGTGATCGAAGGGCTGGTGTCGGCCCGCCTAGAAATGGCGAATACCGCGGTGCTGGCTGTGGGAAATGGCGAAGGGGCTGTAGCAACCACCGTCGATACCGCATTGCTCCACGTATCCGCGGCCAAAGGAGTGGACCCTGGCCACGCCTACCGCCGGTTGTCCATGGAGATTGCGGCCGACGCCTTGACACCGTTGGCAACGAGGGGCACCTGGGAAGCAGCCGTGGCCGCTGCCCAAGTGGCTCTGGCCCATCAGCTCATGGGCGGGGCCCGGTGGATGCTGGCCGAGGCCCGCCAGCACGCCATCGACCGCGTGCAATTCAGTCGCCCGGTGGCGTCGTTCCAAGCCATCCGCCACAAGCTGGCCGAATCGCTGGTCCAGTTTGAGGGAGCCGCCTCGGTGGCCCAAGGTTGCCTCCACGATCCCGATCCGCTTTTGGCCGCGCTGGCCAAGTCGCTGGCTGGCCAAGCCGCCCTCACCACTGCGACCAACGCCCAGCAGGTGCTGGCCGGGATCGGCTTCACCGCTGAACACCAGTTCCACCGCTGGATGAAGCGGACCCTGGTGATCGATACGCTGTTCGGCTCGGCCAACTCGCTCCCCGCCGAGATCGGACACAACCTGCTGTCGGAAGGCAGCGCCCCCCGCCTCATCCAGCTCTGACCACTAGGAGGACTCATGGGTCGAGACGACTACGCCAGCTACGCCAAGCACTGGACAGCCCCCGACTACACCGTGGACGACAACGGCAAGGTGGTGGACGGCTATGTGCCCGACGGGCACCATAACTGGGGGCGTTGGGGCCGCGACGATCAGCGCGGCACCCAGAACCTCATCGGCCCTGACCAGCGGGTTCGGGCCGCTTCGCTGGTGCAGTCGGGCAAGGTGTTCTCCCTGGCCCTGCCCATCGACGCCGAAGGCCCCCGGTTCCATACCCGCCCGGCACCGCTGCACTGGTTCTTGATGTCCGGGTCCGACCAGGTGGTTGGATCCCCCTATAGCGCCGCCGACCCCGATTTCCAGTGGAACGACGACATGTTCCAGATGCCCCTCCAGGGCTCCACCCAGTGGGACGGTTTCGCCCACGTGATCTACCGGGACACGATGTACAACGGCTACTGGGCGGGCAACGTAACCGCCTACGGAGGCGCATCGGTGCTGGGCATCGAGAACCACCGCGAGAGTTTCGTTGGCCGAGCCGTGCTGCTAGATCTGCCCCGCTTCGAGGGCCGCGACCCGCTGGCGCCAGCCACCGTCATCGACACAGCCATGCTGGATCGCTGCTTAGAGCACCAAGGGACCACCGTGGAGCCCGGCGACATCGCCTTGATCCGCACCGGCTACATGGCCTTGTGGGACCCGGCCTTCACCCCCGACCAGCAGGGGGAGTACTTCGGCGGCTCGCCGGGTTTCGGAGTGGACGCGCTCAACTGGTGCGATCGCAATGACATCTCCGCGGTGGCCTCCGACACCATCGGCGTCGAGGTGCTGGTGCCCGAAGACCCCGAGGCCCGAAAGCACCCCGTCCACTGCGGAGCGCTGGTGGACCGGGGGCTGCCGCTGGGCGAGTTCTGGGTGCTCGACGAACTGGCCGCCGACTGCGCCGACGACGGCCGCTACGAGTTCATGCTGGTCGCCCCGCCGCTCAACATCCCCGGCGCGGTGGGCTCGCCCCTCAACCCCATCGCCATCAAATAGCCTCCCGCCAGCAGGGGAACTCAGAGTCTCACTCCCCAGGAAAGCGCAGGCCGATCTGATCGCGGATCTGGTCGAGGGTGCCCATGATCGAAAGGGTCTCGGCGTGGGAGATCACCGGACTCTCCAGTTCGCCAGCAGCCAGGCAGCGGTGGAACTCCTCCACTTGGAAGCGGAGGCCGTCGCCCTCCCAGGAGCCGTCGATCTCTTCCCGGTCAAAGCCTCGCACGACCGTGAGCGACCCCGGGCAGTGCATGAACGCGGGGATCTCGATGGTGCCCTCGGTGCCGGCGATGCGGGCGGTGCAGCCCAGGTTGGTGGCTATCGCCGCCTTCACCACCGCGAGCTCACCACCGGCGTGGCCGAGAACGGCAGCCACCTGCTCGTCCACCCCGGTCTCGCCGATCCGGCCCTGGGCCGCCACGCTGGTCGGCGCACCGAGTACCAACGAGGCGAACTGAACGGGGTAAACCCCCAGGTCGAGGAGCCCGCCGCCGCCCCGCTCGAGGTCGTACAGCCGATGGTCGGGATCGAACGGCTGGTGGAATCCGAAATCGGCCTCCACCAGTTGGGGCTGGCCTATGGCCTGCTCGGCCAGCAATTCGGCCAATACCCGATAGGCGGGAAGAAAGCGGCTCCACATGGCCTCCATCAACAGCAGCCCCCGCTCCCGAGCGGCATCGATCATCCGCTGGCTCTGGGCCTGGTTGAGGGCAAAGGGCTTCTCGCACAACACCGGCTTGCCCGCTTCCAGGAACATCAGCGTGTCCTGCTCGTGGCGGGACTGGGGGGTGGCCACATACACCGCGTCCACGTTTGGATCGGCGGCCAGGTCCTCATAGCTTCCGTAGGCCGCCGGAGCCCCGTATTTGGCGGCGAAGTCCTGCGCCCGATCGGCCGAGCGCGACCCAACGGCGTAGATCTCGGCGTCGTCCAGCAATTGGAGCCCGTTGGCAAACCCAACGGCAATGCCCCCTGGCCCGGCAATTCCCCATCGAACGGTCATGGCCGGACGCTACCGCGACAAGGGCTGCGGAAAGCCATTCCCCTACTGTGTGGCGCTGGAGGTGCCGATGAGATCGTCGTTCAACGCGGGCTGGGCAGTGCGACCCAAGCAAAACCCGTTCTCGGAGTTGACGGGGGCAAAGAGCACGCCCGAGCCGGTGACGCTGCCCCACGACGCCATGATCGCCTCCCAACGGGATCCCACCGCCTCTCACGACATCGGCTACTTCCCCGGCGGGGTGTGGGAGTACACCAAGTCGTTTGAAGTCCCCGGCGAGTGGCGCGACCGCAGGGTCGCCCTTCAGTTCGAGGGCGTGTACCGCGACGCCATGGTCTACGTGAATGACGACATCGCCGCCTCCGAGCCCAATGGCTACGCCGAGTTCATCGTCGACCTCGACCCGTTCCTGCGCTACGGCGAGGAGAACACCATCAAAGTCGATTGCCGCGCTGGTGAGGATTCCCGGTGGTATTCCGGCGCGGGCATCTACCGCCCCGTCCACCTGTGGGTGCAGAACGCTGTACACCTGACCATCGACGGGGTGTGGGTCACCACCCCGGAGATCGACGACCACGGCGCAGTGGTGGAGGTGGCCGCCGAGGTGCAAAACGACACCGCCCACACGGTGACGGTGCGCGTGGCCTGCACGGTGAACGGCCCCGCCGGAGAGGCGGTGGCCTCAGGCGATATCCCCGTGACCCTGCGCCCCCACACTTCGGCCATAGCCCGCCAGCGGCTGGCGGTGGCCAATCCGGCCCGTTGGAGCTCCGACCAGCCCCACCTGTATTCCTGTACCACCACTCTGGCCGAAGCCGGCTCTGAGTTGGACTCCGACGTCACCGCCTTCGGCATCCGGTCGCTCCAGCTCGACCCCGCCCACGGTCTGCGCATCAACGGCGAGACGGTGAAGCTCCGGGGCGCCTGCGTCCACCACGACAACGGGCCCATCGGCGCGGCCACCATCAGCCGGGCCGAGGAGCGGCGGGTGGAGCTGCTCAAAGCTGCCGGGTTCAACTCTTTACGCAGTGCCCACAACCCGATGAGCCGGGCCATGCTCGATGCCTGCGACCGCCTAGGGGTGATCGTGATGGACGAGACCTGGGACATGTGGACCGAGAACAAGGTGAACCACGACTTCGCCCTGCGGTTCGAGGAGCGATGGCGCAGCGACGTGGCCACCCTGGTGCGCAAAGACCGCAACCATCCCAGCGTGGTGCTCTACTCCACCGGCAACGAGATCCCCGAGGTCGGCTCGCCCCTCGGCGCTGCCCGAGCCCGCGACATCGCCGAGCACGTTCGCTCGCTCGACCCCCACCGCTACGTAACCACCGGCGTCCAGCCGATGCTGGCCATAAGGGGGCTGATCGCCAAGATTCCCGAAATCCTCGGGCTGATGGAAGCCCCTGACTCCTCCGACGAGGCCGCGCCGCCCCCCGCGGAAGAGGCCGAGTCACAAGGAGTCAACACCCAGATGGCCATGTGGGCCATGGTGAAGGATCAGGTGATGCAGTCCCCGATCATCGCGGAGGGACTCGAGGAGGTGAGCGCCTCGCTCGATGTGGTGGGCTACAACTACGTCTCCAACCGCTACCTCATCGACCATGAGCTGTTCCCCAACCGGGTGATCGTCGGTTCCGAGACCAACGTCACCGACCTGGGCCGGGACTGGCCGGTCATCTGCGCCCATCCCCATCTGATCGGCGACTTCACCTGGACCGGCTGGGACTACCTGGGCGAGGTGGGCATCGGACGCATCGGCTACGACGACGAAGACCCAGTGGACGCGGGCGTTCCCGGTGTGGTCGCACCGTTTCCCTGGCTCGTGGCCCACACGGGCGACATCCACATCACCGGTGATCGGCGTCCGGCCTCCTATTACCGTGAGATCGTCTTCGGCCTGCGCCAAGAGCCCTTCATCGCGGTGCAGCGGCCGGCCCACGCCCACAAGCAGATCGCCTACTCCGGCCCGTGGTCGTGGAGCGACGGCCTCGACAGCTGGTCGTGGGACGGACACGAGGCCACCACCGTGGACATTGAGGTGTACTCGGCCGACGACGAGGTGGAGCTGGTGCTCAACGGCCAGTCCATAGGCCGCCAGCCCACCGATGAATTCCGCACCAAGTTCACGGCGGCCTATGAGCCTGGCGAGCTGGTGGCCATCGCCTACGCCAACGGCCAGGAAACGGCCCGAACTACCTTGCAAACCGCCATTGGCCCGCTGAGTCTGGTGGCCGAACCCGACCGCACCGAGATCTCCGCGGGTGACACCGACCTGGCCTACGTTGCCGTGCGCCTAGTTGACGCCGACGGCATCGTGAACCCAGGTGCCAATCGGCCCGTTGAGGTCACCGTGGAGGGCCCAGGAATGGTTCAGGGCTTCGCCAGCGCCGACCACATGTCCACCGAGCCCTTCGGATCCCCCACCTGCACCACCTACGACGGCCAAGCTCTGGCCGTGATCCGCCCCACCGGCCCGGGAGCCGTCGACCTCACCTTCACCGCCGATGGCCTGGCTCCCGCAACCTGCCGCCTCACCGTGACCGAAGGCTGATCGTATGGACCAGGAGACGCTGCGCTGGCTGACCGATCCCGACTCCGGGTGCTGGGAGGACCTGGGCTACCAGCGGTTCCCCCTCGGCGAGCCGGAACTGGTCGACACCGTGCCGCCGGTGATCGGGTGGGACGAAGTGCGGGACCACTACGACGCGGTAGTGATCGGCAGCGGGGCTGGAGGGGGCGTGGCCGCCCACGTGCTGGCCGCGGCCGGATGCTCGGTGCTGGTGGTAGAGCGGGGCCGCCCCTATAAGTCAACAGAAATCGGCTGGGACCCGGTGCGCAACCACCGCACGGCCGTGTTCGGGTTCGGCGAAGGCGTAACACCGGTCGGGAACCCCCGAGCGGTCAGGGATGGGGATGGCGAGCAGGCCGTCGAGCCCCATGACTTCCGCTACCACAACAACGCCGTGGTCCTGGGCGGCGGCCCCCGGCTGTACGGCTGCCAAGGATGGCGGTTCGCGCCGGAGACATTCCGCATGGCCAGCGAGTACGGCGTCCCCGAGGGGTCGGCCCTGGCCGACTGGCCGATTACCTACGACGATCTCGAGCCCTACTACGACCTGGTGGAGTGGGAGGTAGGAGTGGCCGGCGCTATTGGCCACACCGGCGACGGACCCCGGTCCCGGGGCTACCCGCTCCCCCCGTTCCCGCCCGACCGCGGAGGAGAGATGCTGGCCGAGGCCGCCGCTGGCCTGGGCTGGACCACCGCGCCCGTTCCCCTGCTGGTGAACTCTCGGCCTTACGGAGGACGCCCCGCGTGCGCGGGTTGCAGCCAGTGCGTGGGCCACCCCTGTCCGGTAGACGCCAAAAACGGGGTCCACAACACCCTGCTCCCCCGGGCCACCGCGGCCGGTGCCCACATACTGTGCGATTCCCAGGCTGTACGGGTGGACGACGGCCGAGGCGAGGTGGAACTGCGCTCCGAGCAAGGCCAGCGCACGGTACGGGCCGACCGGATCGTGCTGGCCGCGGGGGCGGTGGAAACCGCCCGACTGCTGATGTTGAGCGGGCTGGGCAACGACTGGGTGGGCCGTTGCCTTCAGGGCCACACCTACGTGTTGGCCCACGGCCACGTCGACACCGACACCCCGCTCAGCGACGGTGTCGGCCCCGGCCTCGCCATGGCCACCCGGGAGCACTGCCACCACAACGACGGGATCATCGGCGGCGGCATGATCGCCGACGAGTATGCGGTGTCGCCGGCGCAGCACTGGGTGATGGGTTCGTGGTTTAGGCCCGAACACCAACGGGCGGCCGAGGCTGCCGGTGAGATCGACGAATACGGGCGTCCGACGGGGGCCTCAGCACGCCAAGCCCTGCGGGACACCTACCGTCGCACGATCATGATCATGGGCCCGATCCAGGAGATCCCCACCCGCTCGGCCGGACTGGACCTTTCGGCCGAGGTGAGAGACAAGTGGGGCCTGCCGGTGGCCCGCTTCTTCGGCGTTCAGCACGAGGAGGACCTCCGCACCGCGGAGTTCCTGGGCGACCGGGCCAAGGAGTGGATTACTGCTACCGGAGCCCACGACGTGACCGGGGGCTCCATGGGGTTCCAGATTTTGTCCGGCGGCCAGCACCAAGCCGGCACCGCCCGCATGTCGGACGCGCCTTCGGGCGGCGCCGTCGACCCCCAGGGAAAGGTGTGGGGCTGCGAGCGGACCTACGTGGCCGACTCCTCTCTGCACGTCACCAACGGCGGCGTCAACCCCGTGCTGTCCATAATGGCCAACTCCTGGCGAGTGGCCGACCTGCTCTCCCGCTGAGCTCTCAGGGAGTCCAGCTCAGGCGTTCAGCAGCTCCTCTTCGATGCGGTCGGCCATCACTTGTTGGGCCCACTCGATTTTGGCGGGGAGGTGCTCGGTGGGGAACAGGCCCTCAGACGAGCGGTAGTCCTTCAGCACCTGCTTGGCGATGGTGTCTTTGTGGACCTCGGTGGGGCCGTCGGCCACGCCGAAGGTGGGGGCCATCATCCACATGTTGGCCAGCGGGGTCTCATTCGACATGCCCAGCGAGCCGTGGATCTGCATTGAGCGGAACACCACGTCCATCAGCACCCGGGGGGTGGCCACCTTCACCCCAGCGATGTACAACCGGGCCTTGGATGTGTCCGACTGGTCTATCTGCCAAGCGGCGTGCAGCACCTGCAAGCGGAACTGCTCGACCTGGATCCAGGAGTCGGCGATCATATGCTGCACCGCCTGCTTCTCGGCTAGCAGCGACCCCTTGGTCTCCCGGCTGAGGGCCCGCTCGCACATCATGTCGAAGGCCTTTTTAGCCGTGCCCACCGAGCGCATGGCGTGGTGTACCCGGCCCCCGCCCAGGCGGGTCTGGGCGATCTTGAACCCAGCCCCCTCCTCGCCCATGAGGTTCTCGGCCGGAACGCGGCACTCGTTGAACCGAAGGTAGCTGTGGGAGCCGTGGCCGCGGCGCTCGCCGCCCACCCCGACGTTGCGGACCAGCTCCAAGCCGGGGGCATCGTGGGGCACCAGCATCATCGACGATCCCCGATACACCGACACGTCCGGGTTGGTGATGAGCATGACGATGAGGAACTCGGCCCGCGGGTAATTGGAGGCGAACCACTTCTCCCCGTTGATCACCCACTCGTCGCCGTCGCGATGGGCGGTGCAGGTGAAGTGGTTGGGATCAGACCCGCCCTGGGGCTCGGTCATGGAGTAGCAGGTGGAGATCTCCCCGGCCAAAAGCGGCTTGAGGTACTTCTCCTTCTGCTCATCGTTGCCGTAGTGGGCCAAGATCTCGGCATTGCCCGAATCAGGGGCTTGGCTGCCGAACGCCGAGGGTCCGAACGAGGAGCGGCCCAAAATCTCGTTCATCAGCGCCAACTGCACCTGGCCGAACCCCATGCCCCCCATCTCGGGCTTGAGGTGGCAGGCCCACAGCCCCCGGTCCTTCACCTTCTCCTGGATGCGGCGCAGCTGCGACTGCACCTCCTCGTCGGTCTTGTCGAACGGCGACCGGCCCCGGAAATAGTGATCCAGCGGCTCGATATCCGTGCGCATCAGCTCGGTGAGCCAGTCCAGATGATCTTGAAACTCAGGGTCAGTAGAAAAATCCCAGGCCATCCTCCGACCCTACCCGCGCCTCCACTAGTGGTCTCTGTCATGGGGCCGCGGGAATGGGACTTCCCATCGCGGCCATCATCCGATCGGTATACACGCAGCCATCACTCAATCGACATATAACCGGTATACAGTTGTGGTGTGGTATGACATAGCTGAAGGGCGGGACCATGAATCCTTCAACAGTTAACCTCTGGTTGCGGTATCTCCGTTCGGCGGTATTGGCGGTGGCTGTGTTGGGGGTGTTGCTGGTGCCCGCTGGCACGGCTTCGGCTCAGTTTCCGCAGTTTGCCGATCCCCCTGGCGCAGAAGGCCGCACCGACGGCCGGGAGCTGTACACGCCGACGTGTGTGCCCAAGGCGGACCGGGCGGCCACCGCCGAGAAGGGCAAGATCAAGGTTGTCATGTGCGACGACAATGTGACCGTCGAGAGCATCGCGACGACATCGGACATCATCTTCTACCCGAAGTTCAGCCCCGACCGGCAAGACTACGTGGTGTACATGCCCGACGATCTCACCGAGGTGAGGTTCGTGGCGATATTCAAGAACCTGTTCGCGGCTAGCGGCCAGAACGCGGCCAGAGGTGTACGTGAATCGGGCATTCCTGGGTGGGCGTTTGCGGGAGTCGAGGGCGACACCGTTCATCATCCCAACTGTCGCGAGTGCCCCTGGCGTGGAATAGGCAACAATCAGCCGTCCAGCAAGGGCGCTCGCGTCTTGATGGCACCGGGGGTGAACACGGTGAAGCTCGTGACGTACCACTGGTTCCAGCGCTGGGGACCGTCGTCGTCGGAGACTCACGATTATGCCTGGGTGATGGCCAGCGACAAGATCGCCCACAAGGTGTACACGCTGGATCTGGTGTGGAAGTCGCCGGACACGCCGCTGGAGGCACCCGACGAGCCGGCGGGGCCGACGCGGACGGTGGACTATGACACCGACGACGACGGGC